>Ga0209379_10001430_pt1 | contig 15744 bp, 12 predicted proteins | sample tdDd001_FD_187124 | JGI IMG/M metagenome (GOLD analysis project Ga0209379, IMG submission 187124) | Marine sediment microbial communities from the Atlantic coast under amendment with organic carbon and nitrate - tdDd00.1 (SPAdes)... | ecosystem: Environmental > Aquatic > Marine > Coastal >...
AAAATACAGCCTTGAGCAGTCATATAGTCACGACGGTTAATTGAATCAATTAATAATGTTCCAATACCAGGCCAAGAAAAAATGTTTTCGGTAAAAATAGTACCTGTAATTAATGCACCAATTTGTAAAAAGATAATTGTGATCATCGGCATAAATGCATTTTTTAAAACATGAACGAATAAAACTCTAGTTCTTGAGCAGCCTTTTGCCTGAGCTGTTTTTACAAACGGTTTTGCTAAGTTATCTAAAATAGAACCTCTCAGTAGCCTTGTTGTAACGGCAATTAGTCCAATTGCTAGTGAAACAGCAGGTAATATAATGCTAATAGGAGACTCATTTCCTCCAACTGGTAGTAATTGGAATTGTAAACAAAATATCAAAATTAAAATAGGGGCTAAAACAAAGCTAGGAATTGATACTCCTAAAATACAAAAACCTAAAATACTTCTATCAATAGCCTTGTCTTTATTCGCTGCTGCAAAAATAGCCAGTGGAATTGAGAAAAGTAGTGAAATTAAAATAGCTACAATTGCTAAAATCGCTGTGTTTGGCATTCTTTCGGCAATCATATCAGTAACTTTTTTCTTCGAGCCATCGCCATTTGTTGAATATAAGCTTTCACCAAAATCAGCATGTGCTAAACGAGTTAAGAAAATTTGGTATTGTTCTGTAATTGGCTTGTCTAAGTTTAAAGATTTTCTTATTTCATTTTTTTGCTCAACGGTTGCTTTTTGTCCAGCAATTAAATCAACGGGATCACCAGGAGTAATATGAATTAGAAAAAATGAAACACTTGCTACAAAAAACAGTGTAGGAATCATTAAAAGTATTCTTTTTATAATAAAATCTAACATAAATTGGCCTTAGTTTGATTGTTTTTGATTGGTTTATAGTAATAATTATTCTTTTTTAGTATAGCTTATCGTGAAAATTTGTCAAAAAAAATAGTTGATATTGAAAAAATCATTGCTATATTTTGTAAGATATGTAATTATATTAAAAGATAATTTAATTTTATTTCAAACAGAATTTAAATTTAATTTACCTTAAATCTTAGTATTTGTTAAGGCTTTAAAATAGTATTTTAGGACTATTTTTTAACACAAACAAAAAGCTGCAATGTAAAACTAAATTAGGTAAATTTGTTAACAAAAAGCTATTATTTATATTAAAAAGAAGAAAAAATTAGATGATTTTTAATAGCACGAACTAAATGTTTAATTTGATGATGATAATTTGAAGTTTGCTTGTAAATAAAGCTAAATAAACAAGATAGAAATTTTTAAAATTAATTAAGTAATTTAACTAAAGTAAATATTAAAAGCTTTTAAAAAAGCTATGTGAAACTAAGGGCGTAGTCCATATTAAAACAGGACTTATGGGGGCTTTTTGTTTTGTCGGTTTGTACCAAAAGCTAGTCAAAACATCCTACTATTAAAAGATATATTTATATTTAAATTATTTGCTTAACTTTAAATAAGTAAAGGAATTTATAAATGACAAAAAGAATCTTAATTGATGCAGTTCATGACGAAGAAATTCGTATGGTCGTATTAGAAAACGGTAAAGTTTTAGATTATGATGTACAAACAAAAGACAAAACTCAAAATAGAGGTAATATCTATGTTGGTGTTGTAAACAGAGTAGAACCTTCATTACAGTCAGCTTTTGTTGAGTATGGTGGTAATAGAAATGGTTTTCTACCAATGTCTGAAGTTAACCCAATTTTCTACGATAAATTAACATCAAAAGAAAAAGCAGAAGTTCTAGAAGAATACGCATTAACAAGAGCTGAAAAATATAACCTTATTAAACAAGCTAGAGAAATGCTAGCTTTAGCAGAGCAAGGCCATGTTTTCCCAGCTGAAGAAATTACAGCAGAAGAGCAAGCAGAAAAAGCTGCAAATGCTAAAAAAGAAGTTAAAAGATCTCGTAAAAGACCTCAAAAACCAAGACAACAAGCAAAAACAGAAGAAGTAAAAGATACTTCAGCAACAGAAGCAAAAACGGAAGTTGTTAAAAAAGATGCAAGACCAGCTAAAAAAGCACCGGTAAAAAAAGATGCAAGACCAGCTAAAAAAGCTGAGCAAATTGAATTTGACTTTGATGAATCTAAAAAAGCAGCTAAACCAGCTAAAAAAGCGAAGCCAGTTGTTGAAAAAAATGAAAAGATTGTTGCTAAAACAGTTACTGCTGAATACGGTGAGCCTAAAGCTAAATTAGACTTAGACAAAATTATTATTCCAGAGCAAGAAGTTGCACCAGAAGAGTCTAAAAAAATTAAAGTTAGCAAAAAAGAAATCGCTTTAGAAGTTGAAGATGAAGTAACAGAAGCACTAGATGAAAATCTAGAACTAGCAACTGAAGATTCAAAAGCATCTGCTAAAAAATACATTAAATTAAGAACAAAAACAAATGAAGAGCAAATCGAAGAACTTAAAGGCTACCTTCAACCTTTAAATAGAAGATACAATATTGAAGAAGTTCTTAAAGTTGGTCAAAAAGTTTTAGTTCAAGTAAATAAAGAAGAGCGTGGTAATAAAGGTGCTGCTTTAACAAGTAACATCAGCCTACCGGGTAGATATTCTGTGCTTATGCCAAATGTTGCAAACGCGGGTGGTGTTTCAAGAAAAATTTCAGACCCTGCAGAACGTTCAGAGCTAAGATCAATTGTTGATTCATTAGATATTAATAATCAAAGCAGTTTAATTATTAGAACAGCAGCTATTGGCCAAGGCCAAGCAGCTATTGAAAGGGACTACAAAGCTCTAAGCATTCAATGGGAAAACATCTTAAACGTTCTAGATAAAGAAAATAGCCCTGTTTGTGTTCATAATGACTCAAACATTATTACAAAAGCTATTCGTGATATCGTTTCAGCTGATGTTGATGAAATTGTTATTTCAGGTGAAGATGCTTATAAAGAAGCAAAATCATATGTTAAAGCAATTATGCCAAGCTACTCTAAGCAAGTTAGAGAACATAGAGCTCAAACTCCAGTTCTATCTCATTTTAAAGTAGAAACTGAATTACATAAGCTACACACAACTCGTGTTAACTTAGAATCTGGCGCATACCTAATTATTAACCCAACTGAAGCATTAGTTTCTATTGATATTAACTCAGGCAAGTCAACAGGCGAGAAAACAATTGAAGATACTGCTTTAAAAACAAACATTGAAGCAGCTCATGAGATTGCTAAGCAATTAAGATTAAGAGATCTATCTGGTCTAATCGTTATCGACTTTATCGATATGGATTCACAAGATAATGAAAGACAAGTTGAAAGAGCTCTAAGAAATGCTTTAAGAAATGATAGAGCTAAAACTCAAGTTGGTTTTATTACTGAGTTCGGTTTATTAGAAATGTCACGTCAAAGAATTCGTCCTACTTTAGAAGAATCAATGTTTAAAGTATGTACACAGTGTAACGGTACAGGTTCTATGAGATCTCCAGCATCTTCAGCAATTACTATTCTACGTGGTATTGAAGAAGAAAAACTATTTACAAAAGCTGATATCTTAGAAGTTTATACTCAAAGCGATGTTGCAGTTTACATGCTAAACCATAAACGTGATCTAATTAAAGATTTTGAATCTAAGTACAAGGTAAGAATTATCATTAATGCTGATAATCATTACATTGCACCAGATCATAAAGTTGATTTATTAAAAGTTAACCATGATGGTTCGGTAAAACGCACATCTCAAGAATTTATTATTAGAGAAAAAGCAGAAGACTTAAACCAAGTTGATAGCGAACTACTAAGCTCAATTGTTAAACAACAAAACCAAGTTAAAACAATTGATACAAAAGTTTCACTTCCAATTGAAGACGATGAAGAAGAAAGAACAGTAGAAGCAAAACCAGTTCAAGAGAAGAAAGAAAGAACTTCAAGAGTTAAAAAAGATGTTAAGAAGCAAACTCAAACATCTTCAAAAGCTAAAGAAGTATTCCAACGCTGGTGGTCTGGTAAATAAATAACAAACTCTTTAAGTAATTACTTTATTTGATTGAGTGGGTATTATGTAGCTTAACTACACTTCCCACTCATAAAATAAACTACTTATCTTAAATAGAATTGTTATTGGCTTTGATGAAAAATTAATAATTACTTTATAAAAAAGAGCTTTCTAGCTCTTTTTTTTATTGACTGTTATTGATATGACTATTACTCTAATATATAGATGAGTTACTTTTTCGAAATAAAGCCATACATATATAAGCTCAAGGAGATACTAATGCTAGAGAATTTAATCATACCTAAAAAATTAGAAAAAGGTGATACTGTTGCAATTGTTGCTTCATCATGGGGTGGTCCTGCGTCTTGTCCTAAAAAATTTAATTATGGAATAAAACAATTAGAAGAAAACTTTGATGTAAAATGCATTGTTATGCCATTTGCTACAGCAAGTGCTAAAGATATTGCTAATTCTCCAGAAAAAAGAGCAGCAGATTTAATGTCTGCTTTTAGAAATCCTGAAATTAAGGCAATTATTTCAGCAATTGGAGGTGATGATTCTATTAGAATGTTGCCATATATTGATTTTGACGTAATTCGTAATAATCCAAAAATTTATATGGGTTACAGTGACTCAACAATTTCTCATTTTATGTGCTTAAAAGCAGGTGTTAGTAGTTATTATGGACCTTCAATTATGGCAGGCTTTGCTGAAAATGGAGGGTTAATTCCATTTATGAAAAAATCTGTTGAAAAAACGTTATTTTCTAATCATATAATCGGTAAAATTGAAGATAATCAAGATGGCTACGTTATAAAACAGCATAATTGGAATGATGAGTCTTTGTTAGATTCAACCAGAGAGCTAAAGCCAGCACAGGCAACAAAAATTATTCATGGATCAAAAAATGCAAAGGGTCGCTTAATAGGAGGCTGTCTAGAAGTTTTAGAGTTTATGAAAGGAACAGACTTATTCCCTAAAACTGAAGAATTTAAAAATTCGATTCTATTTATTGAAACATCAGAGGACAATCCTAGTGCATGTTTTGTTAAATGGTGGTTTAGAAATTATGCAGCAAGTGGCATTCTAGCAAATTTAGCAGGTATCATTATTGGCCGACCAGGAAATGATGATTCTAAATATGTTGAGCAGCAGTATCAAGCTATTATTGAAGTTTTAGGCGAAGAAAATTTAGATATTCCAGTTTTAGTTAATGCTAATATTGGTCATACAGACCCTCAAATGGTTGTACCATATGGAGCAATGGCAGAAATTGATGTAAAAACAGGAACATTTTCAATTTTAGAGTCTGGAGTGAAATAATTTTAATCTACAATTAAAATAAAAAGTCAGATGTTATTCTGGCTTTTTTTATGTCGTAAACTATACATTCATATATAGTACTTTTTTTACCGCTTATGAGGAGGGCTCATGGCTCTATTTATTTTGCTTGTAGCAAATGTTTTATCTATTATAGCGGCTTTGTCTGCTTTTTCCATTGCAGCAGCAGAGCCTGTAATTTTATTTTCTGTTATTATGGTTGCAATATTTACCACTCAGCTAAAAAAGAGATTTGTAGTTAATATTTGTTTGTTTTCATTGTCTCTGGTGTATCTTGCTTTAATAGTTGTTAAACCAGTAGCAATTCATAATTTGAATTTAAAGCAAGGAGAATTTGAGGGGCCTAGGACTTTTTTAGATCTGGGCACTGGCTTTGAAGAATTAAAAAAAACAGGAATTATCTCATATGATGATACTGTTGAATTAGTCGTTTTAGATGTTTTAACTAATTATGTTACAATAGAGTTTTCTGATTATATTATTTCATATAACGAATATTCAGAAAAATATGTTCCAGCACTTGAAGGTTATCAGAGGGCTTTGGTTAGCTATAAGCAGCTATCAGAACTGCTATTATTATCTATCCCTTGTGACGTGAGTTATACTCCTATATTTATCCCGGCTCCTGGCTCTGGTATTTTAGAGGCAGATGTTGCTGAGTATAATAACAATCAAGAGAGAAACGCAAAATGCTTTAAAGCTCTAGAAGAGTCATTTAGAGTTTCAGATTTGGGTTCATATGTTTTTTATAAAATATATAAACCTACACATCGAAGCTCTATGTGGGATCATAAAAATCTTGAGCCTGTGGTTTATAATGCTTTTTTAATTAACCTTATATTATCTTTTATTATAATTCTAAATCTTACATTTATTGTTTTTCAGCGCAAATATAATTATTTGCCAGATAAAGGTAAGTAAAAAAATAATATTTTCGATTTTTTATAGCCACCCAAAGGGGTGGTTATTTTTACGTTTGTTGCTCGATTGCCACAAGTGTTGTTGCTAAATAACAGTATCTATTGCTATTTGATTCTAATTATTTTATTCTTATAGTGTAGAAATTTAAGGAAAATATACTATGAAAAATCAAATTCTATTAGCATTATCAGTATTTGCTTTAACATCTTGTGCTTCAAAAACGGCTGATGTTGAGCAAAATAGCTATAAAACAAAAAGCAAAATTGCCATGCAAAGAGTAAAAGATACAAAGCCACTTGCTAAACAAGATTTAGTAAGCCGTGAGGCTATGCAGTATGCTATGCTTGATAAAATGAATGTTAGAGAAGATCGTCAGAGACGTGAGTTTAACCGTATACAAGAACAACAAAGAAGAGATTTTGAAAAAACTCAAGATAAAAACAGAGATGAATTCTTGCTTGCTCATAAAGATAATACCGAACGTTTAAATTCAATGGTTGAGCAAATTACAGAATCAACTAATGAATTTGTTGAAATAGGTAAGCAAACTCAAGCAAAGATTAACTTAGAAACAAAAGCAATGAGTACTGAAAATGCAGACTTTAAGCGTAAGTTCAGAATGATTGCTGCAAAAATTGATGATAATACGCAGATGCAATCTCGTTACTTTAATGAAATGCGTACTAGTATTGAAAATAAACTAGCCTTTGATGAAGCAAGACTAGAAAGAGAGCGAGAAAAAGAAAATACAATTCGTGGTGTTGTTGAAAATATGTATGCAGACCAAGATTCTGCTTTAACACAGTTCTATACTGCTGAAAAAGAAGGTATGTTACCTGCAAGTAAATGGGTTGCTTTAGAAGATGCTCCGATTACAGTTCACGTAGAGAATGAAAAATTTGAAGACTTAATGCTACGTGCAGTTAATAATGCAGCGGTTCATTCTGGTCCTTGGAACCTAAAATGGAAACTTAAAAAAGAAAACGAAATTTTACTTTATACAAAATTCAGCTTAGACGTTGAAACTAACTTTGGTGAATTTGTTTCAAATGTTAAAAAATACATTGTTAACTATAACGGTGTAAAATTATACTTTAGAGTATTTAAAGAAAAACGTGTACTAATTGTGAGTGATAGCTAATGAAAAAAATATACCCATTACCATTAATTTTATTAACTTTAGCTTCTTGTGCAAAGCAAGAACCTGAAATTGATCCGGTAACTTTAAACTATGAAACAGGGGTTGTTATTGCCAAGGCTGATTTTATCGGTAAGCGTTATGCAACAGATACAGACGGTTCGATTTCTGACTGTGCCGGTGGAGTAGGTATAGGTATTACTGTTGAATCATCAATGTCAGATTCATCATATATTTTTGATCGATCTCAAAAGCCATGTAATACAGCTGAGATTGTTTTTGATGGTTCTCAAGATATTCATGCTCGTGCAGCAGATCCTTCTATTGATATTGCCTTTAATGATAAATACGGAAATCTGTCAAAATATAATAATATTGAAAAAACAGCCAAACTAGCTACAGTTTTATCTGATAGTACTACAGGTTTTTCTGCAAATGAAGATTTAGCAACAAAGCAGTATGATCAAATGGGTATGCTAGAACTTGACTATAATGAGTTTGATGATAAAAAAATCTCAAACCCTCAGCAAGCTAAGTTTGAAGAAATTCTTAAAGAAAGCCTAATGCAAGAAAATGAAAAAGCAATGGCTACTGCAAGAGCTGTAGCCCGTAAAGAAATTGAAAAATCATCAAAAGAACAAGCTAAAGAAGTTGATGTTTTAAATCATAAAGCAACAAAAGCAGAAAAATATAAGCAAATGCTAGCTTCTGAACTTGTTAATAAAACAGAAGAAATAGCTAATCTTGAAAAAGAAATTCATACTCTTAAAAAATCAAAAACTATTGCATCTAATAGCTATGAAGATAAGTTAGCGATGTTAGAAAAAAGAGTTGAAGATTACGCTCAATTAGCTTTAATGTTAAAACGAGAGAATGAAAAATTAGCATTAACAACAAAACAAGCTAATAAATATGTTGCTGAAGACCTAACTCAAGCAGAGCAAGATGCTGAAAATGCTCGTTATGTAGCAATGATGAAGCTAGCTGAAGATATAGAAGTTGATGAAAAATTAGCTCAGGCTTTAGAAATTTCTCAAAAGAAAACTCTACAGCGTAAAGCTCAAAGATTACAAACTCAAGCAGATTCTTTAGCTTATCATGCTCAAGCAGATAAAGTATTTAATAAAGATATGCAAAAGGTTTATCAAGAACTACAAAACAATATGCAGCCAGCATTTGAAGGTAAAGTTGCACGTGTTGTAGGAGTTGGTATTGATCAAGAGCCAACATTAGCAGATGTTCAATTATTACTAAAAGAAGAAGCTAAATCAGTAAATGAAATTCTATTAGAAATTCTAGCAGACGTTCAGCCAATGATCGGAACTTGGAAAGTTGACTGGAAACTAGCAACTCATAACAAGCAAATTGCAGATGAGAAGTGGAATGTAAGTGCAGAAACAACATTATTTGAGTTCTTTGAATATATTAAAGAAAGAGTAAAAGAAATTCACGGTGTTGATATTTCAATTGATTACTTTGATGAGACGCGCCGCATTGTTATTAATGATAACTTTTAATGGCTATTTTCTTCATTTATTTCATTTTACTTAATTTAGTCATGTAGCGTTACTACACTTTAAATTATTAAAATAAATTATATTTTGAAAATACCACATTAAACTAAGAGGTTAAGGCAAATAATGTTAAATACAAAAGTTTTAAAAAAAGGTGCTTTTAATAAAAGTCGTCATCCTGAACGATATGCCAAACGCGGAGCCATGTTCGGACTTGATGCAAGAATTGCATTAGCAATTTTTGGAGCTCTATCAGTAATTTCTGGTGCAGCGTTATATTCAGCTATTAAGCAAGCTAGAGTAACCTCTATTGTAGCAGAGTTAGATAATATATCAAAAGCATGGGCTCAATATTATTTAGATACTGGTGAGCCTATAAAATGTTTATCTAATTTTCGTGATAATGGAGCATGCGATAACATCAGCTTTTCAGGGGTTGATGCTAGTTACAGACCTCCATCAGGTTGGAATGGGCCTTACATAAATTGGGATGTATTTACAGATCAATTTCCTAATACAGATATTCACCTATCTTTTGCAGATGAAGAAAATGAACAGCCTCATTTGGTATCAAATAGATGTTTAGACGCTTCAAAACCTTGTATTGCCTACGTTACGTTGAATAAAGTAGGTACAGAAAATCTATCATTATTGCAAGAGATTGAAGGTGTTATTGATGGTGTAAACGGAACAGGGACATCAGAGCTAAATGGTAACTTTAGATATCACCAATGGAATGCAAGCCCTGTTTATCAGGCTGCAATTTATAAACTAGGGAGATATAAGTAAATGACAGTTAGTTTATTAAATAAAAAAGGCGCGATGTTTGGACTTGATGCAAGAATAGCCTTAGCGATTTTTTTGGGCGCTATCTGTAATATCAGGAGCAGCCTTATATAGTGCAATTCAAGATGCAAAGGCTACAAGTTTAATCGCAACTCATGCTGAACTTACTAAGGCTGTAGAGGCGTATTATTTAGATACAGGAGAATTGCCTCATGGAATTGCTAATGATCATCTACATTTAGATAAGCTTTTAACAGATCCAGGTGTTTCAGGGTGGAACGGGCCATATATACAACTGCCTAAAAGTATTTCAAGATATTTGCTGATTGAAGATGCTATAGTAATAGGATTGAATTATGGTAAAAATACAGATTGGTCTTCAAGAGTTACTTGTGTAACAATGGGTGTTGGAGAAACGTGTGCTTTTTGGACATCTAGTCAATGGCATAGCAAGTCTCTTGCTAAAGCAATTGAGCAAAAAATAGATAATGAAGATGGTGATGATACTAAAAATGTTAAATATACATGTTCATCAGATACCGCATGTACTATTTATATTAAACAGTCTATTACAACTAACTTATAAAAAAGACCTCTAAAAGAGGTCTTTTGCATTAAAGTGCTAAGTGTTCCTTATAGCGGCTTGCTAAGCGTTTGTATATAGGCTTTTTAGGCTGCCAGATTAATTTTATAGCCTCATCCATGGTAACCCATTTATAACCAGAAAACTCTTTGTCTTTTGCCTTGCTAAGATCTATGGAGTTATCATCTTTTAAATACCTTACGATTAACCATTGCTGTTTTTGCCCTACATATTCACTATATGGAGTTTTTGATTCAAATGGAAAATCATAATATTGATATTCTTCCCATAGATCAATTCGTTCAATTTCTTGGCGTTGAATATTTGTTTCTTCTTCTAATTCTCTAAAAGCTGCGCAAATAGGAGCTTCATTTTCATCAACTCCGCCTTGAACCATTTGCCACGAAGTATCTGAATTAGGAATGTCAGATCGACGACAAACCAATACTTTGCCAGATTGATTTATTACCATAACACCTATGCAAGGTCTGTATAAACTAGTTGTTTTATTCATTTAAAAAATCTCCCATTTAAGTTTTTATTCTTGAGGATACTTATTTATGGCTACTAACAAAAAACGAGAGTGTTAACCTCTCGCTTTTTATCGTAATTATTTGATTTTGTTTTTATCTAACATTGCAGTTATTGGAACTAATTGATATTTAGATTTGTCCAAAGATTCTACCCATTTTAGCAATACTTCAGTAGTTATCTTGTGAGGGTGACCAATAGCAATAGCATAACCTCTTTTATCAGCAATCTTTTCAGCTTTAGCCAGCTGTCCAGTAATAAATTCATTAGTTCTTTTATGATCTAAGAAAATATTTCTTGTTAGTAGAGGTAGGCTTGGTGCAACAGCAGCTTGGGCATTTTTTACTTGAGTTTTAGCTGTTGTGAAGCTATCCATAAAGAATAGTTTATGCTCATCCATGATTTCTAAAACAGGTTTCATGCCTTCAAGGCTAGCTGTGAATTTAGACCCCATGTGGTTATTAGCACCAACAATATACTGTTCAACTTGATCTAAGTTTTTATTAGTTACATCTTGAATTTGCTTAGTTGTCATTTTTGCATATAATGCATCAGGACCTGGGTCAATTGAGCTAATTGGCTCAGCAGGCAGATGTAACATAGCTTCACGAGTTTTTGCAGTTTCTTGTTTAATTAGCTCTTGAGTTACTCTACCATATGGTAGGTATGAGAATGTAATTTCTTTTGGTAGTTTTTCCGCTGAATAACGAGAGTTTTCAACATGAACACCAACATCATCAATTACAATAGCAATTAGCTTTTTATTTGGATCAATTTTAATAGCTTGCTTGTTTTTAACGTACATCGGAGCATTTTCATCTGTAACAGGCTTAGCTTCTTGAACTTCTAAAGTTTCATTCTTTGTTTGAGAGTGTTCAATAGATACTTCATCATGCTTAGGAAACTCTTCATAAATGTGAGCCTCTTCAGAAACAGCTTTAACATCTTCAATTACAGCCTTTTTAATAGGTATATCGGTAATCTTTTTCATTTCAAGCTGTTTGCTTAATTCTTGATTGGTTGTTGTCAGTTGTTGGTTTTGCAATGCTAAATATATTAGTGCTAAAACAAGTATTGCCACAGAAAATCCTGCAGCAATACCAACGAATAATGATTTTTTTTCAAAGTCAAAGTTCATATATAATTTAAAATCCTATTTTTGGTTCCATAGTGCTAGTGCTTTGATTGTATCAATAGCTCTTAGCAATTGGTAGTCTTTTTTATTGTCTTTATCGTTATTTTTTTCTTGTGTTGTTTTTTTATCATCTTTTTTCTTAGACTTATTTTTATCATCTTTTGTATTTTCAAGATGACCATTTAAAGTACTCTCAGAAAATTGAATATTTGATTTAAACTCTTCAAGTTTTGCTTGTTTAACGATAATATCAGGAGCTACACCTTTTGCCTGAATTGTCTCATTGTTTGGTGTGTAATATAATGCTGTTGTTAGTTTCATACCAGCACCTTGTGATAAAGGAATAACAGTTTGTACAGAACCCTTACCAAAAGTTTTAGTACCCATTACTAAAGCTCTGTGATGATCTTTTAAAGCAGCAGTTACAATTTCAGAAGCTGAAGCTGAACCACCGTTAATTAGAACAACAATAGGCTTACCTTCTAGAACATCACCGTCAGTTGCTTTGAATACTTGATTTTGTAGTTCGTTTCTACCTTTTGTTGAAACAATGTCACCTTGGTCTAAAAATAAATCTGATAATCTAACAGCTTGGTCTAATAAACCACCTGGATTATTTCTAAGGTCTAGAACTAAACCATTAAGTTCTTTATCTTTATTTTCTTTTTTAAGGTCAGCTAGTGCTTTAAGAACGTTATCCTCAACAGTTTGGTTAAAGTTAGTTACTCTTACATAGCCAATGCCATTTTCTTTTAGTGAGCTTTTTACTGAAGGAGTTTTAATTTTTTCTCTAGTTAGAGTTTTCTCAAATGGTTTTTCGCCTTCTCTTAAAATAGTAATAGTAATTTTTGTACCTACTTTACCTCTCATCTTTTCAACAGCTTTACTTAAGCTTGAGCCTTCAACATCTTCATCATCAATTTTAATAATATAGTCACCAGCTTGGATGCCTGCTTTTGCTGCTGGAGTGTCATCAATTGGAGAAATAACTTTTACCACACCTTTATCCCAAGAAACTGTAATTCCTAAACCGCCAAACTCACCAGAAGTTTGTTCTTGCATTGATTTAAATGATTTTGGAGGCAAGTAGCTAGAGTGTGGATCAAGTCCTGATAGCATACCAGAAATAGCTTTATCCATAATTTCAGAGCCTGATAGTTCTTCAACATAATTTAAACGAACTCTTTCAAATACTTCAGTGAAAACATCAAGTTTTCCCAAGATCTCAGAAGATAGTGGCTTTGCGTTTGCAACTTGTGTTAAGCCCACGAATAAAGAAAGAACTACTAATAGTTTTTTAAATTTTAACATTATTTTTTTCCTTGGTTTTATATGAGTAGTAGATAACTAGACAGATTAATAAATTTATTTTATACAATAATTAAAAAAAGGTCTAGCTTTTTTTTTATAATTTGCTAGAATAATTAATAAATCGACATATTAGTAATTATTAACAAAACAAGGTAAAATTATGCAAAATTTTAATTCTCAAGAATTAGCAAGTAGGGTAGAAACTACAATTGCTGGACTAGAAGATTCAAAAGCGATAAATCTTAACGTTCTTAACTTTGAAAGCAAAGGCTTAATGGCTGATGCTCTAGTTATCGTTAACGGTACATCAAATGTTCACATGCAAGCAATTGCAACAAAATTAGCAGAAAAGCTAAAAGAAGCAAATATTGAATATACAATTGAAGGCTTAAATTCAGATGTTTGGGTTTTAGTGGACTGTGGCGATGTTGTTGTTCATATCTTTTCAGAAGAAGCAAGAGGTTTTTATGGTCTAGAACGACTATGGGGTGATATGGAGCAATCAGCTTAAATCATGCAATTTAATATTATTTGTGTAGGAAAATGTAAAGATAAAAACATAATTTCAATGTATGATGATTATGTTAAACGCCTACGTCCGTTTGCGAAAGTTAATTTAATGGAGCTGAACCATGGGCGTGGTTCAGTTGATGAGGTAAAAAAACAAGAGTGTGATGCTATTTTAAATAAAGTAGGTAAATCTTCATTTATTATTGCTTTAGATGAACGAGGGAAGTCATTAGGAACCGCAAAACTTGCAGATTTAGTTAAACAAAAAACTTTAGAAGGTTTTTCTGACTTTTCATTAATAATCGGTGGTGCAGAAGGTTTGCATGAAGATATTCGTCAAAAAGCGAATCTAGTTTTAAGCCTTTCAGCATTAACCTATCCTCATATGTTAGTTAGAGTTATTTTAGCAGAGCAGTTGTATCGTATAACTACATATAATAACGGGCACCCCTACCACCGCGAAGGCTAAATAATATAAAATTTATTGACTCTTTTTGTTATTAAACTGCTCATGTACTAATTTGTACACGTTACATTTTAATAACAAAAACTCTCTTCAAATTTTATTATTATTTAAATTTAGAGTAAAGAGATAAAATAAAGAAAACTCTCTTCTAAAACTAACCTCTCGACGCTTCAACGGACTCAAACAAAAAAAGATAGTTGGCGCTATCTTTTTTACACTTTAAATAAATATTTACAAACAAGCTTATTTATATTATATATAAAACTTCAAGAGCTTTAATAATAAATCAAGGAAAATTATTTTATGGCAACATTATTATGTATTTTAGACGGTTTTGGTGTTAACGAAAATGAACACGGAAATGCGATTAAACAAGCAAATACACCAACATTAGACAAACTATTTTCAAACAATCCAACTGCACAGTTATTTACTCATGGTGCTCATGTAGGGTTACCAGAAGGTCAAATGGGTAACTCAGAAGTTGGCCACATAACAATTGGTTCAGGTAGAATTATTTTACAAACTTTACCGAAAATTGATAGTTCTTTAAAAAATGAAGAGTTATATTCAAAAAAAACATATAAAGACTTTATTGCAAAATCAGAAAATAGCAATGTTATTCACTTAGTTGGCTTGGCTTCAGATGGTGGAGTTCACTCTCATGTTAACCATATTGTAAAATTAGCAGAAAAATTGAATGAAGAAGGCAAGCAGGTATTTATCCATGCTATTACTGATGGCCGTGATGTAGCACCATCATCAGCAAAACAAATTATTGCAGATTTGAAAGAATCAATTAGTGGCTTAGAAAATGTTGAATTAGCAGATATTATCGGTAGATTCTATGCAATGGATAGAGATAATAGAGCAGAAAGAACAGAAGCTGCATTCAGCCTTTATACTCAAGAAGCAGAAATTATTGCAAATACAGACGAAATGTTTGATGCTTATTATGCTCAAGAAATTTACGATGAGTTTATTCCTGCTGTGAAATTAGCAGAAAATTCAGAAATTAAAGCAAACGATTCAGTAATTATTGCTAATTTTAGAGCTGACAGAGCTAGACAGTTAACAGCTAAATTAATTTCATCGAATCTAAATTTAAATATCGCAACTCTAACAGAGTTTGATTCAAGCTTTAATAATGATGTTACTGTATTCTTTCCACCTGAAAATGTTTATAATACATTAGGTGAAATTGTTGCTAATAATAACTTAAGCCAGTTAAGAATTGCTGAAACAGAAAAATATGCTCACGTTACATTCTTTATGAATGGTGGTAAAGAAGCTGAATTTGAAAATGAAGATAGAACTTTAGTTCCATCACCGCAAGTTGCAACGTATGACTTACAAGCAGAAATGTCATTGCCAACATTAACAACAAAGTTAATTGATGCGGTTAATTCTGCAAAATATGACTTGATTATTTGTAATGTTGCAAATGGTGATATGGTTGGTCATACTGGCTCAATGCCTGCTGCAATTAAAGCTGTAGAGGCTGTAGATGAGTTTATTAAAGAGCTAGTTCCTGCATTGCAAGCTA
>Ga0209379_10001433_pt1 | contig 15734 bp, 13 predicted proteins | sample tdDd001_FD_187124 | JGI IMG/M metagenome (GOLD analysis project Ga0209379, IMG submission 187124) | Marine sediment microbial communities from the Atlantic coast under amendment with organic carbon and nitrate - tdDd00.1 (SPAdes)... | ecosystem: Environmental > Aquatic > Marine > Coastal >...
GTTGGTATAGCTGCTAGTAAAATAATAAATACTAACGTTGGTTCAATAATAAACAATGTGACTCCTATGGAGATGATTGCAATTAATTTTGCTATTATATAATAACCTTGAACCATAACTTCTCTATTCAATCCATCCCATGCATCACTGGTAAAATCAAAGACCCGAGTAATTAAATCATTAACTTTCGCTACCTCAAGGTTTTCAGGAGAAAGAGATGTTAATTTTTTGTACAATTTTGTATTCACCAGTTCTTGAAATCTATGATGTTGAACTTTATCTAGTCTTTCAATATCTTCATATGATTGAGTGTATCTTCTTAGTAGTTCTTCAATTATCTTTAGTAGATAAAAACTTGTAATTAGAATAATTAATGTTAGTAATTCAGTATCAGAATTAACTTTTTCGATATATGCTTTCCATATTAATGGGATTATCGGCCTAGTAATGCTTAGTAATATGTTAAGCCCTAGAAATAATGTACACATTACTTTTGCAGATGAAAAGACATATTTAAAAAGTTTAAATAAGAAAATAATGCTACTCTTTCTGTCTTTAGATATTCTTTCTTCAATTAATTTTGTATTATCCATTTATATCAACTCCTTCATACCACTGTTTCTGAGAGTTGAACATTTCTGCATAAATACCATTTAAACTAATTAATTCTTTATGAGTTCCTTCTTCGACTATCTTTCCATCACTGATAACTAAAATTCGATCAGTAATCATTGTAGACGCTAATCTGTGAGTAATGAAGATAGAAGTTTTATTCTCAGTTATATCATTAAATTCATGGTATAGATTAGCTTCTGCAACTGGATCTAATTGACTTGTAGGTTCATCAAGTAAAAGAATTGGTTTATCTCCAATTAAGCCTCTTGCTATTGCAATTCTTTGCCATTGACCACCACTCAAATCTACCCCACCTTCAAATTCTCTTCCTAGTAATGTGTCGTAACCGTTTGGTAAATTTTCAACAAATTCTGAAACTTTAGCTTTTTTCACTACATCTAGAAATTCTTTTTCAGTTACATTATATCCGCCGATAACAATATTTTCCTTTAATGTGATACTATATTTTTTAAAATCTTGGAAAATAGGTGCAAATATCATTACTAATTCAGTACTACTAAATGAGTTTAAGTCTTTTCCACCGACAAGTATTTCTCCTTTATTAGGCTTAAAGAGACCTAGGAGTAACTTTATCATTGTCGACTTACCTTCACCGTTCGCACCAACAATTGAAAGTTTTTTTCCCTCTTCTAATTTAAAGCTTACACCCTTTAAAATGTATTGATCTGTTTTAGGATATTTAAACCATACATCTCTAAATTCTATACTATACCCTTGATGTGTATCTTTACCTGTTTGATTATCCTCACTTAATTCAAAATATTTATCATAATAATCGAAGAATTTTATATGATAATGGCTCCATTTCATGAACCCAAATGAATATTGAATTGAATCGTTTATTGGACCGAACATTAATAATGAAATAGCTATAAAAGTACCTATTGATATTTGGCCATTTAAATATAGTACCAATATAATAACTGCATTTACAATTGAGAATAATCTTGAAATATTACTACCAAGTAACATATCTTTCAAATGACTTTTAAAAAATGACTCATACTCTTTATTCCTACTCTTAAGTTTAGCTTTATATTCATCAATCAAATAGTTACTTGAATTGTTAATTTTTAATTCTTTAATAAAGTTTCTAGATTTTAGAAACTTTGATATATTTGTGTATATTCTTTCTTTCAACCAATAGCTTTCCATCTCTTCATAAATATTTCTATTATTCTTACTTGTTAAAAATAATTCAATGAAACTAGGAGTTAAAGTTAAAGGAATTAACCACCACTTTATAGAGATTAAAATAATACAATAACCAATAAGTGTAATTATGTTTGTAATAAAATTAAAAATATACATTGGGAAAAGATGTCTCGCAGAATTTTCTGCTCTAGTATATGCCTTTTCAATAATTTCAACAGAATCCTTATCTTCAAAATGTTTATATTCCAATCGCTTGAGCTTTTCAATCATTTCACCTCGAAAGGTAGTCCTAAACATTAATAACGATCTTTCTTCAATAAATGTATAAACTATCGTTCTAACTAAGTTAGGGATAATAGCGATTAGTATAAGTCCAACAATTAAAGGAAGAAATTCAATGAATGTTATCTCATTATTTGCGAGTAATAATCCATCATCAAATATATGCTGGTTTATATATGTACCAATTGGACCAACTAACCCTTGTATAACTGATAAAAACAGTAATAAAATTATTAAGAATGGTGATTCTTTTGTAACAATTTTAAAAATTTTTTTGTATGCATTTACAATCTTTTTCATTAATCTACTCCCTAGTTATCTTTAGATTTATTTTGCAAAAGAATCCGACAATCATTTATTACTCCTAATTCACTTTGAAGTTGTTTCATATTCCGCATTCTTAACAAATAATTCAATGAATCTTATTTCATCCTCTTTTAAGTAAGTAAACTTATCTAAGTGGAATTGATCAGATAACTCTGTTCCACATTGAGAGTACCTACCTTGTTAACATTTATTTATTATTGCAAATTGGACAATATCCTATAACTTGATTATTTATTTCCTTAACCTCCTTATTCAGTTCACTTACTCTATACTTAATATATTATAATGGAAGTTTAACATTGTCAATATAAAACTAAATATTATTGAATGATTTTTTAACTTTATTTAATTTAATGTGATAATGTTAAACTTTAAATTAATCATTAGCTGATTGATGTTATCTTTTCATCACCCTTTTATATTGTAACAAAAAAAAGCCACAATTAATTGACAAAATTGTCATAATTTGTAACTCTATTAAATACAACTCCTAGTACATCAGCAAGTTCATCTTTATTAAACTCCGCCCCATTGGAAGTGTTCAAGTAACTCAGCTGCCTCTAAAGACATTGATATAGCAAGATTCTTGGGTATATGGACAAATATGGATCCTAAAAACATTTGAACGTTTCAAATTAGTAGTTTGCTTAGATGTTTTTGAAGCATCCTCTTAATACTCTTTAATTAAGTCTGTAATAAGACTCTTTTTATATCCATGTGGTTTATCCTTATATTCATCAATGAGTCATCTTTCAATATCTTTTGCTTCTCTTAACGTTTTAATATTATTTCTCGTTGTACGTTTTCTTTTTCCTTTATAGGAACCTAGAGAAACATCAACTCTGTAGGTTCCATTGAATTATTTTTTAATTGGTATTATATTTCTTCCTATTTTAAATTTAATCTTTCTTAAAGTATGATTTAGGAACTTTCCATGATAAAGTTATATAATCTTTGTTCTTTATTTCATCATTACATAGTTTTATTAGGTCATAAGCCTTATTCTTTTTCACACCAGTTAGTTCCATAACATCGTTTACATTTAGTAGTTTATCTTCCATAATTTGACCTCCATATATCTGATACATATATGATATCAAGAATACAAGTGTTTGGGGTTGCTTCTTTAATGGAACTGTACTGGAACTATGGAGTAATTATTGGAATATAAAAAAGGCCGTAAATTCTTTGAAATAACAAGTATTTACGACCTTCATATTTTCGAATGGTCGGGAAGACAGGATTTTTTTCCTTCTTTCATATTAGTAATTTCAGTACTTTATTTACCTAACTTTCTCTATATTTAATTTTATACTAAAGTTTTTACTTCTAGTTTGGTCAATTTGTGGACACAATTATCTCATAATAGTTTAGCTAAATAATAGTTATTTATATCTTTTTTTCCACATAGAAATGATAATATAATCTCAACATCTTTTGAAAATTGGTAGTGTTTATTTGTTATTAAGAATTCTTTTAAAACGATTAATATATTTTTGATCCAATGAAAGTTTCTCGAAATGTTTTGTAGAAACTTCTTTCTCAACATTCAATTGCATTAATCGCTGATCAATCTGTTCAATAACAGAATAAGTATCCATCGTATTTTCACTACCCATATCCAACAAGTTAACTTTTTCTCCTCCACTAAACTCAATTATGTAGTAGAAATCCCCTTTATAACTTATGAATGGGATTGTGTAACCTCTTACACCTGCTTTAGCTGAAACAATATCAGAATAATTATAGACAGTTCCACCAATATTAATTGGTGAACGATGTATAATTGAGTCATCTGTAAACACTGTTATGCTCGGAATAATCAAATAAAGCGCAAAAACTAAAACAGGAACTATAATACGTTTCTTTGAAATTATATTGATTAGTCCTTCATAAGCTTTATTTTCACGTAAGTGTTTATCACCTATAAAATATTTGATTATTAAATAATCTTCAATTATAATAAATATAAATCCAAAAGTACTCATTGGTGAATTTAATGTGCACAGAATAAAGTCTTGTGAGACAAACAAATTGTGTATATAATTTAACACAATAAAAGAAATTACATTAACTGTAAGCATTACAATACACGTTAATATAAATTTTAGAATTTTCATAATTTACCTCCCCATATTCTATGACGTATGACACTGTTCTATATTTTTAATAAGCAGTAGTTTTAATTAATCTTTTTATTGCTGCTAGAGCTTTGTAACCATCACTTTTCATACCCTTAAAATAACCAAACTTATACTCTCGTGGTATTATAGAACTAAAAAAGAAAAAATATTTGCCAATATTAAACATGGCATAAAAGTTGCAATAATTTCAGCTGAGTAGTTTAAGTTTAGTGATTAACAATAATATATGTTTGTTACAGTAAACACATTAGAATTTTCATAAAGTAATTCATTGCTTCTAACACTTGAAAAATTACATAAATTGGCATATGTGGTTATCAATAGAATAATTGAACTTATAAATATAATTAATTTTTTAATATAGCTCTCCCCCTTAAAAAAAGGGCTATCGATATAGCCCAAAAGTATTATCTGAAAATGTAATAAGAATAGTCAGTCTTAAACGTATAAGCTGGTAAAGTAGATTTTCATGCATACATTCCATCAATCTAGAGTTATAAATCTAATTAGCATTAACTTTTGGAATTAATTATAACAAGACCATCAATAATATATTTATAAACACCAACTTATTTTATTTTATTAAGAACCTTTCTAACGCGAAAAGGTTGTTTAGTACTTTCTTAATGAGTATAGAAGCTCCTCGTTGTCTGCAATGACCATGTCACCGTTTATAAACTTAATGTTTAGCCAGAAGCCTTCATTAAGCTTAGCAGTATCAACTTGATTACCTTCACTATCAACTTTCCACAACCATCCTTCGTAGTGATAATCTTCTCTCATTATTCCCACGATATTATAGTTTCCAGAGTCATCTACTGCTACATCAGTAAACATATCCCAATCTGAATCATCAACTTCATTTTCCCAAATAAGCTTTCCATTTTTATCTATCTTCATTATAAAAGCATTGAATCCATGTTCTCCATTGCTAGATCTTACGTTCTCTCCAGTAAAATAAATTGACCCTACAGCAACTATATTATCTCCATCAATGTCGATTGCATTAACACTTGCACTTCCTGTCCCTTTGTAACTATTAGTCCACAATACTTCTCCGTCTGAGTTCACATTGATAAGTCTTACATTGTTTTCTCTACTATCAAGAACTTCTTGAGTAGAAATAAGGTATTCGTTCTCTTTATATTTAATAAAGCTAACTTGATACTCAGAAATACTATCAACAAAATGAGTGTATTTGTGTAATCTTTTTTGTGAGATGACATCAAAATTACTATTCAATTTGATGAAGTAAAAGCCATCACTCCAACCTGAAACAAACATAAAGTTACTATCGTCTGTTTTTAAGAGTTTACCTCCAAATGAAGCAGAAAAACTTCCATTTGCCTCTCTATTCACATTAAACCACTTACTTGTATCAGTATATTTTACAATCTCTCCATTTGAGTCTAGAGTAATCATAAAATACTTATATCCTGAACTTGTATATGCTTCTCCAGTTACCAAAATACTATCACCGTCTTGGATAGCACTTCCAAAATATGTTTTCTTCCCATATGATAACGAAGTTTTCCACATCATTTCTCCGTCATTTGAATATTTCCCTACTAAAACTGAGCTATTATCTCCATAGAACTCTGCAACCGCAAGCATTTGATTATCATCTAGTTCAATCAATTCCTTTGATGAAGCATTACCTTCATGTTTTAAATAACTCTTCCACTGATGATTAAATTTTGTTTTCTTCTCGTTCTCAACTTCAACTTTATATGTATTAAAATAGTACTTAAACTTATATGTTATATTAAGTTTAACTTCATGCATCGTATCATAACTTAGATTGTCAAATCTAAAGTCATTACTTTCCTTATCTAAACTAATTGAATCTACTAGTTGTTCATTTTGATAAAGTTCAATTGTAGAATTCTCATAATCAATAATTGAATCATTAACTTCAATTTCAGTAGTTCCTTCTAACGAATCATAGCTTGAAATTAATTTTATTTCTGCAATTGGAGCTTCATATCTTAACTCATTAAACAAGTATCCTCCAATTAATAATGACGCAATGGCAACAAATACAATTACTTTCTTCATAAAGTGTCCTCTTTTCTTTGTTTTGAAGTGTTTAAATAAAAAAACTTGCCAAAAAATAGCAAGTTAAAGACATAATTATTACGTATATTTTACCCACCAATGATATTTTATCACTTGAGATGAGCCAAGTCAATTTGAACAACGATTGGATTTTGTAAAATGGTCGTCTGATAATCAAAAAGAAAATAATCCATTGTAATTTAATTTTCTACATAAAAAATATGAGGAGATTTACTATTATGTATTTTTTTATCATATAATTTTAGTTCAATATTTGAAAATGTTATAAAGGAAACATTGTTTAAGAAAGTTTAATTATCTAGCATATCACGATAGAAAGTCAGAAATACAATTTTCAATAGTGAAATTGTGTCAGTCCCACAGAATCTAAAGAAGTAACTCTAGAGGTGTTTCGTTAAAATCATAAATGCTCTTTACACTAACATATATGAATCACCTTAAACTCAAATAATCATACTTATGATAATCCTTAAGTTCCACACTTTAAGACATAAGCATATTACTTTCTTGCATTTGCCTTCATCCTAACTGACTCAATGTGCTCAGCTTTTATTTCTTTTGATGCATTTATACATTCACTTAATTTAGTGTATATAAAGTTAGCATTAATATCAGTACTGTTGCTTCTCTTAACCTTATATATTCCATCAAACTTCAATAACATAAAGAACTAGGCTATAAACCAAAATCATTTTTATTAAGAAACTCGTTCTTTCCACCTATTTTTACAGATGGGTACTTCTTTGGAAATGCAGAATGAAGTGCTCTTGCAGCTAATGTTATCCTTAAGTCTTTTGTTTCAAAATCTTTATATATAACAAGCTTTTCTTTTATTACGCCAACCAAATATTCTTCTTGAGATGAAGATAATATCCCTATATCAACAAGAAGTAGCAACAAGCTTGTAGATACCTCAGTTTCTATTGGTTTGGAATTAGATATTTTTTCATCTTCTGGTAATGAGTTATTATATTTAATAAATTCCATAATTGGAATTAGTATACAATAGGTTTTATACGGTGAATGAATATACTGTGGGAGTACATCAAAAATAGAATTAACTGCATCCTCCTTTAAAGTCAACAACTCATCACCTATTTTAAATCTAGTAAAATTGAGTTTTTCTAATTGCTCTTTAAGTTCGTAGTCAGTTGTTATTAAAAAATTTACATAACTAGTTACCAAAAAGTGTGTATATACTTTTGAACCCAAAGCTTTTATATTTTCCAAGTAATTAGCACCTAAAATTAATTCTGGAAAACACTTGTTAACTTGAGAAACTGTATTACTCGCCATAATTGAATCTAACTTTTCCTCTTCGCTAACGTCATGTGAGATAACATAACATAAAAAATCATCAGTAACATTAAGATTTGATAAATCCATTAAGTTAAGATTTGCAACGCAAAATTCTTTGAATTTTACTCTATAATTATATTTATCGTCATAAGATAATTTATTATCATTAATTTGAAGGTTATAATACTTGGATAAAAGCTCATTCATTTTCTCAAACTCAGAACCACTTAGGTCTACTCTGAATTTAAAAGCACCTTCACTATATTTTAAACCACTTAACCCTCTAATTTGACTCTCATTATAATTAGAATATTTTGATTTAATAATGTCCTCCAACATTACTTCAGAGTTTAATAAAAGTTGAATACTACCATGAACTTCATCTATATCTAGAACTAACACATAGACATTATTATTTTCATCAGATTTGACAAAATTATTTATAACACTACTAGTAGAAGATGTTAATACTTTATTAAATTCGTTAAAGTAATTAATTGTTGGCTTTTCTTCGATAACCTTTTTTTTGCTTAATAGTTTTTTCCATTTCATCATATGAATCTCTCCCTACTTCTTTATATTAATATCTATAAAGTCGCTTTACAAGCATATATCATAATTAATCATTATGGCATAAGTTGGATTATTAGAGTCATCGGTATACAACTCCCCTTTTACTATCCCATCAAGTGATGATAAAAAGAATGTATAAGATCCAATTTCTTTAAATATATCATAAAAGTTTTTGTAATCCTGCTTGTTTATTTTTATCATAAGTCCTCCTAGATTATACAACGCACTCAAAATAGTAAATATAATATCTACAGGTAATACTTAAATAAATACAAGTACTTATAATTATTTACTAAATGAAGTTGTCAATCCTATTGATTTCTCTCATAGGTTTCTTATAACATTACTATTATTAAAGCTACTTCAATCAAAACAATTATTATACCTAAATAGATTTAAAATTTATCATGCATTTTTATCGATTTGGTTCCATTAACAATATATACTATATTAAGTATTAGATATAGGAATCATCACCTTTACCATTATCTGAAAGGCTTCCTCCTGAATCAAAATAAAATGATGCAAACATTCCAAGAATAATAATCAATGGTAATGCTGCAGTTATAAGACTTATATTGGCATAGCCTTTACTTAAGTTAAAACTTTCCTTAACAATTTCTGTCAAACTTATTGTAACCTATCCATATAATATATTGTAGCCTATCTAGTTTATAGCTATTTATAGAACTTTTTCATAATCAGTGTATTCTTTTTTTTCGTACTTTTTGCATATTTCACATGATCTAGTTATATTTAATGGATACTCATCATATCTACTAATTTCGTTATTAACCATATTTGCAAAACATCCTATCTTAGGTCCATTGATGTGTTTATACATTTTACTCCATAACTGTTTTATATCATTGTCGAAAACATTCCCAAATGACATTGGCACAAAATCACATGGCATTAAATTTCCCTCAGCATTTATATATGTATGTTGCACACCTGCACCACATCCATACTTTTCTTTACTTTCTGTATAAGCAAAAGTAGTAATCTTCGGATAGTCATTTCTATTAAATATATGTTGTATATTAATTAATTTATCTCTACTTTCCTCATCAAAGAAAATTTCATTATCATCTTCAGTTAAGAACCTCCCACTTCTAATAGGTTCTAATATTTTTATCTCATCCACATTTAAAGATTTACAAAAATCAAAAAACTTCTTTAAGTAATCAAAATTCACATCTTTTCTTAATACAACAGTTTGTATCATTGTATATATTTTTGCTTCCTTGGCATTTTTAATAGCGTTTACTGCTTCACTAAACGCATTACTACTACATCTATTCTCATTATGTACTTCTTCAATACATGAATCAAGTGAGATACCAACAGAAAATAATCCTGCCTCCTTTAGTTGTAGTGCTATATCCTTACTAAAGTATGTTCCGTTAGTAAAGAGCATGCTCTTACTTCTTGAATCAATAACTCTCACTAAATCAACAACGTAATCTTTTAACAATGGTTCTCCACCAGTTATCCCAATATCCCCAACACCCATATCTTGTAACTCTTGTATAACCTTAATCCACTTTTCTTTGTCTACTTCCTTACTACTGCTTCCATAGTAACTTGAACAATGTTTGCATCTCATATTACAACTCTTGGTTATTTCTAAATACGTTGAAATGGGAGCTACTCTTTTATGTAAGACCAAATTTTGAAACACTTTATTATTGTCAACAACTGCAGTTTGCACTGTTCGAAAAGCCTTAGAACAAAATGGAGGTATAAAAGTTGATATAACGTATTCACCCTCGTGTTTAACAATCTTTTCATTTTTCAAGATAAACATGGCTACTTTTAATCCTTTTAAAATATTATATCTTGAATCTATCTTATATAAATTGTGGATGTACATTAGTTCCTTCCAAACTTTTTTATCTAATGCCATCCTTAATATCATCTTATAATCATACATACTACTCACCCTTTCTACTTACAACAGCCATCACCTTATGGTTAATTGAATATACACTATCCTTAAGATAATATTTATCTACCAATTTATTTATCTCATCTTTGATATCTAAATCGTTAAATATATACTCAATACCAGCAAATGCACCAGTTGTTAACATCCAATTAATAAATTTATCCTTATCCTTAAAAGATATTGATTCATTATTTATCTTTATTTTTTCTATAGTAAATCCGTTTCTTTTCAATTTACTTACATAGTAGTTCTTATCGTATAATTTTACATCAAGTACTTTACTAACTCTATCTGGGTATTTTTTTGCTATCTCAAATATTAACCTATAACTATTTTTTAAAGTACCTCTTATATTTGTTATAAAAGCAAACGTCCCTTGGTTAGTTAATCTATTTTTGATCAAACCATAGATCTCATTTGTTTCAATATATGGTAGTGCATATCCTATATAAATCTTATCGTAAATATCTTTCGTAGATTTTAGAAAAGCAATTCCGTCCTGATTTATTAAAGTGATCTTTTTATTTCTTATTTGAGATAGCATATTACTACTAATGTCTACTGCAGTAATATTTACATTCTCATTAATGTTCAAAATATTATTAGATATAAATCCTGTACCAGAACATAAATCTAAAATATTCTCATTGCTCTTATAGGTCGTTAATAAATCTAATGTATACTTTCCCATAACATCTAACCAAACTTGGTATGTTGAAGAAACAGAATCATAACTGTGCATAATGTCTTCAATAGAAACAAAATTACTTCTTATTCTTAATTTTAAAAATTTGTATATCCATTTCATCTCTTCACCAACTTTAAAATATATGTATTTTTATTTCTTTTACTATTAACAACTCTAAACTTATCCTTAATTTGATTTGTAAAAGATGACTCATTTAAATAATGCATTCTTTCTTTAAATAATATAAACTCAAATAAGTGTAAGAACTTTGTCATCAACTTAAGCTTATCAAACTCGTATACAATTAGAATACCATTATGATCAAGAACCCTATGTATTTCAGAGATAATTTTACTCTGAGTTTCCTTACTTAAATGATGTAATACATCACAAACTATAACAGCATCAAATGACCTATCACTAAATAGTAATCCACAGTTTAAATCACATATTACCTTATTTACTTTATCATTTGCATAACTTAACATATCTTTGGAGTTATCTATCGCAGTAACATTAAAGAATTCAGTTAGAAAATTAGAGTAGTAACAAGTTCCTGCCCCTACATCTAGTACACTAGAAATTGATTCATTTTCCAAAAATTCATAAATGTCTTTTTCTTTATACAAATTCATTTTCATCATGAAATCATCATAATATTTACTAACTTTATCGAACCTACTTTTGATAAAACCACTCCCCATTTTTTATTATATTGTAAATATCTTCCTTTCACTATTTTATCACATAGAAAACTGGAGTGTAAATATTTTATCTAACCCATAATTAATCTCAAAAATTATAATTAAAATATGTACATATATGAGGATGTTTTTTTATATTTTAGTTAGATCTATGATGTATCATTTTAAAGAAAACTTAAGGATTAAATATTGTTATTAAGAATAATTATAAACAACAAAAAGATGACATAAATAAATATTATGTCATCTTGTTTTTACTAATAGCTTAAATTTGCTGGTTCATTTATTAATAAACTTTCGCATATTCTTCCCAATTAGCTCCATACTTTGCTTTTATAGTTCTTAATGGCCCCCATGGAATATCTATCGAGAAGTAATCAATACCTGCTTCTGTGAATCTTTCAACAATCTCCATTTTCTTCTCATATTCCACAGAATCTAAGGGATATATATAGCTTCTAAGACCTCTGACAATTCTAACTTTATCTTCAGGGCCAATACCTTCAAACTCAAAAGTGAAATCCATATGCTCATATATATCACAGTCCATTTCAACTACAATATAGTAAAGTTGATCCAAGTTTAATGACATTACTGCACTTGTCATAGGAGATCTGTTTGTATCATTCTTGTAATTTACTTCAGCTCCATAGCTTACAAGAAGTTTTGTCTTCTCAAATCCCTTACCCATCGATATCATAAGAGGGCTAGAACCTGGTTCAGTGGCACTGTTACCTTCAACTCCTATCAAACTTGTACCTCTAAAAACGAAGTTAGGATCTGCACCATGTTCAAGCAATAATCTTACTAACTCAACTTCATCTTCATACTCGTTTAAGAGCGAAGGTTTAATAGCTGCAATTAGAGGTGTTGAACCAAAATAATAATCTCTTGTATTAATATCAACGTCATAACTAAGAAGCAACTCGATTGCCTTTACTTTTCTGTTTACTACTGCCCAATGAAGTAAAGTAAACCCATTCGATGGTTCTTGATAATTAATATCATATTTACCTGATTCTATATATTTACTGATTAATCGCTCATCTTCAACATCGATCGCTTTTGCAAGATCCCATAAATCTGTATCACTAAAAATTTCGATATCGAAAATGCTGTATTCTTCACTTTGTAAATCATAACTTTCATCTGAAACCGGAGTCAATCTAGTTTCAAAGTAAAGATAATTACTGATTAGAATAATCACCATAACGAAAAAAATAAAAAAATATAATTTTAACTTTTTACTCATATAATACTCCTATCTAATGTTTATAGACATTCAAATAACCTTTTTTAAGAGCTTCAAACAAATGGTTTTTTATTCCATCTTCAACATCATCAATTGAGAGGTCAATATTAACCCCTTCTTCTTCAAAACTTACATTTAAAACATTTGCTATTAATGAAAGCTTTCTCCAAAAGTATTCCATAACAACATCACCTACTGTATCCTTAATAAAATTGTATTCCTTTTCTGCCTGCGTGAACTGTTTCTGAAACTTATCATTTCAGAGTATACTTTAGGATTTTTTTCCATGTATTATTCCAGTACTTTATATACTATTTTTGCCAAAACTAGCTGATATTTACTGGAATATTTATAGTTCGGTCAAATTCTCTAAACAATAACTGCATACTAATTATATTAATACGTCTTAATCTTTAGTTCATTTAGTCTACCAAATTAAATTTTATTAAGTCTGTCGAGTAATATATAACTCTTTCACCACTTCCATGACTCATAAAATCAATGTAGTAACCATTACTTTTCTTAACAATACTAACATTGTTACTATTCAAGTCAATATCAAAATCAGCAAGTCTCTCTAAGTTGTTTCCTAGAACTCTGTATAAAGTTGATTCTTTAAACAATAGAAAATCATTATCAATTAAAAATTTAAATCTAATGTCCTTGATATTAAATACTTCCTGTCCATTTTCGTCAACTCCGTACAAATATGCGTGACTATCTTTAATTTTATAATCTGTGTAAAATATGTTGTTGTGGTAATACACTCCTCTAAAGTAATCAATTTCTACGTCTAATGCAAACATTTTATTTGAGTAATCATCTTTTTTGTATACTCTTAATTTCTTATCATCGAAGAGTCCAAAATACTTATCAGTACCCTTTATATCAATAACAGAATGACCAAACTCAAAAAACTCGTCACTTACCTCATCAATTTGGTGGATGATAATATAATTGTTTTTCTCATATTCAATACCTAAATCCTTTTGGCTAATAATTTCACCTTTCTCATAGATAATTTCTGTACTATCAAAATTAGCTTTAATCTTTAAAAAATCATCATCGTAATAGATACCATAACCACTATAAGTCTCTCCCTGGTCATCATAAAGGAGGGTTTTGGTACCATTGTAATAAGCAAAAACTCTAGTGATGTATTTATATGAAGTGGAATCTGGATCAATTCGTTCAGATTCAAGAGTGATAAATGCTTGACCATCATCTGTGATTACCTTTATATTTTCATTTTCTGAAATAGAACTATGTAACTTACCTGTTTCTAAACTATATATATTGTTAGAGTTTAGAGCTCCAATACTAACATATTTAAAATTGTTTGACATCAAAAATTTAGGCTGACAAAACTCATAACATCCAAATCCAAAAGATCCATCTTCCATTTCCTCTTCAACAGTAACTACGACTTCATTTTTGTAGAAGTCATAGATTATATAGGTTATAGTATTATTTTCATATTTACCCATTAAGACGTAATAATGATGGTTTCCATCTTTATCATATCCACCTATGCTGTCATCATATTGAAAATCAGAAGTAAATAATATGTTACCATCAAAATCAATTGCTCTCATATATTTATAATAGCCCCTATCACCTTTTGACTTAGCCATTGTACCTAAACATCTTTTATTATCAACATCATACATGAAAGGATGAAAACTGTTTCCTTCAGGGATAGATTCTAGTATAATGTCAAAATTAATTTCTCCTACCAACTGACCTTTGTCATACAGTTGCTTTTCTACTTTTCCCCTTGAAACAACATAAATATCACTTGGTAGTTGATTTATTTGTTCATTTGTAAGAGGAGTCTTATTTTTACATTCAATTATTTTATAATTTTCCTCATCATTCTTATTATCTACTTCTTTATTTTCTTCTTCAGTTTCATTGTTGCTATTATCATCCTGTTCATCATTATTATTTTCATTTTTATCTTCTTCTTCATATTGATTTGAACTTTCTGTAGTGTTCTTGGTTGTATCATCTTGTACAACTTCCTCTTCATCAGTTACATCCACAACTAGCTTTTTAGAACAACCAACTAAATTCATTAGACTAAATAAAGAAAAAATTATTATTATTTGTATAAGTATTTTCATATTTATCTCCTTAAAAAAAAGCCTAGAGGCTTTTTTATCTTCTGTATTAACCCCCATTCATATCTTAAAACAACACCTTTATTATGTAAATGACTAATAATGTCGAAATAAAAAACCTGCATTAGATATTACCAAATGTCAAGTTCCGATTAATTAAAAAATTAAATATTTAGTCTGAATTCTACAGGAGAAAGATATCTAAGATTCATTTTTTATTCATGTGTCCTCCTTTTAGTTAATACTGATTATTAAAAAAACACATCTCAATAATGTGGATTTATATTAAAGCTCAACCATTTCCCCACATTATAAATTGTGCAAGCAAATTGCTATAAATTCCATATTTTAGTTCGATATAAACAGTAATTTATCAAATATGATAGCTATAATATCTTAATTAATGAATATAACTATTGGTCGGGAACATTAAGTTACTCTCTTATAAGGTGGGCAATGTAAGTCAAATACAACAAACTATGAGTACTTTATACAAAAATACACAAATCATTATGATTTGT
>Ga0209379_10001435_pt1 | contig 15723 bp, 10 predicted proteins | sample tdDd001_FD_187124 | JGI IMG/M metagenome (GOLD analysis project Ga0209379, IMG submission 187124) | Marine sediment microbial communities from the Atlantic coast under amendment with organic carbon and nitrate - tdDd00.1 (SPAdes)... | ecosystem: Environmental > Aquatic > Marine > Coastal >...
GGATTAGAAGGTGGTATTCCAGCACATGTTAGGTTTGTACCGATTGATTTTAATACTCAAAATCTTGGAGATGAACTTGTTAAGGCTGGTTATGATAAAGATAAGAGAACATTGTTTCTTTGGGAAGGTGTAACCCAATATATCACGCTCGAAGCAGTCGTTGGTACTTTGGAATACATTGCATCTTGTTTAAAAGGCAGCCAAGTTGTATTCACATATGTGCCTAAAAGTCTATTCACCTCTTCAGAGTCTTTTCCTGAATACCAGAAGGTTATTAAAATGGCTAAGAGAGTTGGAGAAGAGTGGATTACTGGTCTTGAGTCTGAAAAAATATCATCGTTTATAGAGCAATGTGGCCTTGCCTTGATAGAAGATGTTGGTAGTACAGATTACCAAAAGCGTTATTTTGAACCCATTGGAAGAGAGATGGCTATCATGCCAATTGAACGAATAGCTTATTGTGAAGTAAAGGTATAGTGTCCTACTAATGAATAGTTCTATAAAGGACCACAAATCGTATTTATTAATACGGTGGTGGAAACAAAGCCCGTTGGGTGACAGTCAACATAACGCATACAAAGTTAGTTAAATGCTAACAAACTAAGTCTGCGTATCAGTGACTGTCACCCGTTTTACTGACTATATCTTTGATAGACAGGTACTTAAGTATTATAGTAATAGAAGGGAGGCCGAATATTGAATTTATCAAATGTTTCAAAGATGGCTATTCTAACAATGCTATACAGAGCTACACAGTCGGAGGATTCGAAGTCGGACTTTTATGATCCAATGTCAGTACAAAGTTTAATGGAAGGTTTACTTATGTACTTGCCAGAGGAAGATGTGATAAGACTTCTAGGTGAAATATCACGAAGATTTACAAATTCTCAACTTGTTACGGATGCAATGGATAAAAAATTCTCCAAAGGCTTTTATAGAAAATTTACTAAATTATACTGTGTGATATAATATTAATACCAATATACATGAACGTTGTTAGTGAATGGAGGTGTATTGGGATGACAAAAGATAAAATATACAAAATGAGTTTTTCGAAAATTTATCCATTATATGTTAATAAAGCAGAAAAAAAAGGTAGATCGAAATCAGAAGTTGATGAGATTATACGATGGCTGACAGGCTATAGCCAAGAGGAAATAGAAGCACATATAGAAACGCAGACGGATTTAGAGACTTTCATTGAGGAGGCTATCAACTTCAACCCTCTTAGTTCTCTAATTAAAGGTGTTGTTTGTGGTGTAAGAGTAGAAGATGTTGAAGATCAGGTAATTCGAAAACTTCGATTTCTAGATAAACTTGTTGATGAGTTGGCAAGAGGCAAATCAATGGAAAAGATATTACGTAAACAAAAATAGATATATTTTCTTGAAGTTTGGTGTAATCATATGAAAAACAATGAATGAACTGGTATCTGCGACCTAGTCGCCACACATGTTGAGACGATTGTAGAGCACTCTGGAAGGGGTGCTTTTACATTTCTGAAGACAGGATATAGAAAAAATGGGCATAGTGGTATAATAATGTTGCATGTACAAATGTAACGAAACTTGATGTGGAGGCGATTGAATGCGAAAGATAGCAATTTTGGTGACGGTGCTAATGCTTGTAACAAGTCAATTGGTGTGGGCAGAGGAAGCCGTAAATGTTACTTTGCCAGATTTTAAAATCAGTATTAATGAGCTCGCTGTAGATAACAGCAAGCAGGCATATCCTTTTATTAGCTATAATGCAGTGACATATGTACCTATGACATGGGATTTTGCCAGCGCTCTCGGGCTTTATACGGAATGGTCAGGTGAAACCGGACTAACAGTTCGTAAAGCTGAGAATGTGGGAACTCCTGTGTTGGTGAATTCAGCTGAAAATAACATGTCTGAAATTTACCAGGCCAGTCTGGTTGATTTTCCGGTAACCATTGGTGGGAAGACGGTTGTGAATGAACATGAGGAATATCCAGTTCTAAGTTTCAGGGGCGTGACATATCTGCCGCTTACGTGGAAATACGTGAACGAGGCATTTGGCGGCGAGTCAACTTGGTCGAATGAAGAAGGATTAAAAATTAGTGTTGCAAGAGATGGGTTTGATTTGAGCAACTTAAAAACAGATGAGCCGAATGTCTTTGAGGAGACCTTTACATATGCAGAGATAAGTGAAAATATATATGGAATCACAGATCTAATTGCATTTACCCAGCATGATGCTGAAAACCAAATAGTGTCTATATACACGAACAAGTTTATGGAGCTTCATGGGTACTATTACGACATCATGATCAGCTATTATGACGCGAACGGTGAGAAGATCTACAATGTTTATGAGGCCTTTGGTCAGAAGTATTTAGGAGACGGCTCTGCACGTTCGTCGGAGATGAGATACGGCATTACATATACCGATATCACTTATGATACGGTTCAAGTAACAGTTAAAATGTATGCACCTGAGTTATTCACGAAAATGAATGAGGAAATTGAACAGGATTATAAAGTTGAGTATATATCTGCTGCAAGTACAAGTAACAAAATGTTCATCGATGATGGTATTACATATGTGACAGGAGCTTATCTGGGCCCATCTGTGGATCGAGAGCTTTGCCTGTATACAGCAAAGCACAACGAAGAACTTATATTGCCTGATGGCAAAGCTTATGAAGTTCGTAAGTATAATGACGGGGGTATAACTTTCAAACTTCAGGAAGATACGTACTGGGATGTCGACACATATCAGGATATTATAATTAACGCGGATGGAAAACTGGTTACGATTTATGAAGGAGAAGAGCATAACAATACCAACGGAGATGCAATATTAGGATTTAACGAGGATAAAGAGCTTGTTAAGATCTATATTAATGTGGATTCGTTTGATGACTAAATTTAACCGACTCAACTAAGTCTAGGAGCCTTGATATTTAACATATCAGGGCTCTACCATTTTGGTATTTATAATCTTTATATCGACTATCATATTATCCTTTTTCGGTGTATATTAGAATGGACATAGGAAACGAGTTAAAGGATATGATTATTATGAGAAGAATAACAGTTGGCATACTTGCACATGTTGATGCAGGGAAAACGACATTATCAGAAAGTATGCTGTATTTAAGTGGAAAAATACGCCGGTTAGGGCGTGTAGACAATAGAGATGCATATTTAGACACGTATGAGCTTGAAAGATTACGTGGCATTACCATATTTTCAAAGCAGGCAGTTATGCAGTTTGACGATACTGAGGTCACACTTTTGGACACGCCGGGTCACGTAGATTTTTCGGCTGAAATGGAAAGAACACTTCAGGTTCTTGACTACGCCATTCTTGTGATCAGTGGGGCCGATGGTGTACAGAATCACACGAAAACCGTATGGGAGCTACTTCAAATCTACGATATTCCGACTTTTATCTTTGTAAATAAGATGGACCAAAATGGAACGGACAGGGCAAAAGTGATGGCGTCACTGCATAGGGAATTGAGCGATAGATGTATTGCATTTGACGATGAAGATGAAGATGAACGCAATGAGATGCTGGCGTTATGTGATGATGATATTATGGAACACTATATGGAATACGGAAATATAGAGGGAACAGATATCAGGTCATTGATTACGACAAGAAAGGCATTTCCTGTGTATTTTGGTTCTGCTCTAAGGCAAATCGGAACTGAAGCATTTATTAAGGGATTCTTGCATTACACAAGTGAGAAGACTTATTCGAATACATTTGGCGCGAAGGTGTTCAAAATCTCGAGAGATTCTCAAGGCAATCGCCTCACGCATCTGAAGATTACGGGTGGGACTTTAAAAGTAAAAGACGCCATAGCAACTGGGGGGCATCAGGAGAAGGTCAATCAGATCAGGGTTTATTCTGGAGAGCGATTCCATACGGAAAACGAACTTGCAGCAGGTGCAGTTTGTGCAGTCACAGGATTGACGCATACTAAAGCAGGAGAAGGATTTGGAATAGAAGAACAGTCAAATCCACCTCAGCTTGAACCCGTATTGTCCTATCAAGTGCTTCTGCCTGACGGTGCTGATGAAAGGCAGATGCTTCCGAAACTCAGAGACCTTGAGGAAGAAGAACCTGAGCTTCGTGTTTTATGGAATGAAGTGCATCAGTCAATTCATATTCAGGTTATGGGTGCAGTGCAGCTGGAAATACTGCAGTCCATTATTAAGGAAAGATTTGATGTAAACGTATCTTATGGCCATGGAGAAATCGTATATAAAGAAACCATCGCAAGTATATGCGAAGGCGTTGGTCACTTTGAACCATTAAGACATTACTCTGAAGTACATCTGCTCATCGAACCAGGTGAGCGTGGTAGTGGCATGGTTTTCGCTTCAAAGTGCAGTGAAGATATACTGGACAAAAATTGGCAGAACCTTGTCTTGACACATCTTCACGAAAAGCCACATAAAGGTGTGCTTATAGGGGCGCATGTTACTGATGTGAAGGTGACACTTGTAACTGGACGTGCTCATAATAAACACACTGCCGGTGGGGATTTCAGAGAGGCGACATTCAGGGCGCTTCGTCAGGGGCTTATGGAAGCGGAGTCAGTTCTCATGGAACCTTATTATAGATTCAGGTTAGAGCTGCCTGAAAATATGGTTGGAAGAGCTATGACCGATATCGATAAAATGTATGGAAAATGCACCATTGAGCAGACAATTGGAAAAATGGCTGTGCTGAGTGGTGATGCACCGGTATCTACAATGCAAAACTATCAGCAGGAGGTCAATGCTTATACAAAGGGTGAAGGACGCTTGTCTATTGCGGTGAGGGGTTATGATATCTGTCATAATGCTGAAGAGGTTATTGAACGAATAGGATACGACGCAGAACTTGACGCTCTTAATCCAACGGGTTCTGTTTTCTGTACTAAAGGATCTGGTTTTCTTGTGCCTTGGTACGAGGTTAAAGATCATATGCATGTCGAGAGTTACTTGAAGCCGGAAAGAAACAGAGCGAATGAAGAAGTAATTCTGTCGCGGCCATCTTATGAAGAAGATTTCATCAGTCTTGAGGAAATCGACGCCATTATGAATAACACTCATTTTGCAAATCAAGGCAAGAAAAATGTCTGGAAAAAGCGAAGCAGTGCTAAGGAGAGTTATTATACATCCCTATCGAACGGTGGAAGCTATAATGGAAGTCCGATGAATAATACCAGCAACGAGGAATACCTTCTTGTTGATGGGTATAACATCATTCACGCATGGCCTGAACTGGAGGAACTCATTGAAGAGAGCATGGAGGCTGCACGTATAAAGCTTATGGATATCCTCAGCAATTATCAGCCGATTCGCAGATGCAAAATAATGCTTGTGTTCGATGCTTATCGCGTGGAAGGTCGTAAGGAATCGGTTGAGCAGTACCACAATATTCAGGTCGTATTCACCGCTGAGGCCCAAACGGCGGATCAGTTCATCGAAAAATTTGCCCATTCAAATAAGAAGAATTACCGAATTACAGTCGCAACATCAGATGGACTTCAACAAATCATCGTTAGAGGTGCAGGTGCAGGGTTATTGTCTGCGAGAGAGTTAAGAGACTCAGTGCTTTCTGCTGAAGACGAACTCCGTCGTGAGCATTTAAATGGTTCAAAGAAGACTAAAAGTAAAGTTGAAGATGTTTTATCAGAGGACGTAAAAGCGAAGTTGAAAAACGGAGTTACAAAGTAAGAACATATCGATATAATTTTAGCCGACTCAATTGAGTTGGCTTTTTTATGTGCGTTATTAGATTTCGATATATATGGGATTGGAGTTAAATCTAGAAAAATCTAAATTCACTTATTCAATTTTAAAATAATGGAAGTCAAATTATCATTGTTATCTAGAACCTGAATATGGTATGAATGAAGAAGAGCTTTATCAGTATGTCGATGATAGGATGAATTGAATGGAGGCTATATGAATCTTACTAAACTTGAGAATTTGGAAAATGAATTCCTAATGGTCTATCCTGAAGGATTTGAGTCACCTGAACTCGCAGAAATCGCAAAAAAACACAAAATGGGCAAGATGCAGGAATTTGTTAAGAGTAATTTCTCTAAAGACTGTTTTAATGAGCCACAAGAAGTTTTTGAAAACTTTGTAAAACTAATCTCTAAGTCATCACTGGTCTCAGTCTTTGAAAAAACCAAATTTCGAAATGAGGCAAAGGTTATGACCAGCGAGGAGAAAGAAATACTGGTTAAGGGACTGTATGAGTTTTTGTATGTAGATCAGGAATTAGGCTTCAATAAGCAGATCAGTGTCCTTATTAAGTATAAGATGGCAAAATGGCCAATACTAACTGTTCTTGGGCTATATATGGATCCCGATACCGAGGTGTTGGTGAAGCCAACCACGGTAAAGGGCATATTGAGCTATTTTGAGGTGGATGAGTTTAAGTATACATCAAAAGCAAATTTCGAATTTTATGACCAATATCGGCAACTGATCAATGAAATCAAAGTAGAAGCAAGTGAACATCTCAAAATTGATAATGCGGCTTTTTGTGGATTTCTAATGATGAGTATAAAGTAAAAATGAGTTAAATGATGTACAATATAGAAGTACTCAAAACGAAGTATTCATAAAGGCATATACATAAATAGGAGGGGCAATATGCGTAATAATAAAGATAAAGTAATCAAACATAGCGTAATGGGAAAAGTATCCCACCCGAAGTTTACAGGATACAGAGTTGATACAGCTGGTAGACCTCATGTAATCCCCGGAACAGGTGCAATCAATTATAACGTGAAGGTTGGGGACTGCGCATATGGTTGGGCTGGAGATCACATTGAACCAGGTGTGACAATCAAAAACACTGACACACACGAAAATGCTGCACTAAACGTTTTTTCTTGCATCGGTAATGAAGCAAAGGTTATAAGCGGCGATGCAAAAGGTGCAAAAGGATTTGTAACAGGATCTCATGGTGGTGTTGAGCACGTAATGGTGTACTTTGACCAAGAGACACTGGAGAAAATGACGCCTGAAGATAAGATCATGATCAAGGGATATGGACAAGGTTTTGAACTGCTGGACTTCCCTGACATAAAAGTCATGAGCATTGATCCGGACTTGTTCGAAAAGTTGGATGTGACGATAGATGAGGAAGTACTTGAAGTTCCTGTAGTTGCAGAAATTCCCCATAGTCTGATGGGTTCTGGCGTAGGTTCAGGATTCTCACAAAAGGGCGACTACGACTTGATCACATCTGACATGAAAGAGATCAAGAGACTTGGCCTAGATCAGCTGCGATTTGGTGACTTTGTTTTGATTCAGGATACAGACTGTTCCTACGGTCTTGGCGGTTATCTGCCAGGTGCAACTTCAATTGGCGTTGTGATCCACTCGGATTGTATTAAGAATGGTCACGGACCTGGCATCTCAATCGTGTTGACGACAAAGAAGCCTATTATTAAAGGTAAAATTGACGAAAAGGCTAATGTTGCAGATTTGAAGAATGTATAATTTAATTTTGTTCACTCAGAGAATATCACTGAGATGAAAATGATGAAGGCGAGTTCTTGAATGTTTAGAACGCGTCTTCTTTTTATGTTTCATTAATAAATCCCGACTTCATGATGAATGACTCAGAATTTTTAGTATAATAGAAACTATATAGTGAATTAGACTGCAATTACTCCTATTTGATAATGGGTACATAGATAATAATAAAGTCTTATGGATGTGCATTGGGCAAGGAGAATTCTATGAGAAAGAAAATCATGGCATTATTTATAATTATAATTGTTGTCTGTGTTGGCGCCTTTGCCGATGAAACAGTGAGTTTTACCAAGACGACAAATATCCCGTTTAAATCGCTGACATTAGGAGACGGTCTGTCAAATGGTGCAATCTATACAATCGGGCAGGATAGTAGAGGCGCAATGTGGTTCGGTACTGATGATAAATTGAACATGTATGATGGAATAAGCTTTACAAATTTCGAGAATAATCCAGATAACATAAATTCAATCGCGTCGAATTCAGCAAGCAATATTTATATTGATCTTGAGGAACGTGTCTGGATAGGCACATGGGGTGCTGGTCTAGATAAATACGACTATGCCCAGAAGCAGTTTACACATTATCAAAATGATCAGAACAACATAAATTCACTGAGTGACAATAGAGTTCAAACAGTTTTCCAAGACTCCTCTGGAACGATATGGGCTGGAACCTATGCGGGTGGATTAAATAAATTCAACGAGGCTACAGGATCATTTATCCGTTATATGCACGATCCAGATGATTCAAGCAGCATCAGCAACAATCGGATATGGGGAATCTGTGAAGTGGATGATGGTAATCTTGTGATTGCAACAAGTGATGGACTGAATTATTTTAATGTTAAAACCGGCATATTTGAGAGTTACAAAAACAATCCCAATGTATCAAGTACTATCGCTTCATCAAAAACGAGAGTTGTGCATAAAGGCGTTGGCGGTGAAATTTGGGTTGGAACCGAAAGTGGAATCAGCCTATTTAACCTTGAGAATAAAACGTTTCAGAATTTCAAAATTGATTTGAGTGCATTTGGTATGACCAGTAGCGTTGTAAACGCACTTCTCTTAGAGGATAAGGAAACATTATGGATTGGTGGGGTTGACGGGTTACTTGAATTTGACGTAAAAGGAAAGCAATTTAATAACTATTATAATCACTCCGAACAGGATCTAAACAGTTTGGTAAATAATAACGTTAGGTCATTGTATAAAGACCGTTCTGGATTGATTTGGGTAGGTACTCGTGGTGGCGGTATAAGCATATTCAATCCGAATATCTCATTTTCACATATAGAAAATAACACAGACAATATTGAGATCGAAACACTTATGATAGATAAATCGGGGAGTTTTTTGATAAGTAAAAATGACGGATTATTTAAATACACTCCATCGAATGGACAAACGCAATTGATATTTGGCTTAAAGCCCAGCGCTGTATGTGAAGACAAATGGGGCAATATTTGGGCAGGTTTTCATGATGGATTTATCTACAAATTTGATAAAACTACTTTTTCAAGTAAAAAAATAGAAGTCCCCATTGAGGACGAGAATTTTTATGTCAAACGATTATTTATGGATGGAGAGGATCTTTGGATCGGAACTCAAGGGAATGGCTTATATCTTATGGATACGAAAACAGAAGCCATTAAAGAAGTTTATTTTAACGATAAAAACGATCCATCAAGCATAGGCGGAAATGAAATTTGGTCGATTTTTAAAGACTCAAAGGGCAGGTTGTGGTTTGGTACGCAAAATGGGGTCAGTTTACTCAACCAAGATACACATACGTTTTCCTCGTATAACACAAATTTTGTCTATTCTATTCATGAAGGCATAAGCGGGAAGTTATGGTTAGGATCAAGAAAGGGTCTTCACAGCATAAAAACTGATTCAATTTCAGATCTCACAAATGATGCTATTGAAATTAGAAGATACGATCAAAATGATGGACTACCAAGCAACATGATTTACAGCATACAGGAAGATGACAAAGGAAACCTCTGGATAAGCACTGAGTATGGTATATCCAAATTTGATAAAATCAATTCAAGTTTTAAAAACTACAATAAGAAAAATGGTTTAAAGTACGAAAACTATAATCCAAATGCTTCAGCTAAATCTGTAGAGGGTGAAATTTATTTTGGTGGGACCAACGGAATAACCGGTTTCTTTCCTGAGGATATTAAGGAAAGCAAGACTGTGCCAAATGTAATAATCACTAAAATTGAGATTAATGGGATTCCTCTTGAATTTGATCAATCAATTGATGAAATAGAAACAATAAATTTGACTTATAAGGATATTCTATTTTCATTCGAATTTGCTGCGCTCGACTTTACAGACAGCAGAAGCAATCAATATGCGTACATGCTTGAAGGCTTTGATAGTGAATGGATATATGGAAAAAATAGAAACTATGTTAGTTACACAAGTATTAAACCTGGAGAATACACCTTTAAGGTGAAAGCATCTAATAATGATGGATACTGGAACGAAGCTGGAGAAGAAATCAAAATAATTATTACGCCACCGTGGTGGGATACTGTACAAATTAAAGTAACGGGCATTGTTTTGATGATTCTCTTAATAATGGGCAGTCACTATATTAGAGTTATGAATCTGAAACAACGGAATATGGCACTTGAAAAGCGAGTGGATGAAAGAACCAGAGAACTGGCGGCTCTCAACGAAGAATTGAGTAAACTGGCCTCAGTAGATGGCTTAACACAGTTAACCAATCGAAGGTATAGTGATCTCCATCTGGAAACAGAATGGAAAAGGGCGCGAAGAGATCAAATTGAGTTGTCAATTATTTTTATAGATATCGATTACTTCAAATTGTACAATGATATGTATGGACACCCTCAAGGTGACGAGTGTTTGAAAGCTTTTAGTGATTTACTGAGAAAACTGATAAAACGCCCTTCAGATCTGGCGTGTCGTTATGGTGGTGAAGAATTTTTGATGATTTTACCCAATACACCATTAGATGGTGCTGTTAAGGTTGCTGAGACTATACAAAAGGAATTAGAAACTTTAGAAATTCCACATGGAAAATCAGAAATAAGCGAGTTTGTCACTTGTAGTATGGGCATAGCTTCAATCATTCCTAAGAATGAGATTGACATAGCGGATCTGATTAAAAGTGCAGACCTTGCACTTTATAAAGCTAAGGACCAAGGTCGAAATCAAATTGTAATAGGTGATGTCATATAATTAAACCCAAAAGAAGGCTAACGGTAAGCAGGTTGATTTGCATACCGTCAGCCTTTTTTTATTTTTTGTGAAATGTTATGTCCCCACAACCTTCAAATGCCTTATCGCTAATTTTAGTTATAGTAGATGAAAGGTAGACATCACTGAGGGCGGTACAATCCTTAAATGCCCATGAGCTAATTTCCTTAGTGCCTTCATTGAATACAACCTTCTTTAGATCCTTTGATTGATTAAAGGTGAAAGGAATGATAGATAACACACTTCCTGGAATCTCGATTTCTTCAACACTAGTGCGTGTCATAGCGTATTGCCACATATCTCGTAGGTTAGATGGCAGCTTCACCGATTTTAGATTGGTACAACCATCGAAAACAAATCCTCCAATTTGGATTATGGAATCAGGAAGATTAATAGATTCTATCTCAGTATGACCTTTAAACAAACTATCATTCAATATCGTAATTTCAATATTAGTCGGTAATTCTATATGTGTGGCATTGCCATTGTAACCTGTCAGACAGTATGTACCGTCTGGAACCATTTTATAGTAAAAGCTCATGATTGACTCCTTTGTGTGTATAGGGATTATTTGAATTTTCATTATTATAGCATAGATGAAGACAACAATAAGTAATGTTGTCAAAAAAATAACAATATATAATATTCTAATGTAATTACATCTTTGCCGTGATAGTTTTTCGCTATAGGAGTAATATTTTGATTTGAAGGCTTTATATGGCATGTGTTGTTTACATCTGACCAATATGCCGATAAATATAATAAGTAGAAGTTGAGGAGGGGTGTCATGATGAAAATTATAGACGTAGCTGCCTATTTTCTAAGTAGAGAGTCAATGACCCATAAAAAACTTCAAAAGATGTGTTACTATGCGCAGGGCTGGTCCCTAGTACTATTTGACAAACCTATTACCGATGTAAACTTTGAGGCTTGGGTACATGGTCCGGTCAATTTTGAACTCTACGATTTGTATAAATCCTATGGTTTTAATAAGATACCTATGACAAACTTAACGAGTGCAAATCATGATTCAGAATTGGTGAGCTTTCTCGATCTCATTTATAATTCATTCAATGTTTTTTCTGGTGATGAGTTAGAAGAAATAACGCAGAATGAGAAACCGTGGAAGTTTGCTCGTGGAAACCTTCAACCATGGGAAACGTCTCGCACTATTATTTCGAATGTTTTACTAAGAGAGTTTTACGTAGAACTGTATGAAGACACCAAGCTAACGAATGGATTGACTTTACCTGTAAATACATTATGGAAAGAAAATTTGAGTGAGCCAATAGAATTCAGTTACACTCTATTAGATCTTAGTCATGAGAAATTTGATTTCTGTGGAATTTGTAAGAACTGGTTCAATGATTTTTTTACTGAAATGAAAGAAGTATCTGGAATGACAAAATTCGAATTATCATTCAGGGGGTACTCGCATTTCTACAAATCAGATACACACAATTGGGACGAGCTTGACCTCAAGTTGCAATTTGAGAATATAGAACAGTATGAACGTCGTCAAATACAATTAGGTAAAAGTAAGAGTGTCATACACGGAGTATTTATAGGAAATGTATTCTATATTGTATGGATTGCTCCATATCAAAATCTAGATTCAAATGAAGAGCAGGATGACGTTAACAAAAGCTCATCGATAGAAAGTGGCAACAATATAAGCAAAGCAAAACTATATGAATTACAAAAAGAAAATGATGATTTGAAGAATAGAAATAAGGAACTTTGGGAATTGTTCGATGAGTTGACTGATCCTAAAGATAGATTACACCTACATTGATATTGATTTTATTAAGGAATGTATAGCAATTGTGCTATATATTCCTTTTGTGCTTTTATGAAAATTCAGGGGTATATAGCTTTTAAGTGATAAGTATAGAACTTAGAAATAGCATATCTGAATAGTTACGGAGGCGACCATGAAAGAGGCTTATTATTATGAAGTGAAGGAAAATGATTGTGTTCAGTGTCATCTTTGCCCGCATGAATGCATAATTAAACCTGATGGAATTGGACGGTGCAGCGTTCGTAAGAATACTGGTGGTAAATTGTTTTCTCTTAACTATGGTGAAATTACTGGGTATGCCTTCGATCCGATAGAAAAAAAGCCTTTGTATCATTTTTACCCAGGAAGGCCTATCTTTTCATTCGGCACTTTCGGCTGTAATTTTTCATGTGATTTTTGTCAGAACTGGCATATCGCTCAAGCGAATCCAAATACACAAAGAGTTACGATTGATCAGATGATGAATACAATTAAGTCGAGTGATGAAAACCTTGGTGTAGCCTATACATACAACGAACCGACAATTTTTTATGAATTCATGTTTGATCTTTCGAAAGCGGTACATGAAGCTGGGTATAAAAATGTTGTTGTTAGCAATGGTTACATTATGCAAGAGCCATTAGAGGCTCTACTGCCTTACATAGATGCGTATAATATAGATTTAAAAGCATTTAATGACACTTTCTACAAAGAGCTTTGCAAAGGTAAACGGTCACCAGTTATGGAAACGATTAAAAGAGTGCATGGAAAAGCACATATGGAGATAACACTGCTTTTAATTGATGGAGAAAATACAAACGTTGAAGAATTGGAAGATATGTTTAAGTGGATATCTGATATTGATAAAGATATACCGATTCATCTTTCTAGATACCATCCAGCCAACAGGATGACGAATCCGCCAACAGAAATACAGACGTTATTAACCACCCAGGCTATTGCTAAAAAGTACTTGAATTATGTTTATCTGGGCAATGTATTTAAAATGGATGACAATACATATTGCCCGCATTGTGGTGCTGAAGTAATCAGTCGGAGGGGGTATAATTGCAAGTCCATGCTGGTAGGCTCTAAGTGTCATGTTTGCTCATCAAGACTTCCAGTTATTGATGCGTAATTTTTAAATCACAAGGATGGAAAAATTGACTAAAGTACATATAATCACTTGTAGTTATAATATGGATATTTACATATTAAGTAACAAATGCTATACTTTTAATGACTTCAAAGAAAAAGGAGACTATAAACTATGACGCCATCTAACAGCTAATATTGATTAATTAGAATCGATAAACTTTATTAACAAGAAGCAAAAGATTATGCCTATGATAATAGGTTTATTTTGCGTACACTTAATGAAGTGGCACAGTTAGAAGGCATCTTACTTTACTTGAAGTGAAAGAGCGCTCTGTATGTTGGGATTTTTTGTCTATGCATTCAGTAGTGGCAATCGTGGATATAAACTGTAGGAGAAGTGTCTTTTCCTACAGTTTTTTTGTTTTTGAAATATAGAACCACAACCGAATAGAGTAAACTAAGGTCCTCTTCTGTCCACTTTTAGTGAAAACAACAGAAGAAAGAAGGGATTTTTAGTGTTAGAACTATCGTTTAACCAAGTTATGAAACATATGGGCACGACGCTCATTTTGAAAGATATAAATTTTCAAGTTTATGAAAACCAAAAGGTCGGTATTGTTGGTGCGAATGGTTGCGGAAAGAGCACCATCCTCAAGATGATTGCAGGTATTGAACCGCTTAACGTGTACCCAGGTTCTTGGAGTCCAGGTTACGATAATGGTTGGATTGCGGTGCCAAGTGAAGCGACCGTGGCATATCTTGATCAAACTCTTGATTATGATAAAAGCTTTAAGGTTATTGATGTGCTTAACTTGGCTTTTGAAGAAGTATATAAATTGGAAAATCAGATGCGCATATTCGAGAAGGAAATGCAGACTGCTTCGGGTCAATCTCTTGAAAAGATCTTAAAAAAATACAGCAATGTATCAGAATTATATGAAATCAGAGGCGGCTATGATGTTCAAGAGAAATTAGGGAAAGTATGTACGGGTCTCAAATTTGATGATGTATTTCTTAACAAGCCTTTTAATTTGCTCAGCGGCGGAGAGCAAACCAGAGTGGTTTTAGGTAAGCTGCTTATTGAGCATCCGGATATATTATTGCTGGATGAGCCTACAAACCACCTAGATACAGATTCTATTGAGTGGCTGGAAGGTTACCTTCATACTTATAAAGGTATTGTCATCGTAGTGTCGCATGACCGTTATTTTCTTGATAGTGTCGTCAATAAGATTATCGAAATTGAAGACATGACAGCAGAAACGTACAAAGGGAATTATTCTGAATATGTACGTAAAAAAGAGGAACTAATGCGCATTCAGTTTGAAGATTTCAAAGAACAGAAAAAGAAAATTCAGGCTATGGAAAAAACCGTAAAAGAACTTCGTGAGTGGGCACTTAAAGCTGACAATAATAAGTTTTTCAAGCGTGCTGCCAGTATCCAAATCAAACTGGACAAAATGGAGAAAATTAAAAAACCTGTTTTCGAACGTCGAAATATGAGGCTAAATCTTAAGTCAACGATGCGATCTGGCAATGAAACGATTAAAGCCAGAGGTGTCTCAAAACAATTTGATGACAAGCTTATATTAAATGATGCTGATATGATGATTACCTATGGCGAGCGCGTGGCGCTAATTGGTCCTAATGGAAGTGGCAAAACAACTTTTCTCAAGATGCTTCTTGGTGAAATTCAAGCGGATTCAGGTCACTTAGCACTAGGTGCCAGTGTTAATGTAGCTTATTTACCACAAAATATATTATTCAACAATGAAGAACATACTGTTCTCGAATGCTTTAGAGATGAAGTGGTTATTTCAGAAGGCAAGGGCCGAGAGTATCTGGCGAAATATATGTTCTTTGGAAAAAGTGTTTTCACAAAAGTAAAAGACCTATCTGGTGGTGAACGTATTCGTCTTAAGCTGGCCAAGCTTTTATATGAAGATGTCAACCTGCTTATACTCGATGAACCAACAAATCACCTTGATATCGACTCTATTGAAACATTTGAGAACGCATTACAAGACTTCGAGGGTACAATATTTTTTATCTCACACGACAGGTATTTTATTAACAAGAT
>Ga0209379_10001438_pt1 | contig 15677 bp, 11 predicted proteins | sample tdDd001_FD_187124 | JGI IMG/M metagenome (GOLD analysis project Ga0209379, IMG submission 187124) | Marine sediment microbial communities from the Atlantic coast under amendment with organic carbon and nitrate - tdDd00.1 (SPAdes)... | ecosystem: Environmental > Aquatic > Marine > Coastal >...
TTTCTTTAAAATACCTTCAACGCTTTCATAAGAACGCATTAGATCTTTCACAACTATTACAGATTCCATAAGCTGTCCTCCTTATATTAGATGTTCATCTAAATTAGATACACATCTAATATACTTTGAATATTATGTTTTGTCAAACAAACAAATTTCTACAACTTTGGCTTATAACATGTTAGCGTATTACCTGGTTAAAATGCACAAAAAACCGCCTATCCAAGCTGAAGGCGTGGAACAGGCGGTTCTCTTATTCTTTTATATATTTGGTCATTTCACTAAGCAGTTTATCGAAAGCCCTAGTGTTGGTACTAAAATATTTTATATGTCTTTCTTGCTCCATATTGAGTAACTGAGCTTTTCTAAGTAAATCTAAATGGTGCGAAACGGTAGCTGTTGTTAAGTTTAATGCATCAGCAATTTCTTTTCCATACATGGGTTTCATGTAGGTCATTCTAAGAATGCTAAGCCTTTTAGGATCACTTAAGAGCTTTAGCTTGTCTTTTAACACAGTGGCTAACTCTTGACTGGATATATCTCTTTTATATAACCCTCTGAGTATTATGTTTTTATTTTCATTGTAAATTCTCAGTGTCATAGGCGTATTAAAATAAATAGGGATAAACTCGTGTTCAGTCCAGTCACTAATATTCCAAAAACTTTTTCCCATAAGGGCCTGTGCATAAGACGTTGGGTGACGGTCTTTAAGACTAAGCTTCATTTCACTAACCATTTCATCAAGATCTGTATTTACCTTTGGTGTAAAACTCTCTAAAAAAGCCTTATCTTGACTAATATGTAGTGCAAACTCTAAATACTTTTTAGTATAAGCTTCAAAATTGGAAATAAGCTCACAAATGCTTTCAATATTTTTCGTACCCCTATTAGCAAGTTCATCTTTAAATGATTGGCATACATCTCCTTGACTTGAGAAAATATCACCATTGAATGCATCTCCATTAAAACCTAGAAATACCATTAGACGCTCTTGTTTATCCATAGATAAAATAACATTAAAATACCCACTCAGATCATTGCGTTCAGGTGTATGTGTAATAAACTCATGATATCCAAAAGCTAAATCAGAATTTTCTTTTATACTCTGCATGATATCATCAAATTTTTGTGGCACAACAATTCCCTCAAGAACCTGTTGAAGTTCAGGGCTCTCTTGTCCTAAAGCTTTAGCTCTTATAACAGACAAAACTTCAAGGACTTTACTGTGATTAACTTTTAATGTATGTTTACGAATCATATTTTCACCTTACTTGCTTATTAGACACTGAACTAATGTACTGAATTAATTATAGTTTAGTTCATCTGTTTAAGCAAACTAAAGGTAGAGTCTCTGAAAGGACAAGTGGTATAGCCATTTTACTTAAAGAATTATTTGACGATTTTTTTACTCATCTTATATATGCTAATCCTACCACTTAAACATACTAGGAGGCCTATAGTGAAACAAGATATAAACACCTTTAGTCCATTAAAATTCCAAGCACCATTAGCTGCAGCCGGTTTAACCCTAATGCCATATAATTATATGAAGTCCACTGTATTTCGTGAAATACCAGGCTTTAACATTACAAGTCTTTTTCATATGGAAAATAACCCATTAGACTTAGTATCTACAGCTGGATTGAGTATAATAATGGCTATTATTTTATCCATTCACCTAGCAATGACACTTTCATTTTTGAAAGATTTAGTTTTATGGTGTAAGACGGCTAAAAATATAAAACTTTTTTTAGAAGACCCAACAAAAATGAGTGCATTATTTTCACCTATTATTTCGCTCCCAATGTCTATGTTAGTCTTACTGGGTCCCCTTAGTTATTTTGTTCCGCAGATAGATGGAATCAAACAAGGGTTACTCCCCTTATCACTTCTACTCTTTGTATTTTTACTCGCAACCGCATGTCTACTTGAATTGAGGTCAATTCAATTACTTTTCACAAAAGATACACCACTAAGTTCTTTTAACTTTGCGTGGCTACTGGATGTCTTAGCATTTGGGGCTCTGTCTTTGTTTGGAACCAGTATTGCAGTCACAGCTAACTCATCAATCATAGCTTGGCCTGCTGGTATTTTATCTATGTTTTCTCTTACAATTGGAGGCACCTTATTTACTTTAAAACTCCTCTTGTTATTTTATGGTGTCTTTATAGGATCTGAAATTGAAGCACCAGCAATTCAACCAGCATATTTCTTAGTGATTCCCCCTCTTTGTCTACTTGGGGTAAGTGCAAGTAATCTGATAAGTTTTCTATCAAAACACTTGCAAATGACTTCAGAAATTTTATCCTTCTTAGTGATTGTTGGGGCTTATGTATGTGCTGTCTTGTGGCTAATACTAATGATGTTTGTGCTGAAAAGTTACTTTCAGTCCATTTTCTTAAAAACGGACTATTCCCCAGCCCAGTGGGGGATTGTTTGAGCTTGTGTAGGTTCTCAAGTTTTGGGAACAATCGTTTATACTAAGTATTTTCCACATCCCATCTTACAAACTATTAATTTTATGAGCATTGGACTTGCACTTATTGTATTTAGTATTATACTTAAAAAGTTTGTACAGACACATACGTCCACTTATAGGCGAGACTCAGAAGTAGCATAATGGTCATAATCAGACCTATTCACATCAATTTAATCACACAATAAAAATGCTCTTAAACTTGGATATTATCCTTGTTTAAGAGCATTTTCTGATTATCTTTGAATCCTGTTATTAATCCAGCTTGTTCATTTAACTAACGGTTTTTACGTCCACTTTTGTAGTAACTTGTTCCTAAATCTATGGGTAGGTCAATATTTTTATCTGCCAGGCGTTTTATAATCTTCTCTTTTCTCACATCGGAGTCACTGCCTTCTATGGTTTTAATGAGTCCATCTGCAACACGTTCAAATAAAGCATATGGCATACCCGCTCCCACTTCATGATCTTTCCAATCTGCAGCAAATCTAGTATTTGCACACAACATAGATATATTAATATCGTTGTTTTCATAAGGTGTTGCAGTACACTCAGAACACAATCCTTGGTTTCCTGTCAACTTAATGTTTTTAGCTATACCATGATGGTATGAGTACCCTTGTACAATACGCATAGACTGATATGGATTCATAATCATAATAACCATGTCAGGTTTTGACTGGAATTTTTCAAGAGGCATTACTTGTACACCATATATCTCATGATTAATAAAAGTCACTTCTTTTTGAACACCTTTGGCAGTTGCAATGCTATTATACATATTAAATGAGTAATAGTCTTGACCAGATATTACATGATTATCAGGTTCAAGAAGTCCAAGTGCTCTTGCAGACGCTTTGCATAAGAAGTTGTTAAACTCCGCTTTAAAACCATGACCATGGGTAGCCAAACGCACCGTGTTACAATAGGACATTTTATGTTTCACCTGTTTTGTCTCACAAGCCTCAAATGTCTGGGCATCAAATAAAAACTTCACACCGACAATTTTTCTATCTAAATCAAGAACGGTCTCGACCTTATTTGCTAATGACTTCATTTTAGCCTCCTACACAAGCTACAAGTTAGAATAGAGGTCAAGCAAGTGCCTGACCTCATCCAATGAAATGAAACGAATGTGGAGTACGTTTCATAATAGGGCATTATACATCAACTCTTAAGTAAGGGTTCAACTCACTTAATTAAGCCTTTTTAGGTGTTAATAACGTTTCAATAAAGTTAATACTTTCAACATAGTTTCCAGAATTACGCATTGCCTCTAATACACGTTCTGGAGTTGCTGGTATTTCATGAAGTTCAATTCCAAGTCCATGTTCAATAGCACTAACTATTGCTGGTGCAATGGCGCAAGTGCTAATTTCACCAACACTCTTTGCTCCAAACGGGCCATTTACATCTGGTGCCTCAACTAACTCAACTTTTACGGTTGGCATATCTGGGGCATTTACCACATGATATTTTGCAAATGTATCACCTTTAACACGGCCTTTTGCATCCACTTCGATTTCTTCAGTTAAGGCAAATCCAATACCCATTTGAATGGCACCTTGAATTTGTCCTTCTACAAATCCTCTGTTAATTGCTTGACCAATGTCATGAACAGCTAGACAATCCGTAACACGTACAAGTCCTGTAAACTTGTCTATTTCAACTTCAACAAAGTTGGCTGCATAGACTGCTGGATTTGCAATCGATTGGTACTTAAGAGTTTCACTTATATCAATGTTAAGTTCATTTTGAATTCTAATCACAGCGTCACTATATGTAATAGAGTCATGCTGAGCGCTTTCAAAGTGAACCATTCCATCTTTAAGATTAATGTCTTCAGCACTACACTGATATACAAGACAGATTTTCTCAATAAACTGTTTTTTCAAATTTTCTGATGCCAGTTGGGTTGCACGTCCACAAACAAAGGTTACACGGCTCGCTTGTGTTCCGGCAGAGTCATAGGGACTGATCAGGGTATCTACTTCTGGAATAAATATGTTTTCTAAAGGCAGATCCATCACTTCACCAACAATTTGTTGCATGGTTGTGATTGTTCCGCACCCTTGGTCGTGGAAACCTGCATTAAGGAAGATTTGACCATCTTCGTCTAAACGCATATAAAGCGACATATAGTCCTGGAATGCGTTAAAGTAGCCATTTCCATGGGTTGCACACCCCATACCAACTGCTTTTACATAACGACCGTCTTCAGATACACTTGTATTTTTTCTTCTTTGATCCCAGTTAAATGACTTAGCCCCCTCGATGACACAATCTTTAACACGCGCATCACCAAGGTCTGGTCCACCCATTGGATCTTTGTCATAAGGATCAACGAAATTTTTCATTCTTAAGTCAATAGGGTCCATTTGTAGTCTTTTCGCCACACGGTCCATATGAATTTCAGTAATGGCATGGTACTGTGGTGACCCATACCCTCTTGCTGCACCTGCGACAGGTGTATGTGTTAGTACAGATTCAACATGATAGGTTTGATTTGGGACGTTATACATTCTAAAAGATTTTTTGCCCATTGCCATAGCCACAGCATCAGCATTTGTATAATAAGCACCTGCATCAACAGTCATATCAATATCGCGCCCAATTATAATACCTTCAGGCGTTACTTTCGTTTTAACATTACCTATAACAGCATTTCGTGTCCTCGATCCAAGAATTGATTCTTGTCTGCTCAAAACCAGTTTTACTGGTGCATTAACTACCTGGGCTAAAAACGCCGCTACAGGTTCTAAAATAGGTTGTCCTTTACCGCCAAATGAACCACCCATTGTTGTTTTAATAACACGCACCTTGTTCAAAGGCATTTCTAAAATCTGTGAAACCAGTAATCTGACTTGGAATGCAACCTGACAAGGGGTCCAAACATTTATTACGCCACCTCGATCTGGGGCTGCAACACAAACATGGGTTTCCATAGCAGCATGGTGGACTTTCTGGGTTGCAAATGTATCTTCAAACTCTATGCTGTCGGGTGCTGATGTAGATTCATAAGACCCCAGCTTCATTGTTTTAGTAAAAACAGATTCCTCTCTTTTTCTAACTTCAAGTGGATCTATGTCTACTGGTAGTTCTTCATACTCTATTTCAATTAGCCTAGCGGCATCTTCTGCTATAGATTTTTTAGTTGCAATAACCGCTGCAATTCTATCCCCTACATGTTGTGGTGTATCTGTGAAGATTACCTCATCATCAACAGTTGTGTGGCCTGCATACCATTTGTGTGAGTTATATTTAACCGTTGGGCTATCTGATGGAAGGAGTATCTTAACAACACCCTCAAGGGCTTGCGCTTTTTTTGTGTTAATGTTTATTACCTTCGCGTGTGCCTTAGAACTCAATATGAGCTTAGCGTGAAGCATTCCTGGTAGATCCATGTCACATGCGTATTTCATCTTTCCAGAAACTTTTTCCTCGATGTCATGAATCGGAACCGTTTTACCTATATATTTATACGATTGACTCATATTACACCTCACATTCACTTCGAACAGACTTTAAGAGTCCATCTGCTAAGGAAACAACTGCATCTCGTTTATAAATTCTAGATTTTCTAGTTGGAATAGCATCGTCTACTTGCTGGATTAAAGCAGCAGACAATTTGTCGAAATCAATCTCATTAACTGACTGTCCCACTAAACATGTTTGGGCGCCTTCTGATAAAAAAGCGCTTGCTCCAAGTGCGCCAAATGCAACTTCAGCAGACATGATTTTTCCATTCTCAACTTGAACAAAACTTGCCATATTCAACTTTGAAATGGTAACACGTGATCGTGAACCAATTTTTCCAAAGAACTGGGCTCCTCTTTTTTTCTCAAATCGAACTTGGCAGATCACTTCACCCGCTTCAAGCATATTTTTTCTATTACCCGTCACAAAGTCTCTAACCGGAATTGAGCGTTTTACGCCTTTTTTACCCAGGGTATCTACCTGAGCATTTAATGCAAAAAGGGGTGGGATTAAATCTGCCCCCGCAAAAGAGTTTGCCACATTACCACCTATAGTTGCAGCGTTACGAATTTGTGTTGAACCGACTTGATCAGCAGCACAACTTAACATAGGTGCATGTGCTTTTAATACATCCGAGTACACTAAAGTACTCAGGGTTGTTAGAGCACCAATACACACTTCATTTTCAGTTTCTGTAATGTATTTAAGTTCAGATAAACCAGACAAGTCAATAACTTGGGATGTGCCGAAACCTTCTTCTCTAAACTTAAGAATCATATCTGTACCACCACTAATAAACAAAGTGTCTTCAGTTGCATGATCCAGGCAACTGTTTAACATTACAAGCGAATCTGGTGTCATCAATTGCATAGTCAAGATTACGCCCCCTTTATTTCTTCAGCAGCATGTTGTACAGCATCAATTATTTTATTGTATCCAGTGCAACGACATAAGTTGCCTTCTAAAGCTTTTTTAATTTCATCACCACTCGGATCTGGGTCTCTCATTAGAAGCGCTTTTGCTGACATCAACATGCCAGGTGTACAAAATCCACATTGAACTGCCCCTTTAGCAATGAAAGACTTTTGTAATTGATCTAATTCTCCATCCGTTTCAAGTGATTCAATTGTGTAGACTTTTTTTGCTCTAATTTGATGTGCCAACATCATACAAGAATTTACAGCAACACCATCAATTATAATAGTGCAAGCACCACATTCACCTTCTCCACAACCTTCTTTTGTACCTGTTAATCCAAGCTCTTCACGCAAGAAATCAATCAGGCGCATGTTAGGAGATATATCTACATCATATTTTTTTCCGTTCACTTCAGTTATCAGTTTCATACGATCACCTCTAACCTTAATTCTAAGGTTCTCTATCTAAAAAAAGTCTAAACCATCCACGTATCTTTACGCATGACTTGTGCCGCTTTCTCAATATCAAAAGTTAACGGACGGTCAGCATCTAAGAAGCTCACTTGCTCTCTAAACACCTCATACAATTTGCTAGTTCTAGCTCCTAATGCAACTTTGTTGCCGGATGCATCGTCTCTAAGGTCAATGGCCTGCGCTGCATGCATCAACTCTTGTCCGAAAATAAGATATAAATTAGAAATAATCTTATCTAGTCGCTTTACAACTTGAACCGTATTGTTGGCATGGTCTTCTATATCACCTGCTACAGAGTGGAAATCCAATGTTGAAGGGCTAGCTAAATGTCTAATTTCTGAGTCAAGGGCTGTAAAGTTCTTCTGAATAGTTTGGTAAGCCTGAACCACACCTTCGTTTGGTGTTAAAAATCTGGATAGGCCAGTGAAACTTGGGTTTGAAAGTTTAATGGTTCTATGTGCACTCATTCTAGACATGTGGCCTAAAGCAAGAGCCAACATTTCAAGACCAAGTGCCCAGTTAGTCACTTCAAAGTTTGCACATGAAATAATCTTTCTTTCATCTGGCAAAATACATGGATTATCTTCAGTTGTGTTTAAATGATTCTCTAACATATCCCATACATAATCGATAGCGTCGTATACTGCACCATGTACCGCAACAACATCTCTATAACTTAATGGATCTTGAAGGGACTTTGTGATGTCTTTTGCTTCTAAATAACTGCCTTTCATAAAGCCACGAATTTCTTCAGAACACTGCATTTGACCTTTTAAGTTTTTAACTTGGTTAACATCTTTATTAAGAGGGGTCATATTACCGTCTAAGCCCTCGAGGGATAGTCCATATAAGATATTCGCTTTTTTTACGAGCTGTTTCATTTCCCATAAAATCATACATGCGGGACCAGCTGCCTGTGCATTTGTAGATACAATTGCCAGTCCATCTTTTGGTCCAAGTTCTATAGGTGCAATACCTTCGGCTTCAAAAGCTTTAATGGCAGGAATACGTTCACCTTTATAGAAAACTTCCCCTTCGCCAATCATAGCAAGCCCTATATGAGACATAGTTGCAATATCCGCTTGTCCAATTGATCCGTCCCAAGGTACAACTGGATGGATTCCTCTATTTAAGAACTCCTTATACATTGCTATCAGCTCTGGCTGGACACCGGTGCGACCCACAAGGAAGGTTCCCAGTCTTGCTAACATAGCACTTCTTACATGAAGCTCTGACATGGGTTCACCACTTGCAACACAATGTGCATAAATTAAATTACGGTTGTACTCTGCAAAATATTTTGAAAAGACTCTTTGGTCTTTGTTCCAACCTACGCCAACTGTGAAACCATAAATAGGAACACCTTCGTCAGCTAGGTCGAATACCAACTGTCTTGTTGTTTTCAACTCTTCGTACTTCTCAGCATCAATTTCAATTTGTTTATATTCGCGAACGATTTCATTAAAGAGATCTATTGATAAATTTTCACCATTTAAAATGATTGATTGATCCATTGATTATTTCTCCTCAGCTTTTCTATTACTAGTCCCCAGTAAATAATGAACACATAACAAACTGATCTTGTCTATGCGTGTTGCTCTAATTTACAGTGTGAAAGGGGCTAAAAGCCCCTTTCTCATCTCTCTCTTTGCTTAATTTCAACATACATTTTCATATTTTGATTTAATGGATACACGGTTTAGAACTAAACCGCTTCTTCAGATTTTACTTCAACTGATGTTTCAACATCTGTGCCCTTTGCCAGCTCCGGGTAGTATGCTACATCGTACTTTTCTCTATCTGTAAACATACGAATTGTTGAGTATCCCATCAATAGCATAAGGAATAAAATTGGGAAACCTGCAACAGTTGCAATTTGTTTCGTTGCATCAATACCACTTATTTCACCAGCACTACCAGCAAGTAAGTTGATAATAGCCATAGAAGACATGATTGCACCCCAGAATAGTTTAACTTGACCTGGAGGTTCAACTTCTGCATTGTTATGAGCCGATGTTGATAATGACGATACGGTAGATGTCATGGAATCCGCTAGAGTAACAACCGAAACGTAAATGGCTATTATGAATAAAACACTCATGACCGTAGCAAGTGGATAGTTCTTAAGGAATTCGAATACCGATACTTCAAGACCAGAACTTTGAATTGCAGCCCACATACCTGCCCCTTTAAGTTCTAGATCGATTGCAGCACCACCATATACCATGAACCAGAACATACCGAATACTGCAGGTAGAACAAGGTTAACTGTCATAAACTCACGTACTGTACGGCCCTTTGAAATTTTAGCAAGGAACATACCTGTAAGCGGTGCATATGCTAACCAAATTGCCCAGTAGTATATTGGCCACCATCTCGGCCAAGGTGATCCATCAATTGGACTTGTCATAAGAGTTCTAGACCAGAAGTTGTCTAGGAAGTACCCTGTTGATTGTGTACCAAGTGATAAAATGAACTTAGTAGGACCAAAGATAAAGATGAAGATTAACATTGCAATAAATAACTTTGAGTTTTTATCTGCAAGGAACTTGATCCCTTTGTTTAGACCTGTATAACTTGAAATTACATAAGATGCAACAATTACACCAACAATTGCAATCCAAACTGTTTTAGTTGGTTCAATACCAAATAGGTAGTTAAGACCAGCTGAAATTTGTGTAGTTGCAACACCAAGAACGGCAGCAACACCACCAGCCATAGCAAATAGACATAGGTTGTCTACAACTGTACCAACTGAACCATATACCTTTTCACCGAAGATTGGGTATAGTACTGAACTAACACTGTAACGTTTTTTCATGTTATACGTCGCAAATGCAATACCAATGCCCGCTACAGAGTACATTGCATAAGGAATGAACGTCCAGTGAATATAAGACTGTGACATTGCAAACATTGCAGCATCTTCAGAACCTGGTGCTAAACCAAGAACTTCTGGTGGTGCCATGAAGTGAGTAATAGGCTCTGCAATACCCCAGAATAAGATACCTGTTGCAATACCTGCTGTTAGTGAAATGGCAAACCAGTTCCACTTAGAAAGGGTTGGTTTTGCATCTTCTCCACCCAGTCTGATTTTGCCGTACTTAGAAAGTCCCACCCAAGCACAGATTGCAAGTAGTATGTTACCACTTAGTTGGAATAACCATCCCCAGCTATCAAATGCGTATTGAACAATCGCATTCTCAGCATCAAAGAAAGCTTTTGGCGCAACAAGACCTAGAATAATTGCCGCTAAAAATATGGTTGCCATAGGAATAAATATCCCTAAACGCAACTGCGCCTTTTGAACCTTTTTCATTATTGACCCCCTTGTCTGAAGATGAATACATCATCTCCACTTCCGTTAATTATCAAAATATTTCGATGCAAAACAAGAATACGTTTTCATCGTCAAATAAAAGTCGAAAGTTTTTGACTATTTTAAAATTGGTTCAAACATTTTGAACAGAGCGCATTCATTCTTTCCATTAACTCCATCTCATACGTTGAGTTTAATTTTGAGAATGATTCAATAGCCATAGTACAGTATTTGGACTCTTCACACGTAATGTAATCAAAGAGTTTATTATTGATTTTACTGTCTCTGCCCAAATAACATATTTCCCCTTTAATCCTGTAAATTAGCGCCCTATGGTATGGATTAACTACATTGTCGAAACATTCATCGATATGTTTTATGATCTTTAATGTTTCCTTGTATCGTTTAGCTCTTAGTAACACCAAACTGTAATAGCCCATGGTAATGGTACGTCCCCAAGCGCCTTCAACACGCTCATAGAGTTGTTTGGCTTCTTCTAAATACGTCTTAGCAGCGTCAAATTTATCGAGTTCGTAATAAACCTGACCCAGTGCGCCGTATAAAAATGCAAGTTTGTCACTATAACCATTCGTTTTACATAGATCTATTGCAAAGTTATACTCATCCATCGCTTCTGAAAGATCCCCTTTGAACCTAAAACCTTCACCAATATAGTAATGGGCTCCGACAATATTCAAGGTGTAACTCTCTTTTTGCTCTAGAGATTTGAAGACACTAATTGCACGCCTAAGTATTTTTATGCCAATTTCAAAACGACCTTCTAAAATTTTGCTGTAGCCTTTTAGACGTAACAAAATTCCTATTGTCCCCTGTGAGTCCATTTTGTTAGCAATAACAAACGCACTATTTAGGGCTTGATCTAAACCTTCAAGGTCACGGACATTAATATAATAGTGAATTAATAGCAGAAGCGCATTTATGGTGTACTGGTCATTTTCAATATTTTTGGCTTTGTCATACATCTTTGAAATGAGGTCATAGGCCTTTTCATATTGACCTTTGATGTTATAGTACCTCCCCACTTGTCTTAAATAGTTTAGGGTCATGAAGTCATACGCTTCAGTAGACGTAATATCTGGTTCAATGGCTTGATATAAGGTCTCCATCCTGTTGATTTCTTTATGAATCTCATTAACGTCCACAAGACTGGAGTACTCAGAGTCATTGTGAATATGTGACCCCACAACAGGAAACATTTCGTGACTGATATTAAAGTAGTCTGTCACAAACTGAATTCGATATTTAAGTTCACGAGGTTGATCTCCTGCCATTGAGAAATTGTATAACATACGGTAGATCCGATTCAAAGACGGATTATCGCTTGATGTTTTCTCAAGATACTGACCTATTTTCAAATGATAAACACGTCTCACCGATAGGGGGAGGTCATGATATACAAATTCTCTAAACACATTATGACTATATGTGAAAACTAACTCTTCTCCTTTTGTGACCTCTTCTAACATATGTTTTTTTACCAGTTGGCCCAGAACATCTAAAATAATAAACTCATCCATACCTGAAATTGATTTGAGGTCGTCATAGTTAAAATGATCATAGAAGTTCGACGCAATGTTTAGGATTTTTTGTTCATCACGTGATAAGGCAGCAAAGCGCATTTGCATCACATCTACCACGCGACCCGGAGTTGAATTTTCTTCTTCAGTCCAGTCGTATGCATTTAACATTTCACTTATAAACAAGGGGTTGCCACGACTTTCTTCATAAACTTTCTCAAGGTTTTGAATACTCATTTTTGCGTGCCCTTGTTTTGACTCAATAAACTCAAAGGTCTCAATTTTAGAGAAAGCTTCTACAGGCAATTTTGTAAGGGATTGAATGCCTACAAAATGGTTTAAATGCCAGTCTCTAGACGTGTAGTCCGTGTTTACACTTGCAACGATAAAAATAGGTTTATGCATAAGTTTTGCAAGGAGTTTTAAAGAGAGTTTATCCATCCACTGTATGTCTTCAAATAGCAAAACAATCCTTTTATGTTGAAGAAGGGTATCGAACAATTCAAAGATGATTTTCTCAACCCGATAACTATTCATCATTAAGTTTTCATTGTTATCATTTAACATGAGCTCAGCGTTGTCTGTAAGTCTATCAATGAATGCCAGACTTTCTGGTATATTGGCTTTTGGAAGTGCTCTAACATGTTCAGCCATGGACTCTAAAAGAGCAAACCAAGGACTCAGCGGAAAGTCTACCTCTGCCTTATAACACCGTCCTTGTAAAACGGTGTGTTGGTCTTCTATTTGGTCATTAAAGGCTGACAGGATGGTTGTTTTCCCAATTCCTGACTCCCCCATTAATAATGTGCTTTTGCCTTTAGCCGTTTTTATGTGTCCATATAAACTTGCTTTTAAAAGGTTTATCTCTTCAACACGTCCATAAATTTGGAAGTCGTTCACACTTTCTTCCCTGGATTTGACCATCATAATCTCTTCAAATAAGAATTTAGTGGAATCGTCAGGCTTTAACATTAACTCTTCATTTAAAGTCTCACACAGCTCGTTATAAGCGTCTGCGACCGCTGAGTATTTGCCCTGCATTTCGAGTGCCCTGAATAGGAGTCTGTATGCGGACTCGTCAAAAGAGTCGAAGTAAAGTAATTTTCGACTTAGCTGTTCAGTACATTCAGGTGTGCTCTGTTCTAGACAGACTTCAGCCAAATGTTTTATACGTTTAACCAGTTTTTCTTTAAAATGATACCTTTGGATGGTTAGCCACTCATCAAAATAAGGGGCATCTTTTAGATGAAATCCATTTAAAAATTCCATTTCATGCAGTTCTAATATTTCATCTCTGGATAAATTTTCAATACCATTTACATCAATCCAGTCGATATTTTCTTCATTTATTTTTAGAATATCCCGTTTTGGGCTTAGAATGATTTGGTCTCCACACGTTTTTCTTATAACGTATACAGCATTTCTTAGATTCTTTTTGGCAGAATCATCTGTCAATTCACCCCATAATAAATTGACAATATGTTCACGTGTAGTAGATTTCTCCATGAGTAGATAAAAAAGAAGCGCGTACGCTTTTTTGAAGGATAGTACAATTTCTTCATCCCCATGAAAGATTGCACCATTTCCTAACAATTTAATGTTCATAGTGTCCCCCGATACCTTCCAACTTGTAAGTATAATTGCCTTATCTATGATTCATGTATTAATTCAATTTTAGTAATAATATAGTATCATGACTAAGTTACAAACACCCTGTCAACTCTTCCCATCCATTAACCAAACTCAAAGTGTTCCGTATAAAGCTGCTTTATGGTTAAATCCACTTCATTAATGAAGGTCTCATAATCTTTCATTAACTTCTCACCAGCTTGTGTTAAGTCACTTCCACCACCAAAAGAACCTCCCGCAGATCGGTGTAATAGTTCCATATTTGTTGCTTCCTCACACTGCATTAGAATTGAAGACGCTTTGGTATAAGAAATCCCCATAATCTGGCATGCTTTGTTCAAAGAGCCGCAAACTTTTATGTGCCTTAGGAGTTCATATGGGCCTTTCCCAAAGGCTTTGGCATGGTTGTCTGATTCAAGCCAGACCTTATATTTAACTTTCATAGTCGCACCTCCTAGCGTCCTATCTAACATTTTAGATGATAACGTCAAATTAAAGTCAAAAAAATAGAAAGTTCCGTCAAAATTTTATATCATTTTTGACGGAACTAACAATTTAATTTGATTTAACGATTCATTGAGCTATCTTTAAACTGGTCAAACTCGTTTAAGTCATCTTTGTGGTCAATGGATATACGATACCGAATGGACCGTTTTTCTCGACCATGATGATCATCCTGATCGTTTCTGATTTTCAAGTCTGCTTCTTCTTTTGATGTTTTCACTGTTTCTGAACTGCCCAAGGTGAAAAATGGAATTTTAGGTAATTTCATAATCTCGCCTCCATTCGGGTTAGGTTGTTGTATAGGATATGTATACCCACTTGAAAGGAAATTATACGTTTTTCGTTCCATCTGTCATATTTATGATACTTACTTTATTTGCACCACTGAACTTACCATTGTATAGATAGAAAATAGTAGGGACAATACAAGTAGTAAACGAAGTTCTTTTCTCTGCTCAACATCTTTTCTGATATATAAAACCAAAATCAAAATCGTTACAATCCATTGAATGAATAAAGACCGGTGGATTCCAGTTTGAATTTGAAACATGAGCCACCGACTATTAGTAATGCTAATCCTATGTATTCAATAATTACACGCATTATGCCTCCAAATTAAATCTGTTATGACAATCTCCGCAACTCTAAAAAACCAAAAACCTCCTTGATATAATACAAGGAGGTTTTTATTTCTATATCCATATAAATATATCTATTCAATAATATGGTATATATTTTTCTATGTAACTTCAAGAGCTAGTTTCAACATTTTTCAATTTATCAAAGAGTAGGCATAATGGAACACCGCAGCGTACTTAAGGTACGTGAGGATTTCCATTATGACTGCAACGCAGAGTAATACATACTAAGTTTTGCGCGATTTAATTTTTCGTTAGGCTAGGCGCAAGAATATCAAAATACCGGAGCGTACTCGAAGTACGTGAGGATTTTTGATATTCTTGCAACGACAGACAAATTTTTTTGATTTTTAAGGAGGCAGTTTTCCGGTTAATCAAGGCGCAGTCATAATGGAATACCGTAGCGTACTTAAGGTACGTGAGGATTTCCATTATGATTACAACGCGGAGTAATACATACTAAGTTTTGCGCGATTTAATTTTTCGTTAGGCTAGGCGCAAGAATATCAAAATACCGAAGCGTACTCAAAGTACGTGAGGATTTTTGATATTCTTGCAACGACAGACAATTTTTTTTGATTTTTAAGGAGGCAGTTTTCCGGTTAATCAAGGCGCAGTCAGAATGGAATACCGGAGCGTACTTAAGGTACGTGAGGATTTCCATTATGACTACAACGCAGAGTAATACATACTAAGTTTTGCGCG
>Ga0209379_10001439_pt1 | contig 15669 bp, 9 predicted proteins | sample tdDd001_FD_187124 | JGI IMG/M metagenome (GOLD analysis project Ga0209379, IMG submission 187124) | Marine sediment microbial communities from the Atlantic coast under amendment with organic carbon and nitrate - tdDd00.1 (SPAdes)... | ecosystem: Environmental > Aquatic > Marine > Coastal >...
CTCAGCTGGCATGCGGAATCCGTCTTTTTTTGGTGTGCTGTTGATTGTTTTCATTAGTATTATGCTCCTTTCTATTCTTGTTCTTGAGACAATTAATTTGTCTATAACAATAGAATATCGTTAAAACCAACAGGAAACTATTCCCAATCAGATTGAAATTGACACAACTATACTTAAGTAGAATGCCTCTAATCATTCAGTTGTACATCGTCTTACACTTTTGCTCCATATACTACTTTCGTGTTATATCAATTCTCGTGATATGAAACTAATTGTATCGATAGTTTATACATGTTACGATATAATTAGTTTGATATAAACTATCTATCTCCATACTTTTGACATAATATTGAAGTCGCTTAATCAACGTTCAAAGTCTTTAAAACTGAATTTGTATATACTAATACACTTAAGACATTAGAACAACTCAAGATAGAATTATTTGACTCTGTTCATCGGTATAGTCATAAACCAGTTCATTCTTCGCTAAATTATATGACACCAATTGAATACAAAACAAAATTCCTTAGTAAAGTTGTCTAATAAATATTGCCAATCTAATGTATGTCCTATTAAACAAGAGAGAGGAAGGTTTCGAATGGAACAATCAAAATTAATTCTATTGCAAGAGACGTGGATTCAAATTAACAACATTGCTGCTTCTATGACGAGATTGAATAGCATTGAGCAAATTCGAAATTTATTTCTAGAACAGATTCAAAACATCATTCCTCATAAGAAGGCTTTTTTTGATCTTGGATATTTGCAGGACGGAAATGTGATCTTTTTCGACCCTATTTCTCTCGACATGACGGATGAAGAACTGAGTTCATATTACGATCATTATTTAGCCTCAGATTATACAGCGTGGATGCTTCCAAGTAATAAACCAGTCATTTATCGTGACTCCGACATTATCTCTCACGAAGCTAGACGAAACACAGAGATTTATCAACAGTGGATGAAACCCATGGGTGTCTATTACAGCATTGGCAGCACCCTCTTCGATAATGGCATTTTATACGGATCCATTACATTGTTTCGACAATTTGATGAGGATTTTTCTGATGAAGAGGTTTGTATACTCAAATTTCTCACAGAGCACATTACTGCAAATTTCACTCGAAAGTATCCGAATGGCATAAAAAAAAGTTTATCTTGCAAATGTGATAGCGCATTAAGTGAAAAGTACCATATTACATCCCGGGAAAACGAGATCATCGCATTGATTTTCAATGGTCTTTCTAATAGAGAAATAGCAGGCAAACTCATTATCACTGAAAATACAGTAAAGAAACATATTAACACAATATTTCGAAAATTAAACGTGCGCACTCGAACACAGCTGGTTCATAACCTCTATTCCTCACAAAAAGAATAGTTAGCTTATGCTTTTTCCTTAAGTGAAAACAAAAAAAATAGACATCAACATTAATAGTTGATGTCTAATTTCTATTTCTATTCCATATTATCAATCGCCATAACAATTGCTTAATACACCCTCAAAGATGTCAATGTTATCTTTGATATATCACATTAAATTACCTAATAACAATGTTCACAATTTTTTTAGGAACATAGATTTCTTTCACAATAGATTTACCATCTAACTTTCCTTCAATGGCACCTCTAGCCAAAGATAATACGGTCTCCTTATCAGCTTCAACATCAACTTCAATAAGTGCTTTTACCTTTCCATTTACTTGTATTGGTAATTTTAATGTCTCTTCTTTCATCTTATCTAAATCATAAATTGGCCACTCACAATTAAATACAGACTCTTCATGACCCATCATTTGCCATAACTCTTCTGAAATATGTGGAGCAAATGGTGCCATCAAAACAATCAATACCTCTAATGTTTCTTGATCAATACCTTCTTCACGTTTGTTGATGTCTGTTAATTTATTGGTAAATTCCATAAAACCACTAACCACAGTATTAAGACTGACTCGGTTTAACCTTGTGGTGATTTCATAGATTAATTGGTTTCTTACCTTCTCCATTTCTTTTGTGGTCTTAGTGTTTTTATCTTTGTTTGATATCACTAAGTTCCATACTCTGTTGATAAAACGATGCACACCTTCGATACCGCGATCATCCCATTCTGAATCAAGTTCAGGCGGTCCAACAAACAACTCATATATTCTTAAAGAGTCACATCCGTAAGAATCAACCAACTCATCTGGCGATACCACATTACCTTTTGATTTACTCATTTTGGCACCATCTTTGGTAATCATGCCTTGATTGAATAGACGTTTAAATGGTTCCTCAAAATCAATCACATTGATATCATATAAGAATTTGGTATAAAAACGTGCATACAATAAATGTAGTACAGCATGTTCAATACCCCCTACATACATATCCACAGGTAACCATTCTTTTGCTTTTTCCGGGCTTACCAGTTGCTCATGATTGTGAGGATCCACGTACCTCATGAAGTACCATGACGATCCTGCCCATTGAGGCATTGTATTTGTTTCTCTTTTACCGTGTCCACCACAGTTAGGACAAGTCGTGTTGACCCACTCTTCTATACCTGCTAGTGGTGATTCACCTGTACCAGTCGGTTCATATGATTCTACGTCTGGTAAAGTTACCGGCAATTCAGCTTCTGGAACAGGTACGGCACCACAACCGTCACAGTGCACAATCGGTATCGGTTCACCCCAATAACGTTGACGTGAAAATACCCAGTCACGAAGTTTATAATTAACCGTTTTGTTACCGATTTCTTTATCTTCTAAATATGCCGCAATGGCATCTTTGGCTTCAACAGATGGCATGCCATCAAACATTTCTGAATTAACCATGATCCCTTCTTCTGTAAAGGCTTCTTCTAATTCTGATAAGGTTTCATCTTTTTTTGCAATGACTTGAACAATTGGTAAGTCAAATTTCTTAGCAAATTCAAAGTCTCTGTTGTCATGGGCTGGTACACACATAATCGCTCCTGTACCATAATCAGCAAGTACGTAATCCGACACCCAAATAGGCATATCCTCTCCATTTAATGGATTGATGGTATAAGTTCCCGTGAACACACCAGTCTTTTCTTTTTCTTGTAATCGATCAACTGAAGATTTCATAGAAGCCTTGAACACATAGTCTGTTACAGCATGCTTTTGCTCTTCAGTGACCAATTGATCTAACATCTCATACTCTGGTGCCAAAACCATAAAAGTTGAACCGTATAGTGTATCTGGTCTTGTGGTGAAGACTTTTATAGTCTCTTTTTGATTCTTTATTTCAAAATCAACCTCAGCTCCGTAACTTTTACCAATCCAATCGGATTGCATTTTCTTAACTTTCTCAGGCCAATCTAAATTGTCTAGATCATTTAACAGTCTTTCTGCATACTTTGTAATCCTTAACATCCATTGACGTAAGTTTTTCTTCGTCACAGATGAACTACAACGTTCACACTCGCCATTAACCACTTCTTCATTGGCTAAACCGGTTTTACAAGATGGACACCAGTTAATTGGCATTTGTTTTTCATAAGCCAAACCTTCTTTAAACATCTTCACAAAAATCCATTGAGTCCATTTATAATAATTGGGATCTGTTGTATTCACTTCTTTATCCCAGTCGTATATTGCACTGATATCATGTAGTTGTCTCTTAAAGTTAACAACATTTTCTTTGGTTGCTTTAGACGGATGCACACCCATCTGTAAGGCATAGTTTTCTGCAGGTAATCCAAACGCATCCCACCCCATTGGATGTAATACATGATACCCCTGTAATACTTTATAACGACTCCATACATCACTTAATACATAACCTCTCCAGTGACCTACATGTAAACCACTTCCCGATGGATAAGGAAACATATCTAAACAATAGTACTTCTCTTTACCTTCTGCTGCTTGATTGATTGGATTCTGATGCCACCATCCACGCCACTTATTTTCAATTTCCTTGTGATTGTATATTGTACTCATCACATTTACCTCCCCATTACTACCTATATCCTCATTTATATACAACAAAAAACCCTCCATCATCTATTATATAGAGACGAAAGGTCAATCCGCGGTACCACTCTAGTTCATTCTTATTAAGAACACACTTCACACTCGATAACGGGAGTAACCGTCTTAGCTTACAATTATGTTCAGCAAGAAACTCTGAGGCGAGTTCAATATCTTAGGGTACTGTTTCTCACCAACCAACAGCTCTCTTAAACCTTAGGGTATCTACTACTCCTCTTCAACATTGTTATCATTAATTTATTAAGTGTAATACTAGCACATGGATATCACAAAATCAAGTTTTTTTAGAAAATATTGGTTTCACAAAAGTAATTCACAATCATTTTACACGTAAAAATGCAAACTTCCTAGCTATCTATAGTATATCAATTAATGTCGAGGATATAACATTCACCCACTATTTCAAAAGGATTATAAAGGCATCCACTAAACATATTTGTATAGTAACACAAGAATAAGAATTCTCTAGTGACAATGCTTCCAGAGGATTCTTGTGTTCAAACTTTATATTTTCTTGTGACTATCTACATCTTCTCCAATGAACTGATGCCCAAGAGATCTAAACACGTTTCAAGAACCATGATCATTAGATTTAAAAGACTTAACCAAGCATTTTTTTGTTTTTCGTTTTCTTCTGTGATAATCTTAGTTTCATGATAAAATCGGTTAAATAAATTACTAAGTTCAAAAGCATATTCACAAATTTTACTTGGTGATTTTTCCAAATACGCCACATGGATCATATGATTAAATTCAATTATTTTAAGCTGTATATTCAGTTCTGTAGGACTATTTGCATTCATTAATTTCTCGTCATATGAATTAGCTTTTTTAAGTATCGATTTCATTCGTACGATACTGTATTGAATATACGGACCTGTTTTCCCTTCAAAATTTGCAAATCGATTTAAATCAAACACATAGTCTTTTGTACTATGATTGATCAAATCCCCATACTTTAGAGCTGCTAATCCTACCTTTATTGCAATATCATCAACAAGTGTTTCATCATAATCATCTCTGCCATGAATAACTTTATCTTTAACAGAGTCACGTAACATATGAATGAGATCTTCAAGTTTCATGATACCACCTTCACGTGTTTTAAAAGGTTTACCATCTTTACCATTCATCGTACCAAAACCAATGAAATTCATTTCTGTCGTTGCAGGTGCTATCTCTGCCTTCTTTGCACAACGGAATACTTGCTCAAAATGAAGCTCTTGACGTTTATCTACCACATAGATAATTTCATCTGGTGCATATTCATCTACACGCTGATAAATAGTCGCGAGATCCGTAGTACTATAAAGTGATGCACCATCTGATTTTAAAACAATAAACGGTGGCATAGGACGTTTATCACCAGATTCCTCCACTTGTACTATGAGTGCTCCTTGATCCTCTTCAGTTAAATCTTTGGATTTTAAAATATCTATGATTGTAGGTACAGCTGACATACTATGACTCTCACCATTCCATAGATCAAACTCAACATTAAGTTTTTTATAATTTGACTCTAAATCAGCCATAGAGATACGTGATATATGTTGCCATAAAGCCACATAACCAGGATGTCCTTCTTGTAATTTTGCAGTGATTTCTCTTGCAGCATTTAGATAGTTCACATCCTCTTTAGACTTCTTGCTACCAAATGGATATATCTCTGATAATTCTTCTATGGTAAATGGTGCTTCAATAGGAAAATTTTCATTTCGACTGAAATAGGGCAAGTTTGGTTGTCGACATTTTAATTCATGTATAACAATACCAATCTGCAATCCCCAGTCGCCAAGATGAATATCACCAACAACATCATTGCCAACAAACTTATTAATTCTTTTTATGCTTTCTCCAATGATAGCTGCACGTAAATGACCAACATGAAGTGGTTTAGCGACATTAGGTCCACCATAATCTACAATCACCATCTTTGGTGTGACATCTAAAGTGTAACCTAAATGAGCATCACACATCATCTGGTTTAAATAATCTATGATTAATGACTCTTTAAGATTGATGTTAATAAAACCTGGTTTAACAACTTCAATGTCAAACTCTCCTTCTATCATTGAAACTACTTCTTGTGCTATCTCAAAGGGTGCTTTTTTATAAACCCTTGCAGCTGCCAAAGCTCCACTACATTGATACTGACATAAATCTTGACGACTTGATAAAGAAACATTCCCGTAGACAAAATCATATCCAGCTTTTTTAAATCCTGTACTTAATACTTCTGTTAATAACGCGACAACTGTTTTCATAAATAACATCCTTTCATTATATTTAAATCAAAAAAACCGCCTCAAACAAAGAGACGGAAATAATCCGTGGTACCACTCTAATTGGAAACAGTCAATCAACCATTTTCCCACTTAGCACCTTAACGCGGCTAACGTTTTTTCCTTAACACAACATCTCAGAAAAACTCCTCAAAGGTCCTCTTCCTCTTTATATGACTTATGGGCTTACACCAATCCCCACTCGCTATTAGTCCTTATAAAAAGTACTTTCCTCATCAATGGATTTACTTATTAAAAAGAATTCTACAATATATATAGACTTGTGTCAATATACTTTAATCAGATTTTATAGAAAATATTGGTTATATTTCTAAAAAACACAATTATCCTTTCACGAAATATAGGCATTAACTTGTATATCTCATCCATTAAATCATTACTACTCCTTGAAGTTATAGCAGTTTAATATGTAACTTAAAATAGAGTCCATAGATAGTTCGTCATATGTTAGTTTAAAGATTGTGATGGGCCTGAGTTTTTTATCAATACTAAATACTGAAAAAATTCCTTAATATCCTCTTCTAAAAATTCACCTGTGTAAACATGGATCATCGGAATCCTAGCTCTATTTAAATCAGGATTATTTACAGTATAAAGTATGTAATTTTCATCATACCGATCTTGCGATCCTATAGCAAATGGAAAAGCAAAATTAATAGGACTTGAAGCGCCACCTGCTTTATCCATTGTTTCACAATTTAAATAGTTGAATGCAATCGAGAACACTTTATCTTGATACTTAGATCCTTCTGAATTAAGATATGCACCAAACCACATGATATCTTTATCTTTGTGCTGATAAACATGTGCTAGTCCCCATTGACCAAAGTACTTCCCATTTGGAAGAAAGTTATCCAGTTTCACAAAGTTTTCATAAATCATGGCATCTCTTACATTGTTCCAAGTCGTCATATCACCATTATGTTTATACGCTTCTTTACCGTTTAGTACATTTTGGAGTACTAGTTCAAAATATATAAATTCTTCTCCTAAATAATCTATGTATACCTTTCGGTTAACATCAAAATCTTCTAATATAATCTTAGAATTTTTAGGTGCTTTATAATCATTTCGAAAACTACTTTCAAGTAGTTCTTTTGTCTCGAGAACCAAATCAATAGATGCTTTTATCTCATCAGGTATCTCTTTATCTGGTAGAATTGTTGTTAGGAATCTAAATGAAGTTATATAATCATGTTCTATATCAACACCAACAACATTTATTTTTTGATCCTCATTTAAAGCATTGTTGTACTCATATACCGCCAACCAAAAATCATAGTTTTCTTGACTTTCTTGATAATTACCACTTGTACGACTATAAACTTCATCTAAGTACATTTTATTACCAGTCTCTAAATACTGATTAATAAAATATGAGCTGCTATATGAGCTCTCACATAAGTAGTATTTGAAGTCCGTCTTTTCTTTGAAATACTTAAAGAAGTCCAGTTCTAATACAGAATTTGATGCTATGCCATGTACTTCACCAGTTAAAAAGATTTCTTTACCCTCAAGTTTTGAATCAAGCATAGATAGTTCCTCAGGATAATGGTCCGAATCAAAATCAAGGGGTGTACTTTCTGTAGCAAAATAATCTTGAATAGATAATAACTCTATAATTTCTTCATTTTCCTTATCTGTTTCGATAGATGGAATTTGACTCTTTTCAGAATCTTTACAGCCCATTTGCATAAACAGAAAACAAAATAGCATTAAATAAAATATAATTTTTTTCATAAGCGCCTTTCTATTAGTTAATTCTTAATTCCACGTTATTCTAATTAGGAATCTTATTTTCTTATATTTATGAAGACTCCAGGCTTTTATATGCCATAAATTAGAAACGTTTCCCATAAAATTACTCAACTTCATTTAATTCATAAAGAATCAATATCAACCCTTTTTAAGGTTACCATATAAATACAGTGTTACCTAGTTAACATTAAAATTCCAAATTAGAATTTTAAGGATTCTGAATTGCCACCTATATTTACTACTATTTTTCAAAGAGTGTATATTAGAAAACATAACCCGATAAACATTCACGAAGGTATTATCTGAATAAGTTAACCTCAATGACAACATTTAATTCTATACTCCGAAAACGAACAAAATAATAAACAGTCAAAGGCCAATACAATACAAGCCTTTGACTGTTTAAAGTCACTTCATTATTCCCACTGTCTACTGGACAGAGAGCGTTTCATTTATTAATTCTAAATTTAACGTATCCAATTTTTTTATAACGCTAATCGAGATATAATATTATTCAAAAACAACTTCACATGTAATTGTGCCATCTTCATGTTCAACTATATTAAGGATATTTATACCAGTATTATTACTTCCTGCTTCCCACATTTTAAGTGAGTCAGTATTAACTTTAGAACCTTTTGCCAATAAGTTGTGAACTCCACCATAACCAGGGAATGTATCATATTTGTCTCCCTCGTTAGTGCCGTTTTCAAGATCATATTTACCATCAGCTTGTATTACAGAAATTGCATAATGAGATATACCAGATGCATCTCTATACTTGTTAGTCTTGTGGTTACCTGTTGGACTAGCAACTTCATTAGGTCTACCGAAAGACTGTAATAATACTTCATCAACTATGTGATAAACAACTAGACCATGGATATCTCCATCAGCTACAAAACCTTTATCAAAACCTTCTAATTGTCTGTTTTCAAGTAAGAAATATTCCGTTCCATTAGATCCAGGTACATCAATCTTATAGATATCAGGAGCATTAGTTACAGAATCTAGAGTCAATGTTGTGTTCTCAGTAATCACAGTAGGATTAGCAAAACCTAAGTAGTACTTAGACCATGCATCCATATGAACTGGTGAGTTACCTGTAAACCATCTACCATTCTCAGTTTGTGCTGAGGTTACATTGCTTCCGTATGATCCACCAGCCATAAGTGTGAACAATCCAGTACCTTCTGAATCATAACCATAGTCATATTGATCTGGAAGTCCTAAAACATGACCAAATTCATGTGCATAAACACCAGGGTATGCAGGAGATGCTGGTCTACCTTCATAATCAGAACCAAATACATCTGGTAAAAGTGTACTTAGATAACCTGAAATATCTTGACCAACTTCAGGAACGATATTGTATGTGTTCACAACAACGCCATCTGCAACAACATAATTTAATGCTTCTACATATTCTTCATCTGTATAATACTCGCCAGTTTCATAGTAATGTCCAAAATACTGAGCACTCATGACATCCCACTTGTGTGACCATATAACTTCTGGATCTCTACTATATTCAGCTCCAGTACCTCTATGGATAATGAATACATTAGGAACAAATTCAGTTATTTCAGTTCCGTCTACATCATTGTAAAACGATCCATCTGATGCATAACCATCTTTATCTTGTTGTAACCAGAATTCTCCTGGATTAGCTGTAACTGCATATTGAGAGAAGTCAATACCTTTGGCATCTGCAGCTTCAATTGCATGTTTAACCAGCTCCCAATTTTTAGCATCACCATTCTCGTTACTAAAATAACCTTGTTCTTGACCTAAATAGTATTCATATGATTCAGGTAACGTTACCCAATCAACAACTTCAATATCAATACCATATTGTCCATAACTAACTTCAGTATAGTAATTTTTTAAAGTTTGTCTTTTCGAAACATCAGACTCATCCATACCTCCGATAATCCACTCAAACATTTCTAGTTCATAAGGATTATATTCAGAACCATTTAATAAATCATCAAAGTACTTTGCTGGAATTGGATCATAATCAACACCAGGTACCGCAGAACTACCATCCTCATTAGTTTCGAAATCAACTAAAATTGCGATTCCCTTATTGTTAAGCCCTCTCATATCAAGAGGCTCAATCGTCTCTAGATTAGTTGGTTTTATATGTGACTTGCCATTCATAAAATTATTCTTTTCTGGTTTTAGCTTTACACCTGCTGCTTCTAAATCAGCTGCAAGATCCTTGTCAATCTTCTGATAGGTTGGTGCCATTACCGTTGCTTCGTAAGTCATAGTTTCTGGGGCATAGTTAAATGCCATAGAACCAAAAATAACAGCGATAAGTAGTAATACTGCAAACTTCTTCATATAAATGTTCCTCCCCCATATTTTGTATTGCTAATTAACAAGCAATACCGAATCATTCCGTTGTTGGAATTTTCTGAAAATCCCAACGAAATAATCGTAACTTATATACCTTTTTTTGTAAAATTAAAGTTTTATATTAAACTATCGGTTTTTAACAATCTTTTTTCCTATTTCTTTCCTTTTCCGAGTCTTTCACACAGTATAAATTGTCTAATTACACACTAAAATTGGCTAATTACACACTTTATTGTTTTTAACTGATATATTAGGGGTATATTAGATGATCTTTCGCAAAAATAAAAAATCTTCCAGTTAAGAAAAATTTAATATTCAATTTTACTTTCGGATAAAAAAATGTACTTTCGTTCGCTAAAAGATTAAAAAAATACCGCCAAATATATTTTTGTCGGTTTTCGGTCGTGAATTTCGCTATTTCGTAATTATCGATTTATTTATTAAAGTTGAGAAATAGTTAACATAAGATAAATACTCCCATAAGATATATCTTATGGGAGTAAAGGATTTAATCGACTTGGTCGTCATATAAATATTATTATTTAGATTCAAAGTATCTTAAGTCATATGTTTTATTAACTGGACGTTCTACTAACAAATCACCAAAGCTTGCCATAATATCTTTAAATACACCAGTTTTCATGAAGTTCTCTGCAAAAGATTTCTCTTTCCACGAACCAATTGCCATCATTTCATTACCATGAGTGTACAATTGAATTCTGATAAAACCATCAGCATGTTTGATTTTGTTATAAACTGCTTCTTCCCAAATCTTTAGACCTTCTTCTAACTTTCCATCTTTAAATTTATAAACTATATGAGCATTATGCATAAATTCCTCCAATCATTTTTCTAACAAAACATACTATACAATACCAGTATACATAATAAATTGATTTATTACTACTATAGTGTAATTAATATAACCGTTCAGATTTTATTTCGATTTTCTATATACTCTTCTGAGTCTTATAAAGAACTGCTTCAATGCAAGAATAAATAGCACTGGAGAAACAACTAAAAGATAAGAGAATATTTTAAAGTTTCTTTTGATCATCCCCCACTTATGATTGACTTTGACAAAAGCGGTTCTGTTTTGTGAAAAATTTGTAGCATCATCAAATGTTGGTTCAATAACAAACTCACCTTTTCTATCAACATATCCAGTAAAAATATTTATTTTAGCACTAGATAAGTTATAATAGGCAAAGTTTGAAAGGTTATTAAATGTGGGCGCAATCGAATATTCACCATTTTTTTTAACGAAACCATGTTTTTTATCGATGACTACATGTGATAAACCCCCAACAAAGGGATAAACCATATCATACTGTTGTTCAATTACCTGTTTGCCATCTAAATCAACAAATCCCCAATGATATCCTGTTTTAACGCCAACCAATCCTTCATTTACGACATTTACGATATCATCATATTTAGCTTCTACAACAATACTTCCTGACTCATTAATCAAGCCATACTTATCATCTAACTTTACAATTGCATATTTTTCATCATTAAAATCAAAAGCCTCATCATACATGAGATCAATAATTTGGTCACCTTTATCATTTATATAACCAAATTTTCCATTCAACTCAACTACGGCCGTATCATTCTGAGAAAAATATCCTACCATATCGTATATAGGCTTAATTATCATCTCATCTTCTTCATTGATAAACCCATATCTATCATCTATACAAACTGAAATCAAACCATTATTGTTAAGGCCTGGAATTTCATCAGAGTTTGCATCAATAATGAAGTTACCCTTATGATTTATAATGCCGTATCTATTGTTGATTCTAACTACTGCTAATCCGTTTATATTAAAACCATATGCCATTTCAAATTGAGGTGATATTTCAAATTCATTATATTTGTTTATGTATCCATATAAACCATCTACCATAACAGGCGCAAAACCATTTTCACTAAAACTAGAAGCCTGCTGGTAACTAGCAGGAATAACAAATTTCCCTTTTGAATTAATATAACCATATTTTTCATTCAATTTAACCAATGATAAACCATTTGCTGTAAACGGATGAACTTCATCCAACACAGGATCAACTAAATATTTGAATGAGCCGACATCAATTCCGGTCAATATAAGCAAAACAGATGCTAAGTAGGCAATCATAAGTCCACGAATAATAATTCTAAACCAATTTGATTGTATAACTCTACTATTTAGAGTTTGATGCTCTTGTTGGACTATTTCATTATCACAGTAATCACATTTATTTAGTTCATTGTCAATAGCTCTATGACACTGTGAACACATCGTTGACATATATATATTTCCTTTCAACATAAAATTGAATATTATTCTTTATATAGTTATATGATACCAAGAAAACAACTTCACTAACAATAATTCTCATCAATATTTACAAGACTATATCTCTTAAAAGTTCTATTGTGCATCTGAGGTCACATATTGCCTTTAATTTATAGTATATTAGTCCCTTCAGTAATATTTTGTACTACAACTCAATTAATTTTGTATTTGAAATTCTTAAATTTTTAATAAATATGGTGTTTATTTTCAAAAATTGGGTACAATATTGTTAGGGATAAACACACTACAGAACATACAAGGGAGATTATATGATTAAATTACTTATCGGAAGTCCAGGCAGCGGTAAAACAAAAGATATGATAAAACATGCTAATAACGCCTTATCTACTACTAAAGGGACCATCCTTTTTATCGACGAATCCGACGAGAGTATTCTTGAAATAAATCACAGCATTAGATACATCAACATTTCCAATTATCCTATTAACTCCTCAAACGAAATTGTACCATTTTTATATGGCTTGTTAGGAACTGATCATGATATTGAAAGTATTTACTTAGATGGTCTATTTAATCTTTATGTAATGACGAATGAAGAAGCTTGTAAATTATTGGAGAAAATAAAAGTTCTTTCGGAAAGACACAGTATTCAATTTGAAATAAGTATCAGTGTTGAAGGCAAAACACCAGAATGTTTTAAACCATTTCTATAATTATTAAGATCCAATGACTCAGTCATTGGATCTTTTTTGATACCATTTTCTTATAATTACAATCCGTTCACGTAATACAAAACAAACTTAATCTTTCTCTTCTTTTACCTTTAAATCTCTCATTCGATTGATGGTTGCAGCCAATTCAACGGATCTAAAAACAGCTAGATCTCCAGTATGTCTTTCATCCAAAAAATCAACTCCGAAGTTATTAATTTTCTCCATAATGCCCTCAACCAGTTCATTCATTGAATGATGCCCATCCATTTCATTTAGTAATTTACAAATGGCAATACCAATGGCTTTAATTTGTGCTTTCTCTACTAATTGCTCCACATCTGATAAATCAACGTTATTCTCTCCAAAAATAAGTGTATTAAGATCCGGCGAAGAGACTCTAAGTTTCTGATATTCATTCAATGGGCTTATTTCATCCCCTAGTAGATTTCTTTTTCCAATACTACCAAAGCCCTTTGAATGTTCATGTACTCTACCGGTTGGGCAATTAATTGCGACTTGTTTAGCTTCTAACGTTACATCGTATGGTAAGAATTCTTTCATCTGTATCACAGAATCCGTTACATCAAAGTAATCTCCAGAACCACCCATTACAAGAACTGTAGATACACCATTATTCTGATACATCGGCATGATACAATCTATAAAAGAAGTGATCGGTTCATGTTGTTTCTTTACGAGTTCTTGCATCCTTGCATCGCGAATCATAAAGTTCGCTGAACATGTATCTTCATCTAATAATAGTACTGAAGCACCAGCTTCAATCGATTCTATTATCGACGCCGCTTGAGATGTACTACCACTTGCATTTTTAGTTGAAAATGTTGTCGTATCATGATAAAACGGTATATTATTCAGAAAAGGAGAAATATCAACATTTTCTACAGATCGTCCACTTGATGCTCTTACTTTTACAGCATCAGATACGGTGACGCATAACTCTCTGCCATCATCAGGAATATGATTATATACACCGAGTTCAAGAGCGTTTAAAAGTGTTGATTTACCATGGTACCCTCCACCTACAATCAGTGTGATGCCTTCTTTTATACCCATCCCATTTACAGTACCCGTATTGGGTAAATTGAATTGATACTTCATGCTTTCAGGTGATTTAAATATTACGGCCTTCTCTTTTTCAAGAGGTCTATCATCAATACCGGAGCGTCTTGGCAGTAAAGCCTCATCATTAACAAAACCAATCAAACCATTCTTACGAAGTAGATTTCGTAGATAGTCTGCATCTTCAGCGACTTCTAAATGCCTATACAAACTATCATAATCAAGATTTTTTATAAACAATGACTGACAGACAATTTCAGGCAACTCCTCAAACAGCATACTCTCAAATATTTTAGTACATATTTTTCTACCATCTGCAGGGAGTCCAATAAAAAATCTAACTTCTAAATACTCATTAGTAACAATAACAGAACTTCTATCAATAATTGTTTGACCTGGTTTTCCAATAGTTATTAAACCACTATTTCCAGTACCCCTTCTTCCTTTAGATATCAAAACACATTTTTCATAGAATTGACGTGCTAAGAAATCTCTTAATGCTATTTTTCTTATCTCAGAAGAAATCATATCATTATTAATCCCAACGGTTTCTAAAGGCATTCTCACCCTATATACTCCCGTATGTGGTGGTGCATAAGGATCTTTGGGAATTTGATTTATAAAGAGTTTGAAATCAACGTAATTGTACTCTCCTAATATTGATTGATACGCACCATAATCCTGTCCATCAATTCTAATCATCATTCTTTTTAATCCATCAAGTGCGTCCATTTAGGTTCCTCCTTTAATTAATAGTCACTAATTTAATTCCCAGAAAACATATCATTAACTCAAAATATAATGCATATAACAATCGATTTTAGATTTAAGCCTATAATAACAATGTATAAACACAATAAAACCCTCAACGAGGGTTTATTGTTTGTTAAACGAAATGACTGTATACGACTATCTATCGACGGTTTCCTACCCATCCTCTAACGTGGCAGGTATCTACCCCATCAACCATTTGATCCATAATTTCTATTTCATTGTTTTCTGCTTTTATATTTTCTGCAACGTAAATTGTAATATCATCAACTAAATATTTAGTATATCCGGTTTCATTAACGGGTTTAGAAAAAATAACTCTTGGTTCAGGCATCCGTGGTTGAACCGTAAATCTTTCGCTATCTTGC
>Ga0209379_10001442_pt1 | contig 15663 bp, 9 predicted proteins | sample tdDd001_FD_187124 | JGI IMG/M metagenome (GOLD analysis project Ga0209379, IMG submission 187124) | Marine sediment microbial communities from the Atlantic coast under amendment with organic carbon and nitrate - tdDd00.1 (SPAdes)... | ecosystem: Environmental > Aquatic > Marine > Coastal >...
ACTTTTGGTCACCCTGCCAGCAGAAATAAAAGCCAACCATAGCCACAGCAATCGACAAAGTCATGGCCATGTCCGTCATCACTGCGCCCGCTGAAATAGAGAATACCGCGGTACTTGCAATAACGGCAGCCGAAACGAGTGGGTTAATCCCTACACGTTTTGCAAAATAAGCACAAATCCCAATCGTTGCCACACCAGCCAGCCAGTGCGGCGCGCGTACTGCAAATTCAGATAGGCCCATTAACTCGATGCCTATCGCGCTCAACCACGTAAACATCGGCGGCTTACCCCAAAATGGGATATTGTAGTCGGTCATCGGGGTTAACCAGTTACCGGTTTCCACCATGATCCGCGCCATTTCACCGTAGCGAGCTTCTGTGGTATCCATAAGCGGGTAAAGCGCTAGCGTCACCAGACGCAAAAGAATAGCGATACCAAATAAGCCCCACAGGCGTTTTGAAGTTAACGTCACTTCCGTCCCCTAAATCAAAATTAGATGATTAAACAAGCAGTTGACTAACTCAACCGCTAAAAATTATGCTGTTTTATGCAAGTTTTGGTGCCAGCTTAGGCTAAAGAAAATCAATAAGATTAGAGCCAAAAGCAAACATCACAAGTCTTTATGACCGCCGCATTTCACATTAGTGCAGTCACTGCGTCAATTCTTTTGTTAAAGAGACCAGCAACTTTAAAGAGTGCATTATATTACTCAGATATAATTTATCGACATCTTAGTCACATTTTTTAATGATATTTGCATTTTTAGCGCTTAAGAATCCGTTCAAATAACGTTGGAGCTAGCGAAAGCAGCCCCTTAAATGTGCAGGTTTCACCTCGTGACCGCTTTACGATAAACGCAAGGTGCCAATCGACAGAGTTCGCTGCCCGCATGACTTAACTGGTCGGCATGACCGAGAAATAGCAAACCTGATGGGTTTAACTGGGCGATAACCCGATTCAAAATCTGCTGCTGTTTGCTCAGATGGAAATAAATCAATATATTGCGTAAGAAGATAATGTCGAAGCGCTCATCAAAGTGAAACTGTTTGGCCAGATTAGCAACCGAAAAATCCACTCTGCTGGTGATCAGTGGCCTTAGCTTAACGGTGCCTTGTGCTTCTCCTAGCCCTTTTAAACAATAACGGCTCTTGAGTGGCGAAGGAATACGTTCGGCGTTCGCCAAGCCATACTTAGCTTCGCGCGCCAATGCAATTGAATGACATGACACATCGCTGCCATGCACCCACCAGCGCTCTCCTCCTAATGCGTCATCCAGTACCATGGCGAGACTGTAAGCCTCCTCTCCACTAGCACAAGCGGCGCTCCACGCTTTGATAACCGAACTATCGGACTCTATAGAGGAACAATATCGGCGCAAGAACTCAAACTGCTCCAATTCTCGGAAAAAATAAGTTTCATGAGTTGTGAGCTTATCGATTAACTTGGCCAGTTCACTGTCATTGTTGGCAATGACCTCGATATACTGACTAAAACTGGTTAGCTCAAGATAACGCAAACGCCCGATAAGGCGGCTAAACACCACATCTTTTTTACACGCTGACAGCTCAATCCCCGTATTGGCTTCTAAAATAGCGCAAAGGGTTTCAAACTCACGACCACTCATTTGCGTTTTCATTACTCTCCAAATCATCGTTTTGAAAAGCCTGACATCGTACTCGTTAACAAACAGCCAAGGCGCAATTAGTTATAGCGCTTTTTCAATTGGCTTAAAGAGAGCGGCCTATCAATCAAGTAACCTTGCAATACATCGCATCGATACTGTTGCAAGGTATTGCGCTGCGTTTGCGTCTCTACCCCCTCGGCGACAATTTTCATCTCCGACGCGTGCCCAAGCGCAATGATGGCTTTCACCAGTGAATCACTTTGCTGCGAGCTCATCATCTTATCGACAAAGGTGCGATCAATTTTGATTTCGTTGATAGGCAAGTTACTTAAGTAGCTTAGTGAGGAGTAGCCCGTACCAAAGTCATCCAACGAAATGGTAATGCCGTAGCCTCTTAACTGCTCAATGATCGGCGAGACTTTAATTAAGTCATCAATCAACACATTCTCGGTGATTTCGAGAGTGATGCGCTGATAACTCAACTGACAACTCTCGATAGCAGCGACCAACTCAGGGATGAAGTTGTAACTGACTAATTGGATCGGTGAAATATTGATAGACAAGGCAACATTAGACTCGCCCTCTGGAAATACTTGTAAAAAATCACAACACGCCTTGCGAATAACGTACATGCCTAATTCATTGATCAGGCCGATCTCCTCGGCGACCGAAATAAACTCATCCGGCGGAACATTCCCAAGCTGCTGATTATGCCAACGAGACAAAGCCTCCACGCCGCATATTTTGCCCGTGGCCGCCTCGATTTGTGGTTGATATAACACACTGATTTCTTGACGGGCGAGCGCCTGCCTAAGCTCACGCTCTAACAAAAAGTCGTACTGAACTTGCTTATTAATGGCGCTATCAAAAAAGAGCACATCCCCTTTCTGACGAGCTTTTGATTTATAGAGCACAATATCGGCTTTGGATATCAGCTCTTCTGGCTCGTCACCATCCGCTGGGAACATGGAGACACCAATGGTGCAACTGGTCACAATCACCTTACCATTGATCATAAACTGACGTTTAAATACCTGCTGGATCCGTTCAATACGCGCTTCTGCGTCGCTCAAACTGGCTAGGCAGGGAAAACAGAAGATAAACTCATCTCCGCCAAAGCGAGCAATGGTTTCCCCAGGCTCTAATAGCTCTTCAAAACAGCTGGCGACTTCTGTGAGCAGTAGATCCCCCGCAGAATGGCCGTATACATCGTTCACTTTCTTAAAGTCATCTAAATCGACAAACATCACCGCCAGTTGTTGATAATGGGTTTGCGACAACTCTATCCCTTGCTGAATATGATCATTTAACAGCACCCGATTTCCAAGCCCGGTTAACGAGTCATGCAATGCCATATGCTCAAGCTGATTTTTACTGTCTTCTAGTGAGTCGAAATCATGCTCTATCCGCGACTGAAAGCGCTCAAAGCGTTTAGCAATGATCTGACTCAGCGCAAAAGAGAACAGCGCTATCAAAATCGCGGCAACAAAACCGAACGTCGCCACTTGAAACTGAGCTTCTCGGTTGGATTTTTCGACAACCGCTTCTCGCTGCCTGAGATAACGGTCAACAACTTCGGTATAGCTGCCGCTGCCGATCACCCATTGCCAATCAGGCAATTGAACGACATAGCTGACCTTTTCACTATTTTGTACCCCCTCGGGGATATATGGACTTTGATAACGAATAAACGCTTTATCGCTCTCAATTAACTTCGCCCAAGTAGCGCGATCTTCTCCCCTCGCCACCTCATAAATATTCCTGCCGATTAACTCGCGGTTAAAGTGAGCCAGAGTTGTCCCTTGCTTATCCAAAATAAACACATAACCAAACTCACCAAAACGAATGCCGCTGACCCAGTCTAATACTTGAGTTTTTATGTCATTTTCAACATCGGCTACGTAATCGCCGCTGCCGATAAACCAATCATAAGGCTCGAAGTACTTACCAAAACCTATCTTCTCGAACTCTTGGTTTTTGTCCTGCGGTTTGACAAACCACCAGCGGTGATAGGCTTCGCCGAGCGTTTTGACTTTTTGGCCTAACTCTCGCACCACATAACTGCCGCGTACGTCTTTAAAGTCCCACAGCGACGTTCCCTCAACGTGAGGCAATAGCGGATGCATCACATTCACACCGTTACTCTTGTAAATAAAGAAATAACCGCGGCCATCATTAAAGCGGATTTCACGCAGGGCGTCGGCGATGATTTTAGTCACCTCATGTTCCGGTTTGTGCTTATTGCTTTGGTACAGGTTGGTCGCGATTTTATGCGCTTCGTTTACACGCTGCTTAATGGTGCGCTCGAGGGTCTGTTCGGTTCGGTCTTTGGCGTACTGAATTTGCTGCTTGACGTACTCCACTTGGTTGCGCAATAACTCTTCTTGGCGATGGACAAACTCGCTTCTAAGCGAGTCGATTTCATCAGACGAGCGTTGAATATCATCTTTTATTGCCACAACCAGTAAGGCAAAAGTAAACAACACAACGATACTTGCAGGCGCAAATTTAATTAGCCGAATAAGCTTAGTGTCGGTCAGTTTTGCCATGCTGATAAATCCTTATATCTTACATACCTATAACCTTAGTCGCTCGGCAATACATCTGCTAGCCCCGCTGATTATTAGTGATTGATCTATCACCTTAGCCATCAAGGAAGTGGATTTTTTGCCTGCTACTTCACAAACTTAGGCCATGTTATACTCTGGGCTCGATACCATGGCACCGGTAGATAATGAAACTGGACAATACCCCCGTCACCTCACATTGCTTTGAAGGACGGCCTTTTTGGCTAAAACGAGACGACCTCCTTCACCCAGAATTTAGCGGCAATAAAGCGCGAAAACTCGCCGCGCTGCTCGACTACCCGACAGGGCAATACCACACCTTAATTGGCTATGGTTCGGTTCAAGCAAACTCGCTGTACTCATTAGCCGCACTGGCTAAAATCAAGTCTTGGCAACTTGAGTTTTATGTCGACCGTATTCCAGACTGGCTAAAACAAACCCCACGTGGTAACTACCGGGCGGCGCTGGAGCTTGGTGCGACTGTCGTCGATTTGTCTCAACGCGCAGATAGAGCAAACCGACACCCGCGAGACTATATTGACCAAATTCGTCAGCCCGATGCACACTGCTTGGTCGTCCCCGAAGGCGGGCGCTGCGCACTTGCCGAAAGCGGCGTTAAGCAGCTCGCCAGCGAGATCATTGATTGGCAACAGGAAACCGGGGTTAAACCATTAACGGTTGCGCTCCCTTCTGGGACGGGGACCACCGCGCTTTACCTGCACAAGTACTTGCATCCAGTGGGGATTGAGGTGATCACTTGCGCCTGTGTCGGCGGCGATGACTACTTACGTAGTCAATGGCAAGCGCTAGGGGAAACGAGTACGCCTATCATTTTGCAGGCGCCGCACAAGCACCATTTTGGCAAGCTGTATCAACAAGATTTTGCCGTATGGCAAGCGCTCAAAGCCGCGACTAGCATCGAATTTGATTTACTTTACGACCCACTGATGTGGCGCTGCTTGTCTACATGGCGCGAGCAAAATCAGCACAAGCCGCTACTTTACATTCATCAAGGCGGGTTACTGGGCAATGAAACCATGCTGCCACGATATCGGCGTAAATATGCTGCGGACATTTCGATAAAAAAGTGAGGGTAGAACATACGACAAGGATAAGCCTCCCCCGGTCTTATCTAAACTCCGCTTTCTCGCTCGCATCTCAATATAAGTTAGGTATATAATGCCGACGTTTTTCTTTCGGCGATAACCGATAGCCCACGATACGTACACAGCGCGCTGTGTGCTTACAAAACACCATAAGCTCAAAAACATCATGATCTCAAAAAACCAACTAAAACTGCTTCGCGCTCTTAATCAAAAAAAACAACGTAAAGCCCATGGCCTATTTTTGGTAGAAGGCGAGAAAAACGTCCTTGAGCTGATCGATTCTACGCTTGTCGTTAAGCAGATTTTCGCCACAAGCGAGTTCTTAGACCAAAACCCACAGCTCATGAGCCGTTTTGAGTGTATTGAAGCATCGTTGGACGAGTTAACCAAAGCGAGCTCGTTAGTCAGCAATAACGCCGCTGTGGCTGTGGTCGAGATCCCAAGCGTGACCGCGCCGAAGGCAGAAGGGCTGATGATTGCGTTAGATGGCGTTTCCGACCCAGGTAACTTAGGCACCATTATTCGTGTTGCCGATTGGTACGGCATCAAGCACATAGTTGCTAGCAGCGATTGCGCCGACCCGTATAACCCAAAAACCATCCGAGCCACCATGGGCAGCTTTGGCCGCGTTCAAGTTAGCCAACTCGATTTACCCGCCTATTTGGCAGGCTCTGGCTTACCGATTTATGGCGCCTTTTTAGCAGGCGAAAGCGTTCACAGCACCGACTTTCAAAGTGAAGGCATTTTGCTGATGGGCAGTGAGTCTCATGGTGTGCGTGAAGAAGCGGAAAAACTCGTGACCCACAAAATTACCATTCCAGCCTTTGGCGGCGCCGAATCACTCAACGTTGCGATGGCAACTGGTATCATTTTGGATAACTTCCGCCGTCAGCACGGTTAACGGCTCGCGGCTGACTCCGTTCGCGGCCAACAGCAAAAAGCCCAAATGTTATGCCTAACATTTGGGCTTTTTAAATTCTGCGCGTTTTGTTTTATCGGCGCTATTTCTCAAGCATCGACAATTTGTTTGGTACGCCATTCCACTTTTCAGCCTCTTCAAGCGCAGGCTTTACTTCAGTGATGTTTGGCCACACCTCTGAAAGCTCCTCGTTTAGCTTAATGAAGACTTGTTGATCTTCCGATAACTCTTCTTCTTGGAAGATGGCTTGAGCATCGCACTCCGGCACACAAAGCCCACAGTCGATACAATCAACTGGGCTTATCACCATAAAGTTTGGGCCTTCGTAAAACGCATCTGCAGGGCATACTGCGACACAGTCAGTATATTTACATTGAATACAGTTATCCGTTACGACAAATGCCATGATTCGAAACTCTTTGTTAGCCAAAATTGTGGATGGGCGATGATACTGATCCACAGCCAAAATTCAATATTTGCTCAGGTTATATTTTATGACTGCAGTGAATTAAGTATGACAGACCCATCAACATCACGTAAAATGCGCGCCATTGTGAGCTCACCCTTCACTCCATTGTTCGGTGACGCTAAGACACCTACTAAAACGAGACATCAACATGATACGCTTAACTGAAATTAAGCTTCCTTTAGATCATAAGGAAGACGCGCTCCCAGCCGCGATAGCTAAGAAGCTCGGCATCACTATCGAGCAAATTATCTCATTCAATATGTTTAAACGTGGCTATGATGCTCGTAAAAAATCCAAGATCTTGCTTATCTATACCCTTGATGTCTTCGTTGAAAACGAAGCGCAGGTGCTAGAGCAATTTGTTAGCGACCCGCATGTCAAACAAACGCCAGATATGGAATATAAGTTTGTTGCAACAGCGCCTGAAAACCTAACCGAGCGCCCTGTAGTGATTGGCTTTGGCCCATGTGGATTGTTCTCGGCGCTAGTATTAGCCCAAATGGGATTCAACCCAATCGTGGTTGAACGCGGCAAAGAAGTGCGCGAGCGCACCAAAGACACCTTCGGTTTTTGGCGTAAACGTACTTTAAACCCAGAATCAAACGTGCAGTTTGGTGAAGGCGGCGCGGGCACCTTCTCCGATGGCAAGCTCTACAGCCAAATCAAAGATCCTAAGCACTACAGCCGCAAAGTGATCGAAGAGTTTGTTGCCTCGGGTGCGCCGGAAGAAATCCGCTACGTCAGCAAGCCGCACATTGGTACCTTTAAACTGGTGACTATGATTGAAAAAATGCGCGCCAAAATCATCGAGCTTGGCGGCGAAATCCGCTTTAGCACCCGTGTTGATGACGTGCACATGGAAGATGGCCAAATCACGGGCTTAACCCTATCAAACGGTGAAGAGATCAAATCTCGTCACGTGATCCTAGCGGTTGGCCACAGCGCTCGCGATACCTTTGAAATGCTGCACGAGCGCGGCGTTCATATGGAAGCCAAGCCTTTCTCTGTTGGCTTTCGTATCGAGCACAAACAATCTGTGATTGATGAAGCGCGCTTTGGTAAAAACGCGGGCAATCCGATTTTGGGCGCGGCAGATTACAAACTTGTCCACCACTGTAAAAATGGCCGTACTGTGTACAGCTTCTGTATGTGCCCAGGTGGTACTGTGGTTGCGGCGACCTCAGAAGAAGGCCGCGTAGTAACGAACGGCATGAGCCAATACTCACGCGCCGAGCGTAACGCCAACAGCGCGATTGTAGTTGGTATTTCGCCAGAGCAAGATTACCCAGGCGATCCGCTAGCTGGCATTCGCTTCCAACGTGAGCTTGAAAGCGGCGCTTTCCGCTTAGGCGGCGAAAACTACGATGCCCCAGCGCAGAAAATTGGCGACTTCCTAAAAGGCAGCGATCCAACGGCGCTTGGCGACGTAGAACCATCGTTCACCCCTGGTATCAAGCTGACGGATCTGAGTAAAGCGCTGCCAGATTTTGCGATTGAAGCGATCCGTGAAGCCATCCCAGCGTTTGATAAAAAAATCAAAGGTTTTGCTGGCGCCGACGGCCTGCTAACTGGCGTAGAAACTCGTACATCATCACCTGTATGTATTAAACGTGGCAAAGACTTCCAAAGCGTTAACCTAAAAGGCTTCTACCCTGCGGGTGAAGGTGCTGGTTACGCGGGTGGTATTTTGTCGGCGGGTATTGATGGCATTAAAGTCGCAGAAGCGTTAGCGATTGATATGGTAGAGCAAGCTTAACCGCACTCACCCACGCACCTTAGCTAAAATGCCCACTATCAGGCTTGCTGATAGTGGGCATTGTTGTTTTTAAACCGTCGTTAAGTAACGAGCGAACTTGGCGATTACGATGCCTCGTTCTGACGCGCTAACTTCGCCTCCTCTTCTTCTAACGCTTTAGCGCACACTTCACACTCTTTAATTTGCTCTTCAAGGGCTTCACGCTTTTCATTGGCACTTTCTACTTCATCGGCGCGGTTAAAGCCTAGCGCTAGGTTCAAGCTCAGCGCAACCAAGGAGCCTGTGGTAATACCCGAGGCAAAGATCACCTGCAGTGAGTTTGGCAAGTAGGTCAAAATCTCTGGGCGAACCGTTACCGCCATACCTGAAGCCACCCCAATCGCGATAATTAACATGTTACGTTTGGTAAAGTTAATTCGTGATAAAATGCCGATCCCCGCAGAGATGATCATGGCGAACATCACCAACCCCGCCCCACCAAGCACTGGCGATGGAATGGTGACCACAATGCCGCCAAGTTTGGGGAACATACCCGCTAAAATCATTATTGCGCCTGTCACCGCCACCACATGACGGCTGGCCACTCCCGTTATCGAAACGATACCAACATTCTGGCTAAAAGATGAAAAGGGTGTGGTGCCAAACATAGCCGCTAATGAACTTCCCACCCCATCACATAAGATCCCTTTTGACAGTTTCTTGCCCGTTAACTTGGTATGAGTGGCGTCACTTAGGGCTAAAAAGTCCCCGGTTGATTCCATAATGGTTACTAGGTAGGCAATCGACATTCCTATCACGCCACTGACGGTAAAGGTTAAGCCAAACGGCAATAAGTCTGGCAAGGCAAAGACGCCCGCCTGCTTAACCGGTGAGAAATCGACGATCCCCATAAAGATAGCCACGATGTAACCCACGATCATCCCAATCACGATAGCCGCGGCGGAAACCAAGCCTTTGCCCATTTGCGATAGCGCGATCACTACCACCAGCACTAATAGTCCAAGCAGCAGGTTGTCCATTTGGCCATATTGCTCTTGGCCAACAAAGCCACCAGCAAACCAGTCTACCGCGACGGGCAGTATGGTTAAGCCAATGAGTAGCACCACCGTGCCAGAAACCACAGGAGGAAAGAGCTTGCTGATTTGTGGCATAAAGCGGCTGCCAATGATCATCACCAAAGAGCCCACCAGCGAGCAGCCAAATACCCCAGCAATACCCGCATCAAGCCCCACCGATATCGAGATAGCCACAAACGTAAAGCTGGTGCCCATTACCACAGGTAAGCGAATACCTACCGGCCCAATCCCTTTACACTGGAGTATGGTGACCACGCCAGACACCATCAGCGCCGCGTTCACCATAGTCACCATCTGGTCAGTGGGTAAGCCTATCGCGCTTCCCACCACCAAAGGCACCGCAATAATCGCCCCCATTGCCGCTAGCATATGTTGCAAAGCGAGAATGATCGTCGCCCCCATAGGTGGCTTGTCTTCAACTTCGTATAGCAGTTTCATTTTATTACCATCCGTTAGTTTATTAATATCTGCTCCAATACAAGTGGATCTGATAACTAACATCATGCTTAAACTGGCTAGGGTGGTATGATCGTCGAGCCACCTGTAAACCAAGCTGCACCTTTAAAAAAAGGCCGCTTCAATTTTGATGTTATTGCACTCGTATCAGCTTTATTCCCCCCCTCCAACGGTATCGCTACTTGAATAACATAAGCGCGTGTTGGCGGTGATACTGCTAATAGGCAACTATTAAGCCAAAGTTATTGCATAGGTATTCAAGATTGTCGAAGCGGGATACCAGTCAAACATTTGAACAATAATTAACCAGGCATCGTGGAGGGGTTTCAAAGTTTGACAACTATTAACACATGCAAAAAACCAAACAAATACAAACGATTATCAACAGTATTTAGCTGACTATCAGTTTGGCACCTTTACTATCAAAGTGATAAATAACCTGAACACACAAAAAAGCCCTGACTCAATAATCAGGGCTATTTACTAACACAATACGCTCGGTTAATTACTGACGACTTTATGTATCCGCCTGCTTAAGGTTATATCCATAATGCACAGCAGCAAGCCTATCCATATCAAGCTAAAGCTGATGATCTTGATTTCCAGCAGCGGTTCGCCAAACACCACCACGGCCAACAAAAACTGCAAAGTCGGCTCGATATATTGAATAAAGCCAATCATCACTAAGCTCGTTTTGGTGACCGCAACGGAAAACAGCACCAAAGGCAATAAGGTAACCGGCGCTGCAAACAAATAGAACAGCATGGTTGTGCTATCGCCACTATTAAACACGGAAGTCTCGCTCCATAGATGGCCAAGCAAAATAACCACCGCAAACGGCACCATGGTGATCATTTCAATCATCATGCTGCTCATCGCATCTAACGTTAGGTATTTCTTAATCAGCCCATACAGCGCGAAGGCGCCGCCCATCACAAGCGATAACCAAGGAAGCTCGCCATAATAGACAACCTGACAACCGATCCCCGCCACCGACAAGGCGACCGCGATGGCTTGAAAAGGAGATAAGCGATCTTTTAAAAACAGCACGCCCAAAACAATCGAGAAAATCGGGTTGATAAAATAGCCCAAACTGGCCGCCAGCACCTGCCCGCTCGTCGCGGCCCAAGCAAAGGCAAATAGTGAAATAAAGTTAACCAAGGCGGCCATAAAGCAGAGAAACACTGTGCGCTTGTCTTTCATTGCACGCCACACTCTACTGGTTGGAATGGAAAACGCCTTTAATAAAACATAAACCAGCGGGATCGACACCAAAATGCGCACCGCCATCATCTCCATGATGTCGACATTAGGAATGTACTGAAAATAGAGGGGCATTAACCCCCACACCACAAAAGCGCTGATGGCTAATCCGTTACCTGAAAACAACATACCACTTACCTAACCCAACCTAGGCTACAATCTGAGCAGCCTCAATTCTGACTCTCACACACTCTCTCGCGTTGAACGATTTATTGCCCTCAGCTCATCCCCCGCGCCTGCTCTGCCCCAAGCAAGTCTTCACCGCAGACGGACAAATCGAGCATGACTGCGTGTATAGCTTGAATGTAGTTCGGGCAACGAAAAGCAAAAACTCGGCCTTGAAGCCTCGCCAGAAATGGCTTGAATAACGTGAAACGATTACGACGGAGTAACAGGTTGAATAGCAAAATAAGAACAGATGCCAACAAGAGTGTGCACTCTTTGCGCTGAGTAGCAACAGCCAGATCAGCGCTATAGGGTATAGAGCAATTACTAGGCCAGAAGTGATGGTTAAGGCCCTTCATCCTCCAAACCCGTAGCATCAAAGCTTTGGAGGACGAAAGCCGCTTTCAATAAGCCTTGGCGACTCACGACAGGTAAGGGATATACTATCAGATGAATAGCCTGACTATCATAGTGATATTAAAAGCCACGCTCAACACTACAAGCTATGTATCTGATCGGTAAACTGGATCTTCTCGATGTTAGACAAGCGGTTGTCTCCATCTCGCCCACTAACTAAGTCATTCAATAAAATAACATTGTTGTCCGTGAGCGTCATTTGATACTCCGCTTTCTTGCCATGAACAATCACAGTGTTCACCCCGGTATTACCTGTCACCGTGTTGTCGTAACCATTGAGCTCGACATTGCTGTTATTCGCGCCCGACAAGGTCACTTTGGTTAGATATTGCGCGTGATGGGTGTATGGCGTATTTGAGTCAAACTTAAGTTTAAAGGTGCCATTAAAAGAATCGGCAATATACGCATCGTAGTTAATCGTTGGCGAGAAAATTTGCTCGACAATCTGTTTGGCCGCAGCATCATAGCGCGCAAAGTCGGAGCGGCTTTTAACCTGATACATGCCCCACATTCCACGCCCTTCAAAGGCGCCCCATAGCCCATAGTAGCTATCGATTACCGCGGCCAGATATTCTTGATCGACACTGATCTCTTGCTGCCACTCGCGCACCGTTTCAGCCGGTGGGTTATAGGCATTACCCAGCGCTTGCTGTTGAATCGCATTCAGCTCTTGCTGAAATTTGGGCAGTGCGGTTTCACTAACGTTTGGCGCATTAAGCACGCCAATTCCGTAGTCGTGCACCAAATGCAGGATCTCTTCATACGCGGCATCGCGGTGATTGTCATAATCTTGCTGCACATACCATGCCCCGCCTTCAACTTGAATTTCTTCTTCAAACAATGGTTGACCATCAAGATCGTCGTTATATTTTGGCTCGTCGTAATAGTTCATCAACTTTAAAATCGCGCCGTTATCGGCCATGGCATTGGCCACTTTGCGCTTTTGCTCCGCGGAGCCATAGCGCGTGCCTTCTACCGGCGTTAGGTAGTGATTAAGCACGTTCACCGCTTTGATAATTTGAAAGTCCGACAGCCTATCCATAATCAAAATATGAATCGCCTTACCACTAGGCGCTTTTACCGCCACATAGCGGTTATACCCCGCATCAGAGTAGGCAGAAAACTGCGCCGGTACCGCTTCAATGCGAACGCCATGAACAACCGAAGGCGACACAGAAACCGCCGCATCGCTTGTCGAGGCATTTCCATCGCTGCTGTTACAACCAGCAATAAGGGCACTTGCTAGCAACAAAGTTAGGGGGCGTTTTTGCATGTTTTTCTCACTCATTTATGTCGTGCCACTAACTTACTTTAGCAACAGGTGAAAAAAATTGAGCAAGGATGGGATTGGACATATTGGTACATCTGCTTACAGACGAAGACAGATGTGGGAAGTTGGATTACATAAGGGTGGCTGAACCGTGATCAAACCAAAACGAAAAAAAGCCCTGACTTTTCAGTCAGGGCTTTCGAATTTGGTGGTTGGCTCATTTTCCTGATGAATTTACTTCTCAGGAAGAACCCTTACTTGAAGTACATTATCAACATCAATAAGCTTGGCCACCGCCAAAATGTCTTCTTTTGTCGTTTCTGCTAATTCATCTGCAGTGATCCCATCTGCTTCAATGATGTCTGGATAGGTTTGCGCCGTTGAAGTTAGATCGAACCAATAACCGTTGGTTTCGACCTGTTGTGCTAACGAGTCTATTATTGGTGTTGCCGCTCGCTTCAGTTCATCGTCAGTAATGGCGTTACTCTGCAAAGATTTCAAAACTTTCTTATAAGCTAAGAACACCCTATCAACCTGATCAACGGTTGTATTGCTATTGATAGTCAGGTAACCGAAGTTTTTGAAATTATAAGATTGATTACGCCCAGACCAAGGGCTATAAGCCGCTCCTGTAGCCTCTCTAATTTCTCTTGTTACCCGTTGCTGAATGACATTCTCCAGCAATAGGAAGTGAACGGCTTGCTTAGTATTGCGGGCATCAGGTAGGTTCCAATAGCCACTTGCCAGTGCTGTCGTTTTTCCTCCTTTGTGATACCAGGTAACATCTTCTTTTTTAATCGGCGGAAATTCTAGCTGGTAACGCTCTATTGTCGCGTTTGCCTTAATATCTAGTGCACCGAATGTTTGCGCGACATATTCAACCGCTTCTTGAGGCGAAAGATCACCAACAATACCAATCTCTACAGGACCATTTGAGATAGCCTTATCTACGATTGGCTTCAAATCAGACATTGAAAACGCATTTAGCTCTTTTATAGAAGGCTCGACCCATCGCAAGTCACCCCCATGAAGTTTTGCTTTTATATTAAATGCCTTAACTTCTTCCGGGCTTTCCTGGTAGGTATCTAAGTAATTGCTTAACGCTTGAAGTGTGAAAGATTTGCCCTGTTCACGATAGCCACCATCCGTCATTAACGCGGTAAATACCCTCAGCTGGTTCAGGGCATCTTCACTCTTCACCGCCTGTTGAGACACAAACGCATTAGTTTGTACCGATGAATCGAGCCCCATGGTCGTTCCCGCAAATATACGCTTCAACTCATTAATATCGTGAGCTTTAAGCCCACCAGTAGACATACCAGCATTATACAAATTGATCAGCGGGTATTGCTCTTGGGTTAACGCCATCAGCCCTTTGCCTACTCGCGCAGAGAGATATACCACGCCTTTCTCAAAGTCCGTCTGCTTTACATTGAGCATGACACCGTTATCAAAACGATAGCGAAGAATTTGACCATATTTAGACGTACTAATGAGCTTCGCTTTACCCGGTTTACCAAAGTTCTGGTAAGCAAACTCACTGACCGCTTTTTCCACATATGGCGCGACCTTACTTTTTTGGCTTTTGGCGTAGGTTTTAAGCAGTTTTTTCTCAAGGCTTTGGGTGTTGCTACGCTCGGTTAAATAGATACGAGGCGGTTGAGATGCCCACCTTTTACGAAATGCTTCATTGACTGATTTAACGGTCAATTTGTCTCGTAGTTCATAGAACATAGATAAGTCTGATTGTGGTGAAACAATCACCTGGCCACTATCAACGGCATTCATGACTCTGTTTGCAAGAGCAGCACTGGACGAATCCCCCGCCGTTTCGACATTGAGCTGTAAGCCATTCTCTAACGCTGTAAGTTGCTGCTTAATCTCATCTTCGGTAAAACCGAACTCAACCGCTTGACGTAATTTTTGCTCTATTGTTGAGAGGCCAAACTCCCAATCTCCCTCTGCCGTTGTGACTCCAACCTGACTGACACGTACGGATTCCAAGCTTAACTCAGAGGACATGCTCGGTGACAAAATTCGACCACCGCTTTCGTACGCTAATGTGTCAATACGATTTATTAACGCCCTACGGCTCAGTAAATGAGTCCAGTATTCTAAATTAACCGCTTTGCTGCTCGCTTGAGGGAGCTCTTTCTCGAGAAAACTAAGCTCTATGCGCGTATCTATGTTTGGATCTGAAAAAACTTTCGCTTCCAATTGGCTTGGTAACACAACGTTAAATTCTGGATCCACCGCAGGTTGATACGCGTCGTTGCGCCAGTCAGCAAAGTAGTGCTTAACCCGCTCAAGCATAACTTCATGGCTAACATCACCGGCTAAAACGAGCGTGGTGTTCTTTGGCGCGTAATAAGTCTGATAAAAACTTCTTAGTTCCTGTTGGGTTACCTGATCCATCCCTTTGATGGTCCCAAGGCCAATTTTATTGGGTAGATTTGCTCCGGCGTAAATATAATCTGCAGAGTCAAGGAAACGGTCTAGCCATACCGACTGGCGTTCACGCACTTCCGACTTAATGACCTTACGCTCCCTATCGATTGCACCTTGCTCCAAAGTT
>Ga0209379_10001443_pt1 | contig 15663 bp, 15 predicted proteins | sample tdDd001_FD_187124 | JGI IMG/M metagenome (GOLD analysis project Ga0209379, IMG submission 187124) | Marine sediment microbial communities from the Atlantic coast under amendment with organic carbon and nitrate - tdDd00.1 (SPAdes)... | ecosystem: Environmental > Aquatic > Marine > Coastal >...
TTTAAAGAAGGAAAGTGGTATTCAGTTTGATAAGAATATCGTAGATGTATTTGTTAATAGCCTCTTAAATACGAATATTAGATCGTGAAATAAGCTTGTAAAAAATCACATCATAATTTATTAAGGTAAATTTTGGTAAAATAGGCTAGAGATTTTTTCGACAGAATATACGGGACGAATAAGAGATTCAAATTTTTAGTGTTGACGAAGTCATATAAACAATGTTATTTTGAGCATATGCATTACAAGTATAGTTGTTTACAAAATCAAAATGTAATTGGAGGAATAGATGAAAAGCGTTAGAGGAAAGCTAATAATCGGCTTTATGATTTTAATTTTAATGATGGGAATATTGGGTTTGTTTGGATTGGTCTTAATGCAAAATGTTAACAAGAACATTGAGAAAATGTATACAGAACAACTTCTCGGCATCAATTATATTAAGGATGCTCAATATAATTTAGCCTTGGTACAACGAGCGGAAAAGAATGTCTTATTGTCACAGACAGTAAGTGAAAAAGAGCAACATATAGAGCACTTTGATATGATGTATATGAAAGGGATCTATGAAAATCTTGAATATTATAGTAACATTTCAAAAGATAAGACCTTAGTTGACCTTACTGAACAGATCAATGAATTCAAACAGATTCAAGAGCAAGCAATTGATTTAAGTATGAGGCAAAAAGAGGATGAAGCATTAGTAGTATCTATGCATGGGTTAATAATTTCAAGTGAAATTGACAATGTTATGAAATCACTTATAGAAGAAAAAGTCAAGGAAGCAGAACATCACTATTTGAAAAGTCGTGAGTTGTATGAATCATCAATTAAGCTGGTCGCGGTGCTATTCTTTCTTGCATTCTTAATAGGTTTATTAATTGCTCTTCTATTATCTACAAGGATAAATCATCATTTAAAATCTGCGGTTATATTTGCTAAACAAGTTTCAGAGGGTGATTTAAGAAATAAAATTGAATTTAATACAAAGGATGAGTTTTTACATTTATCAGATGGTTTAAATGAAACGGTTAGTAATTTAAAGACAATAATATCCTCAACTCAATTGAGTTCTGAAAATGTAACAGATCAGAGTTTGAAGCTAAAAGAGAGTATAAAGTGTTCAAATGAAGTATTAGCTACGATAGGAAATGAAATAAATCAAATTTCTGATTTAAATATGCTTACAGAATCAGATGTAAGTTTGATAGATGAGAAGATTAAATTTGTTCTGGAAGATACAAAACACATCTCATCTTCTTCTACTGAGATGAAAATCATAGCTGAAGATTTAAGTAGATCATCACATTCCCTTGGTATTAAGCTTGAAAGTATTAATTCGTCTAATGAACGTATGATTGTGTCCAATGATCGTGTCAATGAATCTACAGGTATCTTAAATCAATTGGCTGAACAGATTGGTGAAATTACCTTAATTATTCAAGGGATTGCACAACAAACAAACTTGTTAGCATTAAATGCAAATATAGAAGCAGCAAGAGCTGGTGAACATGGCCGGGGTTTTTCTGTAGTAGCAGAACAGGTAAGAAATTTATCTGAGGAATCTACTAACTCTGTAAAAAAGATTGAAGAGATGATATCAACCATGCAAAAGCAAACATCGATAGTATCTGAAGGTGTCGCTCTTAATCGCAATCAAATGCAAGAGAGCCAAAAACAATTTTCAGAAATGATGGTAGAAGTATTTGGTTTCACTACTAATGTCGATAAAGTTGTATCAGATATATATTTGATAGATGAACATATCCTAAATCAAGTTGACTCTGCTTCTGAGATAAAAAATATATCAACTCAAATTGTATCACGTGTAAAAATGATGACGGCTTCAACTCAAGAAATAAATGCGCAAGTTGATGAGCAGTTGACAAGTATGGAGGATATATCAAGTACATCAAATGCATTGAATTTATTGTCAGATAATCTTAACAGGACAATTAATATCTTCAAATTGTAATATGAAATAATTGATTAAAAAAAGACTAAAAAAACCAACACGTATGTTGGTCTTTTTAGTCTTTATCGAATTGTATAGTATATACCAATAGCTAGGAAAGCTAATACTGCCATAATGAGTATGAAAATGACTTTGTTCATTCTGATGCTATAATCCATATGATATTTATTAGTGGAAGTTCTCTTAATTAGTAGACCAACAAAAATGATTAATATGCTAGTTACATGAGCAACTGTTAAAGGTCCGAAAACAATAGGATTAAATCTAAAGAATTCTACAAAAAACCGAATGCTACCATAACCGATTAAGTAATCAGAGGTTAGATCTCCGTAAGATGAATTAAGTGTATTCTTATTCTTTAGATATACAAACAAGAGTAAGTTCAATATTGCTTCATATATTTGAACTGGGTGTACTAACTCACCTTGGTATAAAACAGCCCAAAACTGCGGACTGTTCATTGGTTTTCCAAAAACATCACAGCCAATGCGACCTATAAATTGTGCTAATGGAACGGAAGGTATAATAGCATCCGAGTACTCAAGGAAATTCTTCTTTTTCTTTTTCAAGAAAAACCAAGCAAATGCAAATGCGAATATAAGCCCTCCCTGAATACTCATACCCCCTGATGTAATTTTAAATATTTCTTGTGGATTTTGAATATATTCAGTTGGATTAAAAACAAATATATAGAATAATCTTGCTCCTATAAATGCACTAATAAGAGAATAGATAATCAGATTTTCGAATATTTCTTTGTTTAACCCTCGTTTCTTAATTTCAGAAGATGCTACTAGATAAGCAATAATTACACCAATTGCTGTAGTAAGGCCTAGTAGATAGATATGAATGTTACCAATTGTTATTAATTTTAGCATAGTTACTTTAAACTCCTTTCAACAATATAGTCGCAAGAAATGTGCCAAATGTAATATGACTTTACTTGTTAATGCTATTAATTGAATATAAAAAAAATGTTTCATTTGCTACACCAGTTGTGTTATTTGCCTAAAAGTTGAAACATAATGTCAGGAAACTCTCAAAAATAACTGGCATTATAATTGCAATATAAATATGTGAAGGAGGATAATTATGTTTAAAAAAGAAAAAAAGTTCATTCAAGTTGACACAAAAAATAATAAGATGAAAAAAAGGCATACATTTATAATGTTGGCATGTTGCATGATTCCAATAGTACTCATTTTTCTTGTGCCATACTTTTCTTCATCATTTATAGGATTTACACCTCTGTTAATTCTGTTATGTCCGATTTTACATATTGGAATGATGTACTTTATGAAAGATCATTTCTAAGATAAGGAGGGAAAATGAGGAAAAAAAATGTGTTTATTGGCTTTCTGGGTTCTGTTTCAATGTTAATTGTCTATTTTTTAGTTATGGGTTTATTAAGTTCAGTAGACTACGCCTTTCAGCAGTTTAAGAGTCAAGTATTTTGGTTTATCGCTTTATCAATTGGATTCGGAATACAATTAACTCTTTTTTCTTATATTAAAGAGACTTCGAAATCAGTTCACTCAAAAAAATCATTATATGTAAATGGTGGGGTATCAACTGGGACCATGTTAATTTGTTGTTTGCACCACTTAGTTGATGTAATACCAGTTATCGGGATATCTGCATTATCAGTATTTATGGTTCAATATCAAACACCATTTATGATGTTGGGGGTGTTATTCAATGTGATTGGAATTTTTATCATGCTAAGTAACATCAAGAAATATGGCTTATACTCGATAACATTTAAGAAAAAAATACTTGAAAAGATTGATTTCAAGAAAGTAATTTACTCATTAATGGTAATAGGATCAATTAGTATTGGAGTAGTAACAGTCATGATATAGGAGGGAAAATATGATTAATATCATTATCATAGTAACATTAATATTGGTTTATATGTTTATGTCTAGACAAAGAAAAAATGGTAATAGCTGTTGTGGTAGCAAATCTAATAAAAAGTAAAGTTTCATTTCTTTAAGTTTGGAATGGATCAATATAGATTACTAGTTTATAGAGCCTGGATAGTTATATTGGTAATAGAATCAAAAAAATCTCTCAATCGAGAGATTTTTTTGTAGGGGGATGTTATTAAAACATGTTTAATGTAGTTTCTTTTTAGTAATTTTATAACTGATTGATTTGTTTTTACAATATAAGTGAATGATATACATACTCAACAAATACAAGACTAAGCCGATAGTTAATGCGATGAGATCCGATAGAGCTGATACATATTCAACTGGAAATAGTTTTTTACTGATTAGTATTCCAATGATGACAACAATCAAAGGTACAATATACAATAGAAATGCAGCTTTATATACTGATGATGAGTTAGACTCAATTTTGACCAAATCGCCACATTGTACATCAACGGTGTTATCCGCTTTTATAAGTACACTATCTTTACAACTACCTGAACAACTGCTACATTTATCTCCACAAGCAGATTGTCTGTTCACCATTATATAAACGTAATCCTTGTCTGACGATAAAACTTGACCTGATTGATACATTAGTACCTCCTTTTATTCGCGTGAGATAAGTGATATACCTGAAACTGTAATATCTTTTATAAAGAGTGTTTTATTCAACTTGAAAGAAAGTGTAGATGCGATAATCCTTGTGTTGTTTGATATATATATATTTATACCTTGATGTTCGAAATGAGTATAGTTCTCTAATGAACTAGGTTGTTTTATATCAACGTTTGCAATCTCGAATGTTGGGCAACAGCCTCCTCCACTTTTTACAACTGTTAATGTTAACACAGCTTTGCGTTTCTTTGTTAGATATGCCATTAATTCCTCATCTAACGATATAGAAAAAATTTTTTTAATCATAATTATTCACCTCATAATTATATTTAGCAATTTCCATGCCATAATCATCTTATGTAGCAACTCCATAAAGTTACTTATGTTTCGCTAGACCTAAGAAATATACAACAACGACTGTGTTATATCACTCATGAATAGTGTTATATGACACAGTTTGAAAAGTGAGTTTGGTCCTGTCCTGTGATTTAGATGGCATCTAAATTGCATTAAGTTAATTAAAAGAAAAGGAAGGTAAATATGAAAAGAAATATTAAATTAAAGTATAGTCTAATAGTAACACTTATATCAGCTGCATTAATATCATACGAAGTTCTACTGAGTAGGTATTTTTCTGTTATCATGAGTTCAAGTAATGTATATCTAATAGTATCTATCTCAATGATGTTTAGCAGTTTTGGTGCACTTTTTGAATATAAGAAAGGGTATGAATACAATAAGATAGAATTCAATCATAAACTACAAAAGAAAGTAGTTGCATTAATCATTTCAATAGTAGTTTTTATATCATTTGGTTTTTTTGTTAAATATACTAATTTTTTATTAGTATACATACTGGGGATAGGCATAACGTTTTTTATTGGAGGATCGCTATTCGCGTCATTTTACTATTTTTTTAAGGATAATATTTTTAGAATATACATAAGTGATATGATAGGAGCCGTGATAGGCATCATTGTTTTTCTAATATCTTTTTACCAATACAACTTTTATGTGAGTTTTAGTATAATATTAATCTATTTGTTAGTATCATCAACGATAATAAGTTCAGAGTTAAGGTCTCTTAAAGGTATAATTCTATCAATAGCATTTATTATAATGAGTCTAAGTTTATCACTCCCATCGATTAACTCAAGTATTGATGAAAATTTTTTGACATATCAAACGAGCTCTCATACAGCGATTTCTTACTTGTCACATTCTCAAAATGAGGAGGTTGATACTATTTACTCAAAATGGCAAGGGTTTAGTCGTACTGATGTTGTAACAAAAGGTGATGATACTGTCAGATATATTTTAACCGATGGTGGAGCAACCACACCGATGTTTAAATTTAATGGTGATATAGAATCAGTTTTTGATTTAAAACAAAATATAAGTTATTTGCCCCACAGTCTTGCAAAAAAATCTAATACTTTATTAATTGGCTCCGGTGGAGGATTAGATGTATTATATGCAAGATTAGCAGGGGTTGATGAAATTAATGCGGTTGAAATAAATAAAAACACTGTAGATGTTGTAAAGAAGTTCTCAAAATATAATGGAGATATTTACGATGATCAAACTGTAGATTTACATGTGACGGATGGTAGAAGGTTTATTGAAAAGAGTAATCAAAAGTATGATCATATATATCTTTCACTGGTAATGTCGAATGTTTTAGATAATTCAAATCTTTCATTGGCTGAAAACTATGTTTTCACAAAAGAAGCTTTTGAAAGCTATTATAACAAGATCAATGATGATGGTATGATTTCATTCATCACTCATAATGTTTATGAATCATTTAGAGTTGCTAATACATGGGTAGAGTTGTTATTAGAAAATGGGGTACCCAAAAAAAACATCACAGATTATTTTATGATTATAAATGGAGCTAAAAGTGCTGGCACTACAGACCAAATACATATGCCTTTGATAGTTTTGAAAAAATCACCATTCACTTGGGATGAATTGAATATGACGTCAAATTTCTTGATTGATAATGGTTATTCTGTAATACAGCATCCACAGTTAGATTCAACTTATTATCTTAGTTTAAAGGAGACAGAAAGTTCATTGACAGGTTTTTACAAGCAAAACTCTATTAATTTAAAACCTGTAACAGATGACAGTCCATATTTTTACAAGATGAATAAATATTTGGATTTTCAACTTTTGCCACTATTCATCTTAATAGTACCTTTTGTGATATACTTGTTTATAATTAAAAGTAAAAAAGATATCAACTCAAAGGATGTTTATTATTTTGGCAGTATTGGTATTGGGTATATAATGGTTGAACTAGGTTTTATACATCTGTTAAATAGATTCTTTGAGGTTTCGTTATTCAGTTTTATATTTGTCTTACTCTCGATTCTCTTGGGTAATTCAGTAGGATGCTATATGGTTTCCAAAACCTCTTGGAAGAGTACATCAAAATTATTAGTATTCTTGCCTGCTTTAGTTATATCTACAACGCTTTTTTATAGATTTATAGAACCTTACTCTTTGGATATGTCACTTGTCTTTAAAGGAATGATAATGCTTCCATTTCTATTTTGTATTGGTTTATTAATGGGAATGCCATTTCCTTATTATCTAGATAAGTTATCAAAAGGTAAGTCGACATCTAAAACTATTCCGTATATGTATGCTGTTAACGGTTTAGCAATATTAATAGGATCGGTTTTGACAGTGATAATTTCTACAAGTTATGGCTTTACGACTGTTCTTGTAGTATCAGCTCTAGTATATATATTGCCAATTGTCATACTAAGAGAGGAGACAATTAATTGTGAAAGAATGTATTAGATACTATATGAAGAAAAAAGACATAATAAATTTGCTCTTTTTGATAGTTGCAGTCACAGCTTTGCACTATTTTACAATTGCTAATGAGGGAGAAATTCACGATTTTTACAGGAGATTATATTATATTCCAATCATTTTAGCTGCATTCAAATACCATTTTAAAGGAGGACTAATAACATCTCTGGTAGTATCAACTTTGTATTCACCACATATCTTTATATTCAAGAAACTGGAGAATATAGGTTTGGCCAATCAGTTATTAGAGATCGTTTTATTTATATTCATAGGATCGTTAACAGGATATCTTGTGGAGCAACTCTATCAAAAGAACTTAATGTTAACAGAGCAACTAGAAAAAATTCGGAAAGTTGAAAAATTAAATGATAGAATTTTAGATAGCATGCAAAATGCATTAGTATCAATTGATATTAAACATAATATTACACTAGTCAACAAAGTAGCCCGAGAAACGTTGTTTGTTGATAGTATATCAAGTAGTAACTTTATGAAAAGGATCAATCCCGAAATTATTGAAGTGTTGAAGGGCAAAACGAAAAGTATTAAAAAGAAAGTTGCGTATAGAATTAATGAAAGCAATTTATTATTTCAGATATTGATTACAAGCATTCATGGAAATTCTGAAATAGAAGGGGCTTTAATTATCATTGAGGATATTACCGAACGAACCAAATTCGAAGAAGAGTTCTTAAAATCTGAAAAATTGTCAGCTGTGGGTCTTATGGCTTCAAGCTTAGCACATGAGATTAGAAATCCTTTGGGTATAATTAAAACAATAATACAAACAATTTTAAGTAAGAAAACAGTATCAACTGATGATATGGATGGTTTAGAAATTATAGATAGTGAAATAAATAGAACAAATAAGGTAATAAGTGAGTTGCTAAATTATTCGAAACCAATGAAGGGATTAAAAACTATAGAGTTTATAGGTGAAGTTGTTTTAGAAACTGAAAGGTTTATAAAAAGATATGCCAATGAAAAGAATATCGATGTTATTTGTGAGATAGAAATGGATGTTCCAGTATGTATCATAAAGGATCGTTTTAAGCAAGCATTAATAAACATTATTCTTAATAGTATTCAAGCCATGCCCGATGGGGGCATAGTCAGAATTAAGGTTTTAATTAAAGATAATGAAGTAGAACTGAGTATAATTGACAATGGTATAGGAATATCACAGGAAAACATAAAACAGGTATTCACACCATTTTATACAACCAAAGTTTCTGGTACTGGTTTAGGATTATCCATGACTCTCAAAATAATTGAAGAACACGATGGACATATTGAGATTATTTCAGAACAAAATATTGGAACAAACATAACAATAAGAATGCCAATTTATACAGCAGGAGAAGTTGAAAATGCATAAGATATTAATTGTTGATGATGAAAAAAATATGATATGGGCATTAAGCAATGCATTGGTCTCTCAGGAGTATAGTATAATCTCTGCAACTACAGGTAAAGAGGCCTTTGAAAAGTTTAGTGAAGAAGAACTTTCCCTTATACTTCTTGACATTAAATTACCTGATATTGATGGTGTATCTGTACTAAAAAAAATAAGAGAAACCGATCTAAATATCCCTGTAATTATGATGACTGCACATGGAACTGTAGATACAGCTATACAGGCAATGAAGTTAGGAGCAACAGATTATATTTCAAAACCATTTGATTTAGAAGAAATGAGAGTTTTAGTTAGTAAGGCTATATCAATAGGTGAAATGGCGCATCAAATTAACTTTTTAAAGAATGAACTAAAGGGTAATTTAAATGAAACAATAATTGGTGAAAGTCCTAAAATGAAGGCGGTCTTAGATGTTGCTGAGCAAGTGGCAAAAAGTGATGCTACAGTTTTAATATCTGGAGAAAGTGGTACTGGAAAAGAGGTGATATCGGATTACATTTATAAAATGAGCAATAGGTCAAACAATGCTTTTATAAAAGTTAATTGTGGCGCTTTACCGGAAGGCTTACTGGAAAGTGAGTTATTTGGTCATGAGAAAGGTTCATTTACAGGGGCTATTTCAAGAAAGATTGGACGCTTTGAACGTGCAAATAAAGGAACGATATTCTTAGATGAAATTGGCGAAATACCATTATCAACTCAGGTTAAACTGTTAAGAGTCTTGCAGCAGAAAGAAATTGAACGTGTCGGAGGAACAGAAACAATTAAAATTGATGTTAGGATTATAGCTGCAACAAACAGAAACCTGAAGGAAATGGTAGAAGAAGGGACTTTTAGAGAAGATCTTTATTATCGGTTAAATGTAATCCCGATTTTTATGCCACCCCTAAGAGAAAGAAAGGAAGATATTCCTCTTCTAATTAGATACTTCATAACAAGGTTTTCTATCAAAATGCATAAGGCTCCATTAAGTGTTAATAATGATGCGATGGAAGTTTTGATTAAACATTATTGGAGAGGTAATATAAGAGAATTAGAAAATTTTGTTGAGAGAATGATCATTTTAACTCAAGACAGTAAAATAACCTTACAGAATTTACCGAGTGAGATCAAAGCTTTTAAAGAAAATGGAACAAAGTATGTTGTCCCAGAAGAAGGAATAAATCTTGAATTAGTTGAAAAAGACTTTATTGAACAAGCATTAAAATTAGCCAATAGTAATCAAACCAAAGCTGCAGAACTATTGGGAATAACTAGACATACTTTGCTATACAGAATTGAGAAATATGATATTAAACTATAAATATATAACCTTATCGAATGAATCCATTTGTTTGATAAGGTTTTTTTATAAGCTGAATAAATGGTGATTTGGCACGAGTCTTGCTTTATGATACTGAAAAGACAAGGAGGAAATATGAATCAAAGAAATTTAATTGCAGTAATATTACTATTAATAGTTGGAGGAATAGCAATTTTAGTGAGCTTCTCTAACGAAACATCTGAATTCGAGAAAGAAAATGCTGCTTCACCTGTAGTAGAGATTGAAGTGGAAAAGGCGTTAGATGAAAATACAGTGATTGTTGAAGAACAATCGAGTAAAGTCAACTGGACAGAAAAGGACTTGCGACAAAATTATATAGTGAATTATGTGTCTTATGAACTAATGTTTACAAGTCCTAGGGAAGTTGAGAATAACTATCATAGATTTGAGTTAACTCTAAATACCCATAGTGTCGATTTGGAAAGTTTAAAGATTGAGGAATCTATTTATTTTATAGATAGCTTGGAAAATATTTATGAACCTGAAATTTCTTTTGAAAAAGAAGGAGATGGTCACCATATCAGCTATTCTATCGAAGTTGCGAAAAAGGATCTAGTAATTAACTTACTAGAAGAAATATCTACAATTAGCTTGGTTATAGAAACTTTAGAAGAAGATATTGTTTTTTCGTGGCCAATTGAAATGTTTAACTAAGATATAGGAAAATGGTTGAGAGTTTAAGCTGTTAGGATATATGCTACTTGTTAAGGAAATAGGGATTTTAATGAACACAATTTTTGATCGAAGAAATTTTGTAGTACTTCTGATCTTGGTTTTATTTGGAGTACTAATTTTAAGGTTGGGACAACTTACTGTAGTGAATGGAAACTTTTACAGAGAAAGAGCTAATCAATCATTTATTAAACAACAGAATATGAATGCTAAACGAGGAGATATATATGATAGGGATGGTAATCTTTTAGCGACAAGTAAACCTAGTTTTGATGTAACGTTTATAAACTTTGAAAATGATGTTGGTACTTTGGAGAGTGTTAGCATCAGGTTGCTTAACTTACTTGTTGATAATGGAGAAAAGGTCCTTGATTTTCCATTAACTTTTGATGGGGAGATAAAATATACCTCTGACTTAAAAATTGAAAAATGGTTAGAAAAGAATGGTTATAATTTGAGTACTACTGCTACAGAAGTACTTAGGAATGAAAGAGAAAAGTATTTTATTGATCCTGAATTAGATGTTTTTACAGCACAAGAGTTACTTATTGAAAAAGGTGTGTATCTGCCAATATCGGTTAAAACTATGAAGTTTACTGATGAGAAAAGCAAAGAAGAATTTCTTAAAATGTACGATATTCCATTCGATTCAAACGCTTCAGCAGCTTATGACATCTTGGTGAGCAAAAGTCGTATAAAACCTTCTAAAGACTATAATGTAAGAGATACATTATTTGTGATGGCGATAAAACACGCGATCAACTTAAAAGGTTATTATTCTTATGAGCCGGTTATTGTTGCAAGTGATATAAAAAAAGAAACTGCAATTCAAATTCAAGAGAGAAAAATGGACTTATCAGGTGTAGCTATAGATATTAATCCATTGAGGAGCTATCCATATGGGAAGACAGCAGCACACGTCGTTGGTTATCTCGGAAATATATCATCTGATGATGAAATTGATAAATATTTGATCGAACTCAACTATAACAATACGGATATGATTGGGAAAAGTGGTATAGAAAAAAAATTTGAAACAATACTTCATGGCACTTCTGGAAAGAAGTATGTATATGCTGATGCCAAAGGTAATTATGTCGGTGAGGTTATGGAAGGATTGGATACTCTTGAAAATATAACTCCTGTTTCTGGAGAAAATATAACTTTATCGATTGATATAAATCTCCAACAGGAAGTTGAGAAATTACTGGATGAAACAATTAATAAAATTCAAAATGGAGGATTTTATGAAAGTGAATGGGGGGATGTACAGTTCGACCAGTTTAAAAACGCAAAAACAGGTTCAGTTATGGTAGTTGATGTTAAGTCTGGAGAGATATTGGCTCTAGTTAATAAACCGTCATATGATCCCAACTTATTTGTGGCAGGTATTAGTTATGATGATTGGAAAGACTTAATGCCTATGAATCCAGAAGATCCTCTTGCACCTAGACCATTGTACAACATTGCAACGATGACATCTGTACAACCTGGTTCAGTATTTAAACCGTTAACTGTGTTAGCAGCTCTTGAAGGAGGGTTTAATAAAGACAATAAATTGTATTCTGACGGGTTGATAAAAATAGGTAACCAGCTATTTAGATGTTGGTACTTTAAGGAGTTAGGAAAAAAACATGGGTTACTTACTGTTGTTGATGCTCTCATGGTTTCAAGTAACTATATTATGTATGATTTGATTAGTGGTTACGACTATTATAATAAGCGAACACTTGGAATTGATATTAGTGTTGAAAAATTATTAAGTTATGCAGAACGATTTGGACTTGGCAGCTCTACAGGTATAGAAATTAGTGAAAGAATCAATTCATTACCTAACGAACAGCTAAAAAAGACTGGGATAAAAAACTCTTTAGAGTATTATTTAGATAATAACATAGGGGAATATCTATTAGACAGTGATATTAATAATGAGCAAGTTCAAGAAATAATCTATGAGATAATAAGCTGGACTGATGAATATTTTTTGGATGAGATACCTAGATATGAGATAATAAACCGCCTTAGTAGTTACTCAAATATTTTTGAGCATAATAAAATTGAAAGTTTAGCAGATTTAATATTATACTCATATTTTAAGCAAATGAAATGGAGAGTTGGGGACGAGTTTAATTTATCGATTGGACAAGGTGATCATCGGTACACAGTTGCTCAAATTGCAAGATATACAGCGGCAATAGCAAATGATGGTTATTTAATCGATTTGACACTTATAAAAAGTGATCAGAGTCAGATATCAGAGGAAAACATGATTAAGCTGAACAATATTGAAAACTTGTATACCATACAAGAGGGTATGAAAGCAGTAGCAAATCAAAAGGGAGGTTCATTGTATTCAACTTTTAAGTCATTTCCTCTTATTACAGCAGGTAAAACAGGTACAGCTCAGAAATTTGGTCAAATTCCAGTAATTGATGAGTATAAGTATATACTAGATAACTTAGTTTCAATCCTCTCAGATGTAGAGCTAAGTAATAATGTTGATTTAAGTAGCATTAATGAAGATTCATTAAAAAAGGAATTTATGAAATTAATGATAGAACGTAATAAGGAAATCACTGCTTTAGCTCATGAGATATCATCTAGTCCCGATTCTACAAAAAAAGAGAGTTTAAATGCTGAATTAGATGAATTAATATCAGGTAATTATCTAGATGAAGGCAATGTGATGAAAGACGCTTTACTAAGTTTAGGGAATGGGGAAATCGAGTGGGAGGATATAGGCAAATACATGGATGATTATGATCCATATGCATGGGTAGCTTCTTATGCACCTTATGATGATCCACAAATTGCTGTTGTTGCAATGATACCACAAGGAGGGCATAGCTATTATGCTGCTCCGCTAATTAGGGATATTTATGCTTACTTCTTCCAACTCAGAGCTTCTGAAGAATAAAGTTAAGAATCAGTTTTAAGTTATGTTTTGTGTTTAGATTTAATTATTTTTGTTATTATGAAATAGTCATATTTTAGTCATAATCATAGCTTATGATAATACTATAAAATAAATATCAAAACATATCTTAAAGGCTATGAGTATTGGTAAAAGTCTAGGAGATGGCGTTTTGATATAAATTGAGTAAGTAAGTATGCATAGGAGGTAATATGCGAAACAAATTTTTAGTAACAATAGGGATTTTAGTTTTAGTTTTAGGACTGTTTACAGGAATGGTGTTTGCTATTAATGGAACTGATAGTGATGACGAGCAGTCTGAGATTCAAAGTTCGTCAGATGATGAAATCGGTAGGTTTAATGAACGCTGGAATCGAAATAGCGCTAATAACATTAATAGCGAGACTTATAGAGATATGCTTAATATTATGAGAACAAATGGCTTTGCTACCTGTTCAAGATTCATGCAGACGGGCAACTACCAAGGGATGGACGAATGGATGAATGGCTTATCTCAGGAAGATTTTGATGCAATGAAAGCGTTAATGGAGGAATCAGGGTATAGTGGAATGGCTGAAATGATGGACTCTTTCGGGTTAGATGGTATGATTAACATGCATAACTCTACAAATAGTTTTAGAGGCCGAGGTATGATGGGAAATTAGATGTGTTAAATCTATTCAATTGTTTTAAGAATGTCCCTTGTTTATAACAAGGGTTTTTCTTATTTATCAGTTGTCTAAAAGAAGGTGAGTTTTATGAGTTCGATAAAAAAAGGTGATATTATTATTATTTGTATGATTATTATAATAACAGTATTTGGGCAATATTATTTGATAACTCAGGAGACTGGTGGACAATTAAGAACCATAGTATTAAGAGTTGGTCAGGAAGAACATGTTTACAAACTAAGTGTAGATGAATCAAGAAAAATAATATTTGAGTTTAATGAACATTTAGGAACTTTACATTATAAGGAAGGACGAATTAAGATGGAGACAATGGACCGTGAAGTGTGTCCAAAGCAGATATGTTCAAAAACTGGCTGGATAAAATATAGTAATCAGTCAATTGTTTGCTTACCCAATAAGATAATTGTGACCATAGTGAATGAAAAAGATGATGACTTTGATACAATTACATTTTTAGAAGTATCAAAAATTTAAAAACTAAAATTGTGTCATTTGCTACTGGGAAGATTAGTTAGGCGAACTGATATAGTGTTTCCTATTAGAGAACTGTTTATGTTTATTTAGAGATTGTTACAAAATAAGCCATGTTTTCAAGATTAATAAACTATGATGAGGTATATATGAAAAGATTGAAGCAAAATTTATTGGTGGCTCTAATTTCATTGTTATTAAATGGAATTTGGGAATATGCAGTATGCACGTATTTTTACGATAATGATATTGTATCAAATATGGAAATTTTAATGATTCAAGCAACATTCGGTGATGTAGTGATAACACTATTTTTCTTTAATTTATTAATGTTCTTCAAAAATGGGGAAAAATGGGTTTTCAAAACGTATGATTATTTTAACTTATCTATTTATGGAATTGCAGCTGCATTTTATTTTGAATCAAAAGCACTTAATATTGATCGATGGGCTTACTTAGAGACAATGCCACTTGTAGGCGAGACTTCAATTGGTTTATTACCTGCTTTACAACTTGCTGTTCTTGTTCCATTGTCTATATTTCTTACAAGATCTTACTATCAAAAAAGATAAAAATGCAATAGTCATAATTGTGTCATATTTTAATTGTATGATTACAGTATAAAGAAAGGAGTGATCACTATGATGTGGATATTGATAATTATTATTATTGCTTTTGTCTATTATAATAATAATGGAAATTTAGGTAATTTAAGTATTGGAAAAAAGAATCCAGATGAACTGCTAAGAGAAAGATTCGTAAAAGGTGAAATTGATGAGTCGACATATTTACAAATGAAAGAAACGTTAAAGAA
>Ga0209379_10001444_pt1 | contig 15662 bp, 15 predicted proteins | sample tdDd001_FD_187124 | JGI IMG/M metagenome (GOLD analysis project Ga0209379, IMG submission 187124) | Marine sediment microbial communities from the Atlantic coast under amendment with organic carbon and nitrate - tdDd00.1 (SPAdes)... | ecosystem: Environmental > Aquatic > Marine > Coastal >...
TGGTTATAATCATTTCACTGGCTGCTACATAGTCCTGGGTATTTGAGACACTGAGAGGGAGCTCTATCACCGGACAGCTGCTCTCTACCTCTATACCAGAGGTTTTTATGATAGTCCCCTCAAAGTTGATTATCTTGATATTACCAAGGGAAGCTGACTTACCGCAGCTTACCATGAGTATCCTTCCATACTTTTTTCTGAGCTCCTCTACCTTGGAGTAATCTATCTCCCTGCTGAGAACACCGGTTTTTATGGTTTTTCCATATCTTTCCATCCCCAGGGATACATCATACTCTATGATGGAGTCACAGCTACGATACTCCCTTTCAAAGGTGTCTATAATATCCCTGTCCATATGAAAATGTTCATATTGTTCACACCAGGTAAAGTTAGTAATAAGAGTAGTGGGAACTCCCAGTATCCTTCCAAGTCTTATTCCTAAGATACTGATATCCACTATTATTCTCACATTAGATCTGTCTCTGTAAAAGGCAACCTCCTCCTCTACCATGTAATCCAGGGTGTTGAGGTAGTTTTTTATATGGTGGTTACTCTTTTTTACATCCACATCCAGAGAGTTTTCATAGCAGATAATTCCCACATCGATATCCTTTGTCCTTACCTCTATACGGTCTCCATATTTTTTAAGATAGAATTTTGCAAACTCCCCCTGTTTATCCCCGGTAACCAGAGATATCCTGTAGTCACCGATGACCATGAGCTGGTCGATTATCGCCATGACCCTGGTCAGGTGCCCAAAGCCATGGTTTGATGCATAAAATATGAGCCATCTGTCCTGGGCTTTATCACTACCCTTAAATGTATCTAGAAGCATTTCTTTTCTCCGTCTACCTCATAGATAGTATCCACGAAAAATACAAGTTCCTTTCCCATACCATCCATCTTATCTACCTGCTTATAATATCCTCCAAGATCCACATAGACCTTTTCACCAAAATCACTTCTGGCTTCTGCATATGCTCTTTCAAGCTCGATATTAGCTTCTCCCCCTCTTACAAAGATCCTCTGTCCATTATCACATCTAAAGAGAACTGCTGCATCGGCAAAATAGATATACATTCCCTCAACTCTGATCTCATTATTACTTTCCTTGCCAATGTTAGCACACCCTAAAAGAGTAAGAGCCATTAAAAAAACTATAATTTTTTTCATGATACCTCCAATTGACTTTAAATACCTGCTAGATACAAAAAATACACGCCAAAAACACATTTTAATAAAAAAAAATATAAAAAAGTGGAATTTGTGCCAGATGTCCTAGTTTTAATTTCAATATTTTGATATTATTAAGTTGTCTTAAAAACACATTAAATTTTTTCATCTTAAGAGTTTAAGACAGAAACATAAAAAGTGTTATTAATTATTCTTAATTATAGTAAATACTGTAATAATTTTCAACGTTTGATCTTATTTTTTTAACATCAACAACCTTATAAATCCTAAACCTTTAATTAACTTTTCCCCAAAAAGTATAATTATAATTCTCTTTAATAATGAACTTGACAAAGTTCGAAAAATTATATAAGATTAGGTTGAAAATTATAAAGACCCATATATACCTCTGATAGGGAGAGGAGTTTCTACGAGCTACCTTAAATAGCTTGCTATGGGCCAAACAGTATATCATAGTTAATCCTTGAATTTGTTGGCCCGGTTTGGAAAACCAGGGTTTTTTTAGTTTTTTGGGAAAAAATTAGGAGGTTTTAGGATGTTAGAAAAGGTTTTTAGGTTGAAAGAACACAATACAACAGTAAGACAGGAGGTAACCGCTGGAGTTACTACCTTCCTGACAATGGCATACATTATATTTGTAAACCCGGATATGCTGTCGCAGACAGGGATGGATAAGGGAGCTCTTATCACAGTTACATGTCTTTCTGCATTTGTAGGTACAATGATTACAGCACTTTGGGTAAATGCCCCCCTTGCAATGGCGCCAGGGATGGGATTAAATGCATTCTTCACTTATACATTGGTATTTGGTCAGGGAGCTACCTGGCAGGAAGCTCTTGGAGTAGTTTTCATTTCAGGTATAGTATTCTTAGCTCTTACTTTTACAGGGGTAAGAGAGATGATAATAGATGCTATTCCAAAACAGCTTAGACTAGCTGTGGGAGCAGGTATCGGACTATTTATTGCTTTTATAGGTCTTCAGAGTTTAGGACTTGTAGTGGATAACCCTGCTACTCTTGTAGGTCTTGGTAAGATTACTACACCTGTAGCTCTTGGTCTTCTGGGGTTTGCGATTATAGGATTCCTTGAGATGAAGAGAATAAAGGGTGGAATACTTATAGGTATAGTTACCACTACAGTACTGGGAATTATCTTAGGAGAAGTTAGTCTTCCTGGAAGTCTTATATCTACACCGCCAAGTATAGCTCCAATAGCACTAAAACTTGATATTATGGGAGCTCTTAAGCTGTCTATGGTCGGACCTATATTTTCATTTATGTTTGTAGATCTCTTTGATTCAGTGGGGACTATCATGGCCTGTGCACAGGAAGCAGAGATGTTAGATGAACACGGGAAGATAGAGAATGCTTCTAAGATACTAGAAGCAGATGCAGTAGCCACAGTAGTGGGAGCAGCTCTTGGTACATCTACAACTACTACATATATTGAATCGGCTTCTGGTATAGCTGATGGTGGAAGAACAGGTCTGACAGCTATGACTACAGCTCTGCTGTTTCTTATAGCTCCGCTGTTTACACCGGTTATAGGTGTAGTTCCGGCATTTGCCACAGCACCGGCACTTATGATAGTTGGAGTTTATATGTTCAAGAACCTTCTTGATATAGATTTCCATGATATAGAGGTTGCTATTCCGGCATTCCTTACGATACTTCTTATGCCTCTTACATACAGCATATCAGTGGGTATCTCATTTGGATTTATCTCGTATATCCTTGTATCTATATTTGCAGGAGATACAAAGAAGATAAAGCCTGTCATGTGGATAATCGGAGCACTTTCAGTAGTGGAACTTATATTTTAATTAGATATCTTAATGGAAAAGCCACCTCTTTTATAGGTGGCTTTTTTTTGTTATTAAAGGAAGAAAGATCTTTGATTATTTTAATAATATTATTTCTGGCTACTTTTAATTTTAAATTGAGTGATGTCATGTTTATCTGTATAATTTTGATTGGTTAGTTTAATATCTGGTTTAGTACTTTGTTTTTGATACAAAATTTGATTTTTTATAAATTAATTTTTGACAGCCTCTGTATATAAAGTATAATATAGTTCTAACACTGGATAAAATAAGGAGTATATATGGAAACTAATATTGGAGAAAAGATAAAAGAGCTGAGATCAAAGAAGGGGATGACACTGAAGGAATTTGGGGGAAAAGTGGGACTATCTACCGGTTATCTTTCTCAGCTGGAAAGAGACCTTACCACTGTTTCTGTGGATGTTTTAAAAAAAGTGGCTACAGAGCTTGGGGTAGAATTAAACTACTTCTTCAGAGAGATAAAAACTGAAAAAAAGATAGTAATGAGAAGCTATGAAAAGGAAGTGTTTCAAAGAGTGAGCTCACAGATCTACTACTACCTGAGTCATGACCTTACAGACAAGGCTCTGGTTCCCAGATTCGTAGAACTCCTACCAAGAGAAAGGCATGAAAAGATAGAGGGCTTTCCCCACGAGGGTGAGGAGTTTGTATATGTTATAGAGGGAGTTTTGACCCTTGGGTTTGAAGGAAGGGAAGAGGTGCTCTATCCGGGAGACAGTGCTCACTATAGTTCAAACACCATTCATAACTGGGAAAATGATACAACCAGGATGACAAGACTGATAACTGTGGGAACTCCCAATAGTTACCAGAAAAAGTTTGATTAACAAATAAAAAAACATCTACTTTTGTCTTTTTTGGTTTATAAACGAACTTTTTATCTTTTATTAAAGCAAATGTTTGTTTTTTTTAGGGGTATGTGGTATTATGATTCGTAATCCAAAACGGGGAAGAGGAGGAAGAAGATGCTAATCTATATATTAATATTTTTTGCTAAGATAATTGAAGTTGCACTGATGACTGTAAGGACGGTTTTATTGACCAAAGGGCATAAATTTTTTGCTTCGGTAATAGGATTTGTTGAAGTCGTTATATGGATACTGGCTGTTTCTACGATACTGGACTCTATCTTAGATGATCCTCTGAAAATAGTAGTTTATGCAGGAGGTTTTTCAGTAGGATGTTATTTTGGGAGCTGGATAGAGGAAAAGCTGGCTTTAGGTCTTGTGACTATTCAGATTATAGTGGAATTAAGCGAAGCTAGGAGACTGGCTGAAATATTAAGAAATAGAGAGATAGGTGTAACTGTTGTAGAGGGAGAGGGAAAGCTCAAGAAAAGAGGAATCTTAATGGTTCATGCCCAGAGAAAGTTCCAGTCAAAAATGCTGGAGATAATGGAAACCAATTCTATCCAGGGAGTGATCTCAACAACAGAAACAAAGGTTATTCACGGAGGTTATGGATTAGTAAGGAAGTAACCACCTGGAAATAATTAACTAAAGTAAATATTTGAATTGAAAAAGGTGTCTTTAAATAAGACACCTTTTATTGTATAAAATTATGTAGTTTCCTTCATGAGTTTTTTAATGGTTTCCACTAACTGAGCAGCCTCTATCTCCATAGATTCTCCTGTTCTTCTGATTTTGATCTCTACTTTTCCTTCAGAAGCAAGTTTTCCAGAGACTACCTTAAACGGGAATCCGATAAGATCGGCATCCTTAAACTTGAACCCGGCTCTCTCATTTCTATCATCGATAACACTATCTATCCCTGCTGAAATAAGCTCGCTGTAAAGCTGCTCTGCCAGGGCAACCTGGTCGGTGTTCTTCATATTAGCAGGAATGATATCTACGATATATGGAGCTATAGCCACAGGCCATATAATACCATTTTCATCGCTGTTTTGCTCTATAGCTGCTGCCATAGTTCTAGAGACACCTATTCCATAGCATCCCATAGTCATGATGTTACTTTTACCATTTACATCCAGGAAAGTAGCTCCCATACTGGCTGAGTACTTGTCTCCCAGTTTAAACACATGTCCTACCTCTATTCCTCTGGCACTGTCTAGTTTCCCTTTCTGACATCTGGAACATGCTTCACCGGAAAGGGCATTTCTGATATCAGCCACTATATGAGCCTCATAGTCCTTACCATAGTTCACATCCATATAGTGTGTATCTACCTTGTTTCCCCCTGCAGTGTGATTTACTATCTTAGTAACAGTTTCATCAGCTACAATAGTAATCCCTTCTGAGTCTAAGTTATAAGGTCCTATATATCCCTTTTTCAGATTCAGATCGTTTAATTCCTCATCGGTGAGCATTACAAGTTCAGTTTCATCGATGGAATTTTTCAGCTTCACTTCATTTATCTCATAATCTCCCCTTATAAGAGCCATATAAACCTTGTTTGAGACAAGATCTCTGTACATGATAGCCTTTACAGTTTTAGAAGCCTCTATCCCGAAATATTCAACTACATCCTCTATCTTTGCAATATTAGGTGTATCCTCAAGCCTTGGTTCTCTGGTCTCCTCATTGGTTACAGGAGTTGTAGGGATACTTTCTGCTTTTTCTAGGTTTGCAGCATATCCGCAGGAGTTGCAATAGATGATCTCATCCTCACCAGATTCTGCAAGGACATGAAATTCCTGAGACCCGCTACCACCTATAGCCCCTGAATCTGCTTCTACTGAACGAAATCCCAGTCCGCATCTTTCAAAAACTCTTGAATAGGCAGCTTTCATATTCTCAAATTCATCATTGAGACATTCATCGGTAGCATGAAATGAGTAAGCATCCTTCATAAGAAACTCTCTTCCCCTCATAAGTCCGAATCTTGGTCTTCTTTCATCTCTGAATTTAGTCTGTATCTGATAAAGACTCATAGGAAGAGACTTATATGAAGAGATATCATTTCTTATTATATCTGTTATTACCTCTTCGTGGGTAGGACCTAAGATGAAGTCTCTGTTGTGTCTGTCCTTTAGTCTTACCATCTCAGGACCCATAGCATCCCATCTTCCTGTTTCCTTCCAGATCTCTGCGGGCTGCAGTACAGGCATGAATAGTTCCTGAGACCCTGCTCTGTCCATCTCTTCTCTGACAATAGTCTCTACCTTTCTGAGAACCTTATATCCAAGGGGGAGATAGGTATATACCCCGCTTGCCAGTTTTTTGATCATACTAGATCTTAACATTAGCTTATGACTCTCTACAACAGCCTCTTTAGGAGTCTCCTTTAGTGTCTTTACATACAAGTTGCTGAATCTCATCATTCCCTCCTTCTATAAATTAAATTTATGATATAGTACTATTTTAAGTTTTTAATGTCTAGGGGTTTAAAGATATTATTTTCTCAGACTAATAACTTTTTGATAGATAGTCTTAGCTACAAAAAGATCTAAAAGAGCCATTCCTACAGATTTGAATAGCACTGTTTCATCAGATATATTACCCTTACTACCAATAGCAGTACCTATTGTAGAAACCTGTTCCCTGGTAATAAGCTTGTTTTCTAAGGGGTATGCAAGGTCACCGGACTCTTCACAGGCAAAATAAGTATCTGTATAGATTTTATCTAAAAGAGGGTAGATCTCCTCAGGGAACTCCCTCATAGAGGGTTTATAGGATCCTATTCCTACAAATAACCTTCCCTTTAAAAGTTCGGTCTTACCTGGAAGAACAGGTTTTTCAGCATTAGTAGCAGTTACAACAATGTGGGATTCCTCTAAAAGTTCTTCTGTGGCAGCACATACAACTACCTCCATATAAGGGAGTTCCTCCTTTATAGATTGTATAAATATTTTAAGGTTTTTCTTGTTTGAATCATAAACTTTAACTTTTTTTATAGGTCTGACCTTAGAGATAAAAAGTGTCTGATAGATACCCTGGACTCCGGCTCCTACAATGCCTAAAACAGATGAACCTTTACTGGACAAGAGTCTGGCAGCAGCACCTCCAACCCCTCCGGTTCTTAATGCTGTGAGGATCTTACCGTCGATTATAGCAAGGGGGCTTCCTGTATCAGGATCGTGCAACGTCATAAATCCGTCTATAACCGGTTTATTTATCCTACTGTTTTCAGGAAAGATAGTAAGAGACTTAGTTCCGAATATTTCATCTGTAAAACAGGGCATATAAAGAAGAGTATTTTCTTTATTATCTACATGTATTCTGTCTGGCATTGAGAAATTACCACTTTCATAAGTTAGAAAAGCGTCCTCTAAACTTGCCATAATCTCGTCAAAAGAAATGACCTTTTTAATTATATTTTCATTGATAATAATCATATATTCTCCTTCCTCAAGATCGGTGATACCTTCCCCTGATAATAAAAAAAAGACAGCAGGAAGTTCCTGCTGTCTTTTAAATACCTTTAGTTTTTAACGTCTGCTGCAACAGGAGCAGTTTTTCTTGAGTCTGATATTAACTTAAGAGCTGTGTATAATACAACAGCCATTACTACTTTAGTAAGAACAGCAATAGACAGACCTGTTACAAGATAAGCTGCAACAAGTACTCCTGGAACTCCAAATAAGATATTCATAAGAGTAGCTTTTCTGTTATAAGCTCCAGCCTTAATAAACTTAATACTTGCAGCTGGCATTAGATAAGCACAAGAACCCATCATGATAGGGAATGCAACCAGTGGACTTAATCCCAGGAAGTAAACCAGAGCCATACAAGGAGCGTATAGTCCTATTCCAAGACTCATAAGAGCCCCTAAGATAAAGTTACCAATAACTGCTATAACAAGCTTTATACCTGTAAGTCCTACAGCTGTTCCCCCACCCTGGATTAATCCAAGCTGCTGAGATGCCATAATAAGAACTACTATTATAAGAGCAGCTCCCATGTATAACTGAACCTTCTTTTCATCCAGCTTAGAAACAAAGCCAGCTCCAAGAACAGCTCCCAAGGTAGCTGCGATAAGCATAGAAGCCAGTGTTATAGGCTCTACCTCTACCTTTTTAATGAATATAAACGCTTCAGCAACAACCGGAATTGTCATTGCAGTATTTAATGTACCTGGAAGAATTCTGTCGTTAACAAGTTTAAACTGCTTAAATAAAGCTGTCATAGGAGCAAATCCACCTATACCTAAAGTGTCAAAGAAGTTAACTCCAAATCCGATAGCTCCGTGAGCTCCCACGCTTCCCTCTTCAATATTTCCATTATCCTTTGCAACCTTGTAATCCTTTGCAAATACCGCAATAAACCAAATAGCCATTACACCTAAAATCCCTAATAAAATCTGTACCATGAAATTTTGCCTCCCTAAATCTCTATTTTTTGTTTCTATAAGTGCTTACTTTAAAGAAAATCCATGTTTTAAAGGATCGGTAGGGTCTACAAGAAGATGATTGATTCCTGTGATGTATGCACTAGCTGTAATTTCAGGAATAACAAATATTTGTCCATCTTTCTCTATTGTGTCTATAATTTTACCTTTGAACTTTGTCTGGATAATACTTTCATATATAAACTCTTCACCTTTAGCTAATTTATTTTTTGTGAAAAGTGTAGCCATCTTAGCACAAGTTCCAGTTCCACATGGAGATCTGTCTACCTGTCCCTCTCCAAATACCACTACATTTTGTAGTGTAGCATCCTCACTCTTTGCAGGACCATAAAACTCAACTAAATCGATACTCTTTATATGAGGAAGTTCAGGATGAACAACCTCTATCTGCTCATTAACAGCCTTTAAGATCTTAACACCTAATTCAGTGATCTTATTTGTATTTTCAGGAGAAATATCCACTCCCAGCTGATTAATTTCAACAACAGCAAAGAAACTTCCTCCAAAGGCAACGTCTAACTTTACTTTTCCAAGTCCGTCTACGTCTATTTCTACCCCTTCCTTATCTAAGAAAGCAGGAACATTTTTAAAAGTAACTTCAAGTGCTTTTCCATCTTCTACTCTTACCTGACCCTTTATAAGTCCTGCAGGAGATTCCAGAGTAAGATAAGTGTAAGGCTCAGTAACTTCAACCATACCCATTTCAACTGCAGCAGTCATAGCACCTATAGTACCGTGACCACACATATTGAGGTATCCGCCTCCGTCCATGAATATAATACCAAAATCAGCTTCATCAATAGTTGGAGTAAGAATAATAGAACCAAACATATCAGCATGACCTCTTGGCTCATGCATAGCAAGAGTTCTCACGTAATCTAAGTTGTTTTCTAAATACTCTTTTTTATCTGCCATTGTTTTCCCAGGAATCTTTGGGATACCACTTGTAATTATTCTTGTGGGTTCACCCATTGTGTGTGAATCTATAGCAATTATCTGTTTGTTTATCTTCATTTATTAGCCCCTCCGTCTATTCATTTTTAGCTTCAGCATAGCAAGGGCTTTTTTTGCATCCAAAATACTAAGAGAATTTTCTCCTACAACTTCGGTTTCAACCCCTTCAGTGCTCTTATTTATATCAACAACAGTATCCATATACTTGTTTTTTACAACAAACTGAGCCTGTGTCCCTATAAAACTAAGTCCAACCACTGTAAGATCCCTTTCACCAAGTTCTCTCATTGTGTTTTCATAGTCCACATGACTATTCCCCCACCCATCTAAGGAAAAGATTACTCCGTCTGCTCTCATTCCTTCAATAGTGGCTGCAGCCCTTCTACCTACAAAATATTTTTCATCATTTGCCTGAGGTGTCCCCACCACTAAAATTCCCAAAAGATCTATATCTTTGTCGCTGGAAACCACTTTTAACAGGGGATCTTTAAAGTGGTGAAGTGTTGTCTCCTTTGTAGACGGTCCAATACCCATCATCTTCCTCCTTTATTAGTGCATCGCCCTTATTGCTCCATCACGATACTCATTAGGTGTGAGAAAAACAGGGATATTAGAGAAGTCAATTACTGATCTTCCCCCCTTAAACCCAGAGGGTTCCGATGAAAAAACTCTTGTATCGTACATAGTTCCCTGACCGGCGACCTGTTTTAATATAACGACCTTCTTACCGCCAGGGTTTATTTCATCATAGAATTCATGCTTTTCAGTGCATTCCCTTCCATTTAAAGATTTCATCATATCTCTTATATCTTGTATTATTTCATCACAAGCTTCGTGACACTGATTTATTCCTTCTCGAACCTTTGTGCCTCCATCTTTAAGAGTGATATCTATATGAATAATAATATCACTGCTTTCAGGAGTTCCTGCTCTGTCAAAGATTACCTGTTCATTTAAAATCCCCTCTGAGGATCCGAACTCAGCAACCTGTACTCCTTTTTCATCTGCTCCAGTCAGCATTACACATACACCAGTCAAAGTATGAGTGATACCTTCCCCTATAGAGCCCAACACTTTGGTAGAAATCGGGATAAAATCCATAATTGAGTTTATAAAAAGATTTCTTTCACTTGGTTTGATAACCTTTATAACCAAATCTTTTATATACTCAGGATTGTTTATCCGGTGATTTGTTTTTTTCTCTATAGATAAGGTATTTTGTTTAAGAAAGGTTGTGGTATCAACCACAACCTCCTCTACATGAAATGACTTTATTTGTAATTTTCTTTTTTTAATTTTTACCATAGATATCTACCTGGTACAGTGCCTACACTTTGGCAATGTACTCGTAAGGTAATGACAGTATCTTTCCTGGTGTCTGGATCTCAACAAGCTTCTCTAAAGTATCCTTTAGGATATCTTTTTGCATCTTGTGATCGTTAGGAGCTCCTGCGTTTGCTCCCATTGGTACATTTGGAGCAACTGCTCTTGGTGTACCAGATTGTCTTACTACTGGAGGTAGTGCTGCGATTATAATTGTAGGAATTCCCGATTCCTCTATAGCTCTCTGTACTAATACAGCAGAACGGTGACAAGTACCTCAGCCAGCTGTTAAAACAACAGCGTCTACACCGTCGTCTTTAAACTTTTGAGCGATAGCCGGACCAGTTTCATTTTTGAATTTTTCCTGGTTTCCACCTCCACCCATGAATCCTGCGTGAAGACCTGACATCTCACTGATAAATCCTTCTTTAACAAGTTCCTTTAATGGATCGAGAGGGAACATGCAGTTGATATCCTTGTTTACATCGGCGTTATCGTATCCGCCGTGTGATACCATTAGATCTTCCGATGGTGCGTTTCCAGGAATTACTCTGTATGTAAAATCTCCTGCGAAATTAAATTTAGTGTCTGATTTTAAGTGTACCCCTGCAGCTGTTGCTAAACCTATCTTCATTTCGTTTAAAGGCTTAGTTACAGGTGTCCAAACTGACTTTGGAGTAATAGGTACAAATATTTCTGATTGCATACCCTTTATCATTTTACTTTCCACCCCTTTTATTTCTCATTATATTACTAACATATTTTTCATTTACTTCATTTGAAGTAATCTCAGGAAAACTCATATTGAATTCTACTTCCTGTCCTATCTTGATCTCATAATCAGTAATTAGCATTCTCATAGGTACCTTTAAATATCCAAGTCTTCCTTTGAGATCCATAGCTACTGCTCCGTCTGAAATCTCTACTACTACACCTTGCATCTTTATAATTTTATCTCCGTATTTCATCAAATTACCAACTTTTATTTTGTCTTAAGTTTCTCTATTCTTTTATCACTCATAGGAATGATAGTCTCGTTAGGAACTCTTACAATCCCTTCACCATTATGACCTTCAACAGCTTCTAAGTTGCTTTCCTTAACGTTTGCATTCCAAGCTCTTTCAGGTGCCTTTACATCTTCACCAGTCATAGCAGATTTAACCATTCCTAGTGCTCTTAATGCGTCTTCCTTACAAAGAGTGTTACAAGAAAGGATCTCGTTTTCGATACCCTCTTCAGATTTATTGTTATCTACCATGTGAGTCATATACTTGTTTCCAACAACAAGAGCACCCTGAACTGCACAGAAAGACATTCCTACTACAGAGATACCTCTTGATCCGATCTGCTCGATGTGACTTGCAAAGTCGATGTGGTTGTTTCCAAATCCTTCAGTAGTAACGATAGCTCCATCTACATCTAAAGCTTCAACTGTCATACCAAGTCTTTCAGATACATAGTACTTCTCAGCATTTACCTGTGGACTTCCAACGAAGATAACACCACAGAAATCTACTTCAGGGTCTAACATAGCTTCGATTACTAATGGCTCTCTATAGTAGTGTCTAGAACACTCCTTAGAAGCAGGTCCGATACAAGTAAGAGCATGTACTCCTCCGTCTAATACTTCAAGTGGAGAAAGCATGATAGGTAGGTTTCCAAGATCAACATTTGGTCTTCCGCCCATGATTCCAGATGGCTCAGTAGGCAGGATGATGTTATCGTGCATAGCTCCCTGTCCCATGATCTCCTTTATTACTACTACTTTTTTCTTTCCAGGTCTTCTGAACTGTACTAACTCTTCAGTTTCAACAACAAGAGACTCGTCTAGCTTTTTAAGGGCATTTCTGATCTCCTGAGTGATGAAATCTGTAGCTGCGTGAGCTGCTAGAGGACCAGGTCTCTCCATGTTAGTTCCTTCTTTTATTATTACCTGAGTTTTTATGAAGATATCTCCCTTGTCAGGAGCTCCAGGTCTGTCCCACATGATGTTTTCAGAAAGGATTCCTTCAGATGAACCAAACTCTCCGATCTGTACTCCATTTTCATCGGTTCCAGTAACCATAACAATGATTCCGTCTAGAACTCTAGTTGCACCAGTTCCAAGCTTGTCCTCTCCCTCTTTAGTAGCGATAGGCTGAACATCCATGATAGTCTCGCTGTATGTATCATACTTGTCTGGAGTGATGATATCAACAGTCAGGTCTACAACAAGATCTTGAGATCCGATAGCTTCCTTAGCGATATCTTCTCTAAGAGTCAGAGTAGTTCCCTCGATCTTAGTTTCTGCACCAAATACAACCTCTTCTATCTTAAAGTGCTTTTTAGTAAGTCTTCTTAATTCCTTAGCTGGCTTTACTTCAGCAGCTACCTGAGCTACTTCTACAGTTTTAACCTCTTCTCTAGCAACTACAGGAGCTACTGTCTGAGTCTGAACTGGTGCTGCCATCATAGGGATCTCAAGGTTTATACCTCTACCTTCCTCTATTTGAATCTTTATAACTCCTCCAGCAGTTGTAGTAATAACTGGTGCTGCCATTGTTTGAACAGGAGCTTCAGTTTTAACTTCTTCAGTTTTAGGAACAGATTTCTCTTCTACTACAGTAATTCCCTCTAACATGTCTGCTGTCAGTGGAGTAAGAGCTTCAGTTGTCTTAATAAGCTTTGCTCCAAGTACCTCACCGATAGTTAATGTGTCAGATGTAATCTCTAATAATTTTGAATCTTCAAGATCTGGAAAGATTGCCGGATCTTCTAAGTTAGATGGTTCTATTATTGTTCCTGCTTCAAATCTACAGCAAACTACTGCAGGATCCTTAGCGTGTTCCTTTGCACTTTCTACACTAATTGACATTTTTTCCTCCTGGTATATATCCTTTTATCTAATACTTTAGACGATAGGTTATTTTTTAGTTCTATATATTTTATGCCTCGCACCACGAAGCACGTGATCGGTACTATGGTATACAGGTACTCCCAACCTAGGAGCTACAGTCATAACTGTATTCGTTCAGTCTTCGCAGGTACCGGTAATGATGATTTCAGCACCTTCCCTTTTAAGGAAAAGAACCTTTTCAGCCTGACCAGGACACTCGCCGGGCTTATCGCATCTATATCTACCATTTACTTCCTTCATCCTCTTACATCTGGCTTCAGCTACTACTTCAGCCCCCATTCCGCTAGCTATTTCCTTAAGTCTTTCCTCGTCAGCTCCGCATTCGCAGGCGATAATTCCGACTTTTCTTGTATCCTTTGGATATGGCATAGATACCAATATTCCTCCGGTAGTTTTTGTAATAGGTTTATCTTCTGTTACTGCTTTACCAGTAAAGGGTCCTCCCTCTACTATCTCACCATATGGAAGTATATACCCTCCGCACATATGGATATATTCCTTTATAGGAGCTCCTATAGGAACATTTCTGAATACCTTACCTTTTTCAGCTTCGACTACTCTACCACCAACAGTGATATCCTTGTCTATTACAGGTTTTCTTTCTTCGATAGCCAGTGTAATGTTTTGAAGTGTTTCCACGTTGAAAACTACACCATTAGCTTTAGAAGGCAGCTCACCAGGCTGAAGTTCTACACCTAAAACTTCTCTTACTATAACTCTTTCATCTCCTGCTGGATAGATATCCGGCAGCCATTTTATTTCTATATTTTCATATTTCTTTAAAATTTTCCCAAGAGATATTGCAGTGGTTTTATATTTTGGTTTAAGAGCAATATAACCTCGAGATGAATTAGTAGATTCCATCGCATACTTGATACCCTTCACCAATAATTCAGGGTTGTTTTCAATAGATTGTATGTTATGAGATAGTACTGGTTCACACTCTGCAGCATTTGCTATTACGTATCCGTTATCCAGTTTAGTTGAAAGTTTTATGTGAGTAGGAAAACCAGCTCCACCAGCTCCTACAATCCCTGCTTCAAAGGCATAATCTGAGATTGTTTCACACTCCTTGATCTTTAAAAAATCATCAGAAGCATCATCAGACCTCTTGATTTCCACATACTCATTTGTTATTTTTGTAACTACACCATCTACACTGGAATGAATTTTACATCCTAATCCATCTGGTACAGCTATACACTGACCTCTTTTAACAGCGTCACCTTCGTTTACTATTGCCTTAGAAGGGGCACCTACAGCCATCTTTAGTATGAATCTGAAATTCATTGTTGTACATATGAAATTACTCATCCTTATCTCACCCCCTCTCTTATTTCGTATTTTCTGTTCCATCTATTGACATATTAGCATGTAGTAAAACTGAAGTCAATGGAAAAGGTAAAAAATTAACATAATTTTTTCATATGAAAAAACTTAACTTCATTTGTGTGAAAATTGATCAACGATTGATTAGTATATTTTTTTGAAAGAAAGCAAGAAAATTAAAGGCTTGAATTTCATTACGAATAACTAATATTTATATCATGAATATGTTATTTTTTTAATTTAAGTTTTTAAAAATTAAAAATGAGATTTTTTCAGGGGAAAGGTTGAAACTTCAATTTGGTTTTATGATATCTGTATAAAGTTATTTTGAAATATCATAATGTATTTCCTTAAAATTAATCGTGAAGCTGCAGTAATTCCACAGTTGTGATGAAGCTTTTGATTTATTCATTAAAAAAGTCTATTGCTGGTATTACTGTAAGAATATAAAGAAGAAAGAATAATCAAAAGGCTATGCAGTAAAGATAATATTGTCATTTTTTTATAATTTTTAGGTGAGTGTTTTATAGAAGAAAAGAGTAGTGTGACCAGAGGAGTAAGATAGAACACTTTCTATATAAGGGGTAATAGTATATTGTGGTATCTGTAAAATGTAAAGTTTAAGAGTGAAATCTACTATGGATGAAGTGTTTGAAGTGGACGAAGTTTTCGTGTGAAAGTGACAAAGGTAGCCAAGAATAAAATCTTTTATAGCTATATGAGTGAAGTGGTTTATCAGGTGAAGTGGTTAAGACTAACTTTTGCTGTAGTATAGACACTGGTCTGGAGACCGGTTGTTTTTAAGAAAAAAAGAAG
>Ga0209379_10001446_pt1 | contig 15636 bp, 12 predicted proteins | sample tdDd001_FD_187124 | JGI IMG/M metagenome (GOLD analysis project Ga0209379, IMG submission 187124) | Marine sediment microbial communities from the Atlantic coast under amendment with organic carbon and nitrate - tdDd00.1 (SPAdes)... | ecosystem: Environmental > Aquatic > Marine > Coastal >...
GCGATAGGTTTTACACTCTTTTCTTGGTCAAGAACGACAATAGCGCAGCTTCTTTCGCCAAGAAATGCGTCAGGAATAGCAATAAGCGCGGCGTCGTGAATATCTTGGTGTTGCAACAGGATGTTTTCGACCTCTTCTGCAGCAATTTTTTCGCCACCTCGATTGATTTGGTCCTTATCTCTACCAGTAACGACGATGTTACCGTCTGGCCTAACTCGAACCAGATCCCCTGTGGAATAATAACCTTCATGATTGAAAGAACGTCGATTATGTTCTTCCGCACGATAGTAGCCTCGAATCGTATAAGGCCCACGTGTTAAAAGTTGACCCTCTTGACCAGCCTCGACGCTATTCCCATCTTCGTCAACGACCAGTACTTCATCATCTGCTGAAATAGGGCGCCCTTGCGTTTTGACGATGACATCCAGAGGATCATCTAGTCTAGTGTAATTCACCAATCCTTCTGCCATGCCGAATACCTGCTGTAGCTGGCAACCGAGTATTGTTGGTAGCTCTCTTGCTGCACTTTCACTAAATTTAGCGCCGCCGACTTGAACCAGTTCCAAGCTAGAAATATCTTCTGTCGCTGTATCTGCGTATTGCATCCATAACAGGGCGAGTGGGGGAACTAATGCTGAGACAGTCACTTTGTGTTGTTCAACAAGCTTGAAAGCCGCACTAGGCGATGTGTCTTGACTTAGGATTACACAACCACCTGAGAAAAAGACACCAAGTGCACCAGGTGAGCTCAGTGGAAAGTTGTGCGCGACGGGTAGAACACACAAGTAGTTGGTGCTGGGGTTAAACTGACAGATATCAATACTGCCAAGTACGCTGTAGACGTAGTCATTATGAGTTCTTGGGATGAGCTTAGGTGTTCCAGTAGTACCGCCTGAAAGCTGATAAAATGCAACGTCGCTTGCCTGACTTAAAGGTTGGTAGCATGGATCTAGGTAAAGGGAATCCAACGTATGAATCTGCTCATGGTCAGACTCGCCAGTGGTAACTGCGATGGTTAATGACGGGCATTGCTCCATCAACTGAATCGCCGTCTTTTGTGTGTTCAACCCTGAAGTTTGGCCAGATGTTATGTAGGCCTTCGCTTGTGAGTGGTTACAGAAATAACTCAGTTCGAGATGGCGGTGAGCAGGCAGTGCAAGAATTGGCTTTATGCCATTCATTGTTAGTGCAAAGAAGCAGAAGTAAAACTCTGCCTCATTCACCATTTGTAGCACTACATTGTCTCCGGCAGTTAAACCTAAAGAATGAAACCCGCTGCTCAGTCTAAGGATCTTGTCTTGGAACTGGCGATAACTGTATTGACGCTCTTGGCACACCAATGCGATGGCGTTCGGAGTGTGATCGGTGGTTTCCATTAAACAATCGATCAAAGTACGATCTTGCCAGTAGCCTTTGGCTTTGTATTTTTGTTCAAAATCTTTGGGCCAAGGGGTGAAATCGTGTTGTTTGGAAGTCATTACCTGTTACCTTATGCCGTAAGTATATCGTCAATTTTAATTCCAGCGGCCTTCAAAATAGTGCCCATTTTCGCGCCAGTTTCGTCGAGTTCACTCTGAGGTGAGGATTCGTTAACAATACCAGCGCCCGCATAGATACACATTTCATGCTGGTTTACTTCGGCGCAGCGAATCGTTACAACCCATTCCCCGTTGCCACGCGCATCACACCAACCAATCATTCCGGTGAAGTAGCCTCGCTCAAAGGTTTCGATTTCTCGAATTGCTTGATAAGCCGATTGCCTAGGGAAGCCGCATACAGCAGGTGTTGGGTGTAGATCGGCGGCTATCTGTAGTGAGTTGGTGTTTGGGTCGTCGGCTTGTCCTTCCAAAACCGTGGAGAGGTGGAGCATGGTTTCTGTCTCAATCACCGAAGGAACCATAGGGGTAAATAGATTGTGGCAGTATCGGCTTAGGACTTTCTCTACTTCTTCGACAACAAAACTGTGCTCATTCAGGTCTTTTTGCGTGTCAAGTAATGAAGTGCAAGATTGTTGGTTATCCGTCGCGTCATGTGATTTTGGACGTGAACCCGCAAGCGGATTGGAAATCACATGTGCGCCTTTTTTCGCTAATAGCAACTCCGGGCTCGCTCCCATCAGTTTGGCATTGTCGCCAATATTAGCGCAGAAGGTGTAGCCACTAGAGTTGATTGAGAGAAGATTTTTTAACAGGGCATTTTGATCAATGCTTTCGTCGGTTGCGATTCTTACAGAACGCGATAACACGACTTTAGAAAGCTCGGTGGTATCGAAAAGATTCAATAGGGTTGATACGCCTTGCTTGTAATCATTTCCTGTGGGAGGAGAGATAACCGTCGCCTTATTTTGGCTCTGAGACTCTTTCTTGCGCTCTCTTGTACTACTAGAAACATAGAGCTTTTCTGGAATGAAAAATTTGGTTGGTGTGTTTTCATCAAAAGGAACCGCAGCAAATAATACCGGATTATCATTGTCTTCTGTTTTGGCTTTTTCCAGCATTTGAGTTGCATGGCTGGCCAATTCAGAAAATGGAATCGCTTGGTTAAACGCTTGTTCGATACCGACGCCTAGCATAGAAGTGTTAGGAGAAGCGAAAAAGAACGGGGCTTCTGCGAGCTGCTTCTTTAGGATTTCGTCCGCCATTTTGGAGAATCCGACAACTTCACGTTTCATAAATACCTCATACAAACCTTGTTACGTATATTTGCCAATTGTTTCGAAAGCGAATAGAGTATAAATGAGAATGATTATCGATATCAAACGATAAATTTGATTATATTTGGTATGGATGACGGGATGTTTTCTTGGAATGAATGGGGAACCAGAGATTGAATCAAACAGAACAAACCGTGTTAATGACCGGAGCCAGTCAAGGGATTGGATACGCAGTACTTGAGCGTTTGTTGGAACAAGGATACCGAGTTGTGGCGACAGATCGATGTGCAGAGCAGCTAAGCCTTAAACTTCGCCCGTTGCTTGAACGCTATGATCAACAGCTTAGTTTCTATCAAGTAGACCTTTTAGACCATTCGAGTGTTGAAAAGTCGATAGTACATTTATGTAATGCCTATTGCTTTGATCATTTGGTCAGTTGTGCCGGCGTTTTGAATCTCGGTCGTGTCAGTCAGATGCCATTAGATGAGATCAAAAACATGTTTGATGTGAATACATTTGGCGCCTTGGCGGTTATTCAAGGTGTAGCGAAAGGCATGATTGAGCGTCGCTCTGGTAGCATCGTTGTGATTGGTTCCAACTCTGCGAATACACCAAGATTGAATATTGGTGCTTATGCGGCATCTAAATCGGCGCTGCATATGTTGGTCAAATGTACGGCAATGGAATTGGCTGAATTTGGTATTCGATGTAATTTGATCAGTCCAGGCTCGACGAGAACGGATATGCAAACTCAGCTTTGGAACGAGAGTTACGGTGAGAAAGAGGTGGTTCAAGGTAACTTAGAGCAATATAGGTTAGGTATTCCACTAGGAAGAATGGCTGAGCCGAACGACATTGCAGATGCGGTTCTTTTCTTGATGTCGGATTCCGCACGACAGATTACCATGCATGACTTGCGCGTTGATGGCGGCGCAACGTTAGATAATTAGTTAAATATAACAGGCTCCGAAGAGCCTGTTTTATTATGCGATTTCTGTTTTTGGATAGCGAGCTTGATGGCAATACTCAACGGCCTCTGCAAGCGTATCTAAGAACTGGATTGTATCCTGCCAGTTTAAACATTCGTCTGTGATAGAGCGTCCATAAGTTAAAGGTTGTCGCCCTAGTTTTTGACTGCCACCTTCAAGAAAGCTTTCACACATCACTCCTGCGATATTCTCTTCACCAGAAATAAGCTGGTCAGAAATGCTCTTGACGACATTGAGTTGGTTTTTGGCAATCTTGCCGCTGTTGCCATGGCTACAATCCACCACCAAACGAGGGCTTAGCTTCGCATGTTCTAAGTGGTAGGCGGAGCTTCTTACGTGTGGGCTAGAGTAGTTAGGTGCAAGACCACCGCGAAGAATGATATGGCAGTGTTGGTTTCCGCGTGTTTGTACGGCGGTTGGTGAACCATGAGTTCCGGGGACGATGAAGAGGTGAGAGTCGCGCGCGGCATGTATCGCGTCGATTGCAATTGCGGTGTTCCCGTCGGTACCATTTTTAAAACCGACCGGGCAATCCAATGCGGAAGCGAGTTGGCGATGTGGTTGAGATTCTGTGGTTCTCGCGCCAATCGCTCCCCAACAGACTAAATCGGCAATGTAAGGTGCAATATTTGTGTCTAAAAATTCGGTAGCAGTCGGGATACCAAGTTGGAGTACGGATTTAAGTAGCGAGCGACTACGTGATAATCCTTGTTCAAAATCGAACTCTCCATTCAGGTCTGGGTCGACAATATATCCTTTCCAGCCGTTACGAGTTCTTGGCTTCTCGAAGTAAGTTCTCATCACTATTTTTAGGCTGTTTTGATATTGGTTTTGAACTTTCGCCAATCGAGAGGCGTATTCCATTGCCGCTTCAGGGTCATGAATCGAACACGGGCCGATAATCACAAGTAAACGAGAATCTTCTCCTGAGAGAATTTGTTTGATCTCATTACGTTGCTCATTAATGAATCGGTAAACGGATTCTTCTACTTGCGATGTTTCTTGAGCAGCGCGTAGGTCAGGCAAAGCTTTTACTGATGTTGCGTTGATGACTTTACTTAAATGTGGCATGGGCTTATCCATATAAAACAAAATTTCAGGTTATCTTTATGACTTTATCTTTTAAATGATAATCATTATCATCAATAGCGTGGCTATAGTGTGAAACATTTTGAAACTTGTCAATAAAAGCATTGCGACATCGTGTTTTTTATTCAGAACAGTATTAAATATCCTTATATGCCAATGCCTTATTTGCTTTCTATTGGTTTAGTCAGCAGTGAGTAACGTTAGGACTATTGTGGTTAAACATCATCTATGCTCATACAAAAGTTGCCAGATACTCTCAAATTTCATCATTTGAACGTCGAATATTGTCCCCAGTTTGTCGAGCAGAGGCTCAGTGAAGGGATTCAATTTCCCGAGTTTTTGCATCGTGCGGTATTAAAACGTCGATGTGAATTTCTCGCTGGTAGGGCGTGCTCAAAACGAGGGCTTTTGGCGTTAAATCATTTACCTGCTTTGGAGCTAAAGGTAGGGGAGCACAATCAACCTTTATGGCCTGAAGGTATTGTTGGATCGATTTCCCATTGTGTGGGTCATGCCGTAGCTGTCGTTGGGCGTGAGTCTGTTGATTTGGTTGGTGTTGGTATCGATATTGAGCGAGTCGTTTCTGCTGATCTCGCTCAACAAATTGGCGATCATTTATTATCTAAACAAGAGCAAAGCATCGCTCAAACAGTATTTAATTATCAACAATTGGTTACTGTCGTTTTTTCCGCAAAAGAGTCGATCTATAAGGCAATTTTTCCCACTGTAAATCGTGTTTTGGGATTTGAAAGTGTCGAGCTTGTTGAGGTTAATGCCGAAAAAGGAGAGTTGGTTTTTGAGTTTTGTTTCGAGCTGAAACAGACGTTTAATCACGACATAACTGTGTACTATGAGCACTGGGGTGATGAGCTGTTTTTAACCTGGTGTTGTTTAGTTGAGCGAGACTTATGTAAGCTGAACTTGCTTGGCTCAAACAACATTAATAAAGCTTAATCTTGTCTCAACGAGTGCTTAATCCGACCTTGATTACTCTTAGGCTATAACAACGAACCTAAGAGGACAAAAGGTGAATATTTTAGGCTACTTACAAAAAATCGGTAAAGCACTCATGGTGCCAATTGCCGTGCTACCTGCGGGTGGTTTGATGCTCGGTTTGGGTTACGCAATAGACCCGGCGGGATGGGGCGCAAACAGCGCATTAGCAACCATATTGGTGTATGGCGGCAAAGGCATCATGGATAACCAAGCTTGGTTATTTGCGGTGGGCGTGGCGTATGGTTTAGCGAAAGATAACAATGGGGCTGCGGCTCTTTCAGGCTTACTTGGCCTATTGATCATTGAAATGATCGTGGGCAACGTGGCGGTAATCTCTCAAATTACCGGTGTTCCTGTCGATCAAATGTCGAGCTCGGAAGTGGTTGCCTCTAAGGCCGCGGTGAGTGCGTTTACTGGCATTGTTATGGGGATTGTCGCGGCAACGCTCTATAATCGTTTCCACACCATTAAACTTCCGGCAGCGTTAGGCTTCTTTGGTGGTCGCCGTTTTGTTCCTATTATTACCTCTCTTGCGGCGATCTCCATTAGTTTGGTCATGGTTTATGTTTGGCCTGTCGTCTATGGTGCGTTGGTGGACTTTGGCGTGGCAATTTCTGAGTTGGGCGCAACAGGAGCGGGCATATACGGCTTCTTTAACCGATTGTTAATTCCGATTGGTCTTCATCATGCACTTAACCAAGTGTTCATATTCGACTTAGTGGGCATCAACGACATTTCTAAATTCTGGTCAGGAACGGGCGAGCTAGGTGTGACGGGTATTTATCAGGGCGGATTCTTCCCTGTAATGGGTTACGGTTTGCCAGCGGCGTGTTTGGCAATGTACCACTGCGCGAAACCAGAAAACAAAAAGAAAGTGGGTGGTATCTTAGGTGCGTCTGCGTTAACGGCCATCTTAACGGGTGTAACTGAACCAATAGAATTCGCGTTTATGTTTGTTGCTCCGGTGCTCTATGTGATCCATGCATTGTTGGCTGCGTTGTCTCTCTATATTGCTGCAAGTATGCAGTGGATAGCGGGCTTTACCTTCAGTGGTGGTTTGATTGACTTTGTGTTGTCATTCAATCTTCCGTTGGCAAACAAACCTTATATGCTGATAGTCCAAGGGCTTTGCTTTAGTGCGGTCTATTATTTTGTATTCCGTTTCGCCATTCTAAAATTTGATTTGAAGACGCCGGGTCGTGAAGATGCAGAGGCAGAACAAGTTGAACTGATTGGTACTCATGAGAAGGCGGCAAAATATCTTACAGCATTGGGTGGCCATGCAAACTTGACGACGATTGATTCGTGTATCACGCGTTTACGCCTAACTTTAAAAGATACCTCTGTCGTTAGCGACGCAACCTTGAAGAGTCTTGGCGCTTTGGGTGTCGTTCGAATGGGTGAAAATAACCTGCAAGTTATTGTCGGAACAGAAGCGGAAGAAATTGCTCATGCAATGAAGCAGCTTCCTAGTTCTGAGCCTGTTAACTCTGCGGCGGTGACCGCTTCGTAATAGAGATTAACCGCAAACAGTTCTTTACTCGAAAAAAGGCCAAGCATTGCGCTTGGCCTTCACTGTATCGGCTATGGAAATGTTAACTACTCAGCTTTGAATCCCTTTGGTTTTAGGGCGACAAGAGAGCAATTTACATTTTGTAAGATGTTTTCAGCTGTATTACCAATAACCACACCGGGAATCCCCGTTCTAGCAACTGTCCCCATGACTAACACGTCAACTTCGTTACTGTTCACACAGTGTGGTATCTCTTCGTCAGCAGTACCGTGCAGATGGTGAATAACCGTTTCGCCATCCAATTCGGCGGTAGCAATGAGAGTATCCAGTTGGGCTTGGTGTAGTTCATAGCTATGATCAACCTCAGTTTGCATCTCTTCGTCTGAGACTTTTATCCAAATGTGATTGTCTAAATAGCGTTCAAGGGGATACTCCCAGCAAGAGACAATGTGAAGTTTACTATCACAGCTGTCAGCAATAGATCGGGCAAACTTGAGAAGACGAACGGAAAGATCTTTCTCTTCATCACTGCTTGAGTTTGGGTTAACGGCAACCGCAACTCGGCGGTGATTTCGCGGTCTTTCACAGGGACGATTTAACCATACTGGGCAAGGGCATTTTCTGAGCAAGTTCATATCAATCGCTCTAAGACCAATAGACTCCGATTTGCTTGGTTCAGCGTCTTTAATCAACAAATCAATCTTATGCTGTTGCAGATAGCTGATCGCGGTTAAATCGGGTTTATCACTAGTGGCTAGTTCTATTGGAAACTGGATATCGAGGCCTGAGATATCGTGCTCTGATAGACTGTCTTGAACACTGGTGTTGAGAGTTTCAAGTAATGAGTGCTTATAGGTCTCTTCGTACGCCTGCATGTTAGATGGTAATGCAGGACAAACGATAAGACCTCGAACTAATGCTTTGTTGCTCCAGGATAGGCGAATGGCCTGACCTAGAGAGTCTCTGGTGTCGGTAATACCTTGGCTTAAATAAAGAATGTTGTTGAATTTTTGCATATTCACCCCCCAGTTAATTCAAGTCTTAACCCTAGGCGAGAAAATTTCCACTTTGAGCATTAATTACCTTAAATTATTTACGGATAAGGGGGAGGTTACGCCGTTAACTGAAATAGATTCTCGCTCTTAAACCTGGGTTGTTGTCTCGTAGAATCAGTCGAGCATTATGTTGATTAACCACGGCATCAACGAGCGAGAGCCCGAGACCATTCCCATGCTCGCTTCTACTCTGATCGGCTCTGTACATCGGCCTGCAAACATTCAACTTATCGTGGTCTGAAATCCCAATTCCACTGTCTGCGACGACGATGCCAAAGTGATCAATAACTATCTCGATACGCCCATTATCAGGCGTGTACTTAACCGCATTCTCTACTAGATTGAAGACGGCACGGAATAATAGAGAGCGATCACCGAGCACATGACAGGTTTGGTCTTCTCGAATAGATAGGTGGAGGTTCTTTTGTTCAGCGATGGGAGAAATAAACTCCAGTGCATCTCGGCCAATAGTCCCAATATCGACACGTTGACGTTCAACGTTGACTTGGCCGCTATTGATTTTGGCGATCTCTAACATGCTATTAAATAACGAGAGTATTAACTCCAACTCATCGTGGCAGGCAGAGAACTGCTCTTGTTGATTAGGTGTAAGGTCATTATGGGACAACACATCTTCGAGCCTAAGTTTTAGTCTCGCCATTGGCGTTCGCATATCATGAGCCATGCCAACGGTGAGTGACTTAAGTGTTTGTTCCTTTTTAGCCATCTGTTCAATCATGTAATTCAGATGAATCGCAAGAATATCAAACTCGTCATCATGACGTGAAACCGCCAGTTTTACATCTCGCTCGCCACAAAGGACACGGTTCATCGCTCGGTTAACGCTTTCAAGACGACGAAGTATCACAATCGTAAAAAACAGTGCTGCGATTAGCATTACCGCGATAGGGAGAACAATGCCAGACAGAACCATTGGAATAAGAGACTTTCGATAAGCTTCAACGCTGATAGGGTTTACGCCAATCTCTAGCCTAACGTTGTCACCAATCATTATATTAGTTTTATCACTGGGTAAGCTGCTGATTGGGTAGTATTGGGTGTAGACAGGTTCGACATGTTCAACTAGCCGATAGTAAAAGGGTGTGTTTGTTCCTTGCTTGGCTAGCAATAGCTTTTCAACTTCGTCGCGGCTCTGTTTGGCTAAGTAACTCAATTCGAGAATTTCTTCATTGAGCTGCTTAGTGAGTTGCTGGCGATGGAAAGTGTCTGAATCAATATAAAGCTGTCTTATGATCATAATGTTGATAATTGCGATAACAACAAATAATCCAACCAGTGTTTTGAATACGGAAGAGCGAGTTAGGGTGTAGTCATCGACGAAGGACATAACCTGCGCCTCTTACGGTATGGAGAAGGTCGTTGCAACCTGCATCTTCAAGCTTTCGTCGCAAATTGGCGACGTGAACATCAATGACGTTGGTCTTAGGATCGAAGTGATAACTCCAAATACTTTCAAAAAGACGCATTCTGGAGACGACTTGCTCGCTATGCTCAATGAAGTGTTGAATTAGTTGAAACTCTTTAGGTTGAAGCTGCAATTCTATGTTGTTGCAGACCACTTTATGTGCGCGTAAGTCAATGTGGAGACAGTCGTAACTGAGTGACGTTTGTGGTGTTGCGTTACGCTGAGTCCGATTAATAATAATATCTACTCGCGCGATCAGTTCCGCTAATGCAAAAGGTTTGATTAGGTAGTCATCACTGCCAGCTTGCAGGCCATTCACTCTGTCTTCGACGCTATCCATGGCACTTAAGATTAAAACGGGAAGCTGGTCTTCTGTTGCCTTGATAGCAGAGAGTACTTTCATTCCGTCAAGGTAGGGAAGCATACGATCAAGAATGACCAATTGGTACTCGCTGCTGAGTGCCATCATAAGCCCTTTTTTACCATCCTCTGCTTGGTCTACGACATAGCCGTGCTCTTGTAGCCCTTTGGCGATAAATTCTCTTGTGGTTGTGTCGTCTTCAATGATCAGTATTTTCACAATGGCTCCTTTTTAGAACTTCCATATCTTATCTGATAAGTGCAACCTTAGGGCAAAAAAAAGAAGGCTCGCGTGACTAATGCGAGCCATAACGGTTTAGGGGGTAAACCGATAAAATCTTTATTTATTAGAGGGTTTAAGTCTACTTGCTCTGTTATTCAGCCAGTATTTATGAAACATTAAGCTTTCTTAATCTTACTTGGTGGAAGCAAAGGAGCTGCGCGTGACATTAAAATTAGAACAAGTAAAACAACAAGAATTTGAAGCGATGTTCTCTTGTTTGAAGCAAGGTATTTTTCCTTATGTTGAAGCGGTTTTTGGGTGGGACGACATCTTCCAGCGTGAAAGAATAATGAACAACTACGAGTTAGCTTGGTTTCACTGGGTCTATCGAGATGGTGACAGAGTTGGGATGGTTTGCTTTAAAGAGTATGACAACGCTCTGCATGTCCATTTTTTGATTCTGGAAGAACAGTATCAGAGCCAAGGGCTGGGTAAGGCATTGATGGAACAGCTGGAAAAACAAGCGCGTCACGAAGAACTGGAGAAGTTAACCTTATCTAGCTTTATCTGTAACTCTCGAGCCGTAGCTTTTTATCAAAGCATTGGCTACCAAATTACTGAAAGTGATGAGCATTTTCACTCATTAACTTTGCCACTTAAGTGAAGATAGCAAAAGAGCCACATAATGTGGCTCTTCAAATATTAACTGGCTATATGCATTGTGAGGTTAAGGTCGAGTGATAGCTTAGAGAGTTTGTCTTTCAGTACTCGACGCGTTTTCTCTAACTCTGCGACTTGGACTTGTTGACCTTTCGAGTGTACATCGAGGTTAACACGTAATTCGCGGCCTACTTTTGTCACGCCAGCGACTTCTATATGCTGTGTTACTTGTTTATCCAGTGCCAAGACTTCTTTATCTACCGCTGTGATGATTTCATCACTTGGTTTCATCATCAGTAATTCACGTACCGCGTCTTTCAGCATTTCAAATGGTACTTTGATAAAGTAGAAAGACATCAGAATCATCATCATCGGGTCAGCGTAAACTGCATATTCTGCAAACGGAGAGATGGAAACAAACCAAGCCGCGATGAAGCCTAGTGTTACGGCAACACTTAGTAAGGTGTCCATTTGCCATTGTGTCGCTTCAGCTTCGATTAAACCTGAAGAGAACTGCTTCGATTTTTTAGCAATATGCCACCAAGCGTAACCACAACCAATCACGTTTACGATACCAAATAGGGTTGCAATAGATGCATCCACTTCGCGACCGCCTGAAAACATTGCTGTAACGGCTGAGTAGAGTGAATAACCAACCACTAGCAAAATTACACTACCTTTGATAGCGATCACCACTGGTTCTAGTACGGCTTTACCAAAAGGGAACTCACGTTTAGATGGACGTTCGATGTAGCGAGATACAGCCAGTGACAATAAAGTTAACAGTAGGCTGACAAGAGAATATACGCCATCAAACACGATGACTAATGAGCCAACAAGCAAACCGAGTACCAATCCGCCACCTGCAAAGCCAGAAGCTAAAAGGGCTGAGAAAGTTAGTATTCGTTTTTCGTTTAAGCTTGTCCTAGCACACATAAAATAATCTCTTTGGAAAACACACTACTAGTTTTCTCAAAATAGGCTGATTTTACAAACAACTTCTGTACAAAAACTAACGGTATAATGTTGGATTAATTTAATGGCTATTTAAAACAATGACTTAATGATTATTCTTGCTGTCATTATATTTGACGCTCAGTGATATTCACTGTTCGATTTTTATGAGGAAGGGTGCCGCTAAGCTTAAAAATCGAATAAAAACTCGTTCAATTTATCAGCAAGCCAAGACATTCCAGGATGCTCTGCCATACCTGCTGCAGTGAACATACAGTAATCTTCTTGGGTCAAACCGTAAGTATGTTTAATGACCGCGAGCTTTTGTTTTCGGAGTAAATGGCGAATAAGAGGCTCTGGTAATACCCCCCATGCTTCTTCTTCCAATATGGTATTCAACATGTAGTCAAAGCTTGAAAAACCAATGTGGCGGAGCGAGAAGGGTTGAAGCTCGGGGTTGTCTTTTTCGTTTAGATAGACCATCACCGCTTGCATCGCGTTTCGCAGTTCGTCGTCTGAGACTCGGCGTAATTTACTCAGCGGGTGGGCTGCCTTACACACTGACATCATACGAATTTTGCCTAGCGGCTGAAAAGTAATATGAGGGTCATCAATACGTTCATAATCAACACCAAACGCGAAGTCGACTTGCTGCGTTGCAACCAAATTGGTTAAGTCGCCACTGGATGCTAAAACAATATTAAAAGAGGTTGCTGGGAAGCGGTTATTGAGCTTGTGGGAGAGCTCGTGCCACATTTCATCAGGGAGTGAGTCGTCACGCGCAATCCAGACTTCCGCATTGAAATCTCCGGAGACTTGGGCACAAGTCTGGCGAATGCGTGAGGCAGTAACCAATAAGTTTTGGCTGTCTTTGTAGATGGCTTTACCCGCTTCAGAAAGTGTTAACTGATTGCCACTTCGCATGAATAACTCTATGCCAAGATCTTTTTCTAGCGCTTTGATTGCCATACTTAATTTTGTGCGATTACACTCAAGTTGACGTGCGGCTTCAGAAACGGAACCTGTGTCCGCTACGCTACAGAAAGCTTCGATTTGAGATAAGTTCATTGTTAAGTCGTAATCAGAGATCTTTTGTTCGATAGTATAATAATAATCGCAGATTGTCCCTTTAACTGTTCGAAACGCTATGAATTTCATGCAGTTTTGATACTCTTGGGGGACGCCAAGTGAATGAAGTAATAGGGAGATCATGATGGCTACTAGTTGGGATGATGTTGCGGCAGATTGGGACAATGAAAAATCGACGGGGGTTTATGCTTCCAAAGCGTTTGAGTCACTGCAAAATATCATTGATGTTCAAGGTGCCCGAGTTTTAGATTTTGGCTGTGGTACTGGATTACTGAGTGAGCGTTTATCGCCGTTGGTAAAAGAGATTGTTGCCCTAGATAGCTCAGAGGCGATGATTGAACAACTGGACAAGAAAGAGCTGGTAAACGTCGAGCCTGTGGTTGATTTTTTAACTCGTGGTTTAGTGGCAATGCACCCTGCGTTTCGTGACCAGTTTGACGTTGTTGTGGCTTCATCAGTGTGTAGCTTTCTTCCAAACTACTCGGATGTAGCAGACATTGTTTATAGCTTAATTGATGAAGGCAGCTATTTTGTTCATTGGGATTGGTTGTCAGAAAAGGATGAAATGGGTGGTATGACTAGGCGTCATGTTCAGCAAGTCTTAACCAGTGTTGGCTTTGAAGATGTGGTTGTGACAACTCCATTCGCCATAGATACCCCAAATGGCAAGCAAACTGTGTTGATGGCAGTCGCTAAAAAATAAACCCTATTTGGGGAACAGATACTAAAAGCCCGGCATCTGCCGGGCTTTGCTGTTTTAGGAAGGCGCCGTATTAAAGGTGACTATATTGAACGATTTCTTCTAGTGCGGCCGGATTGGCTATTGCCCCTTTATTTTTCACTTCTTGTCCGTGTAAAACTTGCTTGACTGCCAACTCAACCAGTTTGCCAGATTTTGTTTTTGGTATCTCACTGATGGGGTAAATCTCGCTCGGGACATGCCTTGGCGAGCACTGACGTTTGAGCGTCGAACGAATTAGGTCCGCTAAGGTATCATCTAGTTTGGCCTTCGGTTCTAACTGGACGAATAAAACGATCTTCTCATCTCCATCGACATGACGCGACACGGCAATTGAGTCTTTGATGGTATCGATTCGGTTAACTTGTTGGTAGATTTCAGCAGTACCGATTCTTACTCCTCCTGGGTTCAGTGTGGTATCGCTACGTCCGTAAAACAACATGCCACCGTTAGTCGTAAGTTCCACATCGTCACCTTGATGCCAAGTGTTTTCAAATTTATTCCAGTATGCATTGTGGTAACGCTCCCCGTTATCATGCCAAAACCCGAGAGGTTGATTCGGGAAGCTATTTCTACAGACTAATTCACCGCGTTGAGAGGTGATTTCTGATCCGTTGTCATTAAACACTGCGACGTCCATTCCTAATCCTGGCCCTTGGCACTCACCGCGAAAAACGGGTGAGAGTGGGTTACCAAGTACAAAGCAACCACAGATATCGGTCCCACCTGAAATTGAAGCTAAATGAAGATCAACTTTAATGTTGGCGTAGACATAATCAAACTGCTGAGGATAAAGAACAGAACCTGTTGAACAGAGCGTTTTAAGCTGGCTTAGCTCGTAGCTTTCTCCAGGGCGGAAATTACTCTTTTGTAGTGCTTCGAGGTATTTCGCCGAGGTGCCAAATAGATTGACTTCCGCCTCGTCGGCCAACTGCCATAAGACATCTGGATTCGGGAACATTGGACTTCCATCAAAAACGACCAGTGTTGCGCCGCTAGCAAGGGCAGAGACGTGCCAGTTCCACATCATCCAACCACATGTAGTGTAGTAAAAAACGCGATCCTTAGGTTGAATATCACAGTGGAGTTGGTGTTCTTTAAGATGGTTGAGTGTTGTTCCACCTACAGAGTGTACGATGCATTTAGGTTTGCCCGTCGTGCCTGATGAGTAGAGAACAAATAACGGATCATTAAACCCAATTCTTGTGTATCGAATTCCACGTGGTAGATAACTGGCTAAGATCGCTTCCCAGTCAGAGAAGGTTTCGTTTGTCATATCTTCGGAAAAGCCCTGACGAAGATAATCAATTTGGCAGGTATTGTTAATGCTCGTTAAGGAATGGACGATCTCGCGATTTTTCTCTTCCATATTGAACTGTTTACCATTGAACTGGTAACCATTGCAGCAGAACAACACTTTTGGCTGTACTTGGCCAAATCGTTCAACCACACTCTCGACACCGAAGTCAGGAGAAGTCGAGGTCCATATTGCGCCAATACTGGTCGTTGCGAGCATGGCAACGACGGTCTCTGGCATATGGGGTAGGTAGCCAGCGACGACATCACCTTTTCCTACACCATTGTGTATTAGCCATTGCTGTAAAATAGAGACTTGATCGCAGAGCGTTTGCCAGGTGAGTTTATTACTTTCGCCACGTTCATTTTTAAACCAGATTGCGATGTCATCAGGCGCCTGAAAAGCATAGGCAAGCAGGTTTTCCGCGTAGTTTAGTTGTGCTTGAGGAAACCAGATCGTATCACGGCTTGGCTGGAATTGTTGCCATCTCGCTAAGCCTTCACCATGTATGCAATCGCCTTTAAAGCCTATCACATCACAGAATTGCCATATCTCTAGCCAAAAGTCCTTCTTGTTTTGCAATGACCACTGAT
>Ga0209379_10001451_pt1 | contig 15621 bp, 12 predicted proteins | sample tdDd001_FD_187124 | JGI IMG/M metagenome (GOLD analysis project Ga0209379, IMG submission 187124) | Marine sediment microbial communities from the Atlantic coast under amendment with organic carbon and nitrate - tdDd00.1 (SPAdes)... | ecosystem: Environmental > Aquatic > Marine > Coastal >...
CGTTCCCCGAAGGTTCAGATAACTCGTTTCCGCTCGACTTGCATGTGTTAGGCCTGCCGCCAGCGTTCAATCTGAGCCATGATCAAACTCTTCAATTTAAGATTTTGTTCGGCTCAATGAATACTGAACATTACATAAGTAATGTTTGAATTGACTGTGCTGAATCTTTCGATTCAATGGTCACTTCGTATCATTGAAACCTAATTTGAAACCGCTCTTTATTAAGAGAAATTTCTAATTGGATTATCATCAACGAGTGCCCACACAGATTGATAGGTTCTTATTTTTAAAGAGCACACTCTGAACTTCTCTTCAAAGTGGACGGCCATTTTAGCGAGATAACTTATCGTGTCAAACACTTTTTTAAGTTATTTCTCTGTGAGTTACTTTAGAACTCACTGACCTTGTTATCTCGGCTTCGCTTTGCTTGCTTTCCCGTGACAACGGAGGCGCATTATAGGGAGTTCGTTTAGGAACACAAGCCTATTTTTCAAAAAAACTTATCTTTTTGGTTTGTTCGTATAGAAAACAATCAAAACCCGATAAAAGTGTATTAAAAAGGGGGCTAACGCCCCCTAAAACTTGAACTTGGTCTCACTTTTCAATGCATTGATGCAATTACTGGTGAGCGATTATTTGGTCATTGCTCACAATCAACTGTACTTTCTTATCTGGCAATATTTGGCCAGCCAAGATTGATTTCGCTAATGGGTTCTCAACATTCTGTTGAATTGCACGTTTTAAAGGTCGCGCACCATACACGGGATCGAAACCAACTTGAGCAATCAAATCGAGGGCTTTGTCGGATACCTCTAATTGATAACCTTTTTCTTCCAAGCGTTTCGCTAGACGCTCAAGCTGAATAGATGCAATCGACTTAATGTGCTCTTGACCAAGCGGGTGGAATACCACGCTTTCATCAACACGGTTTAAGAACTCTGGGCGGAAGTGCTTACTAACCACATCCATTACCTCATTCTTTATACCTTGGTAATCCAACGTAGCAAAGTTCTCTTGGATACGAGCAGAACCCAAGTTTGACGTCATGATGACCACGGTGTTACGGAAATCAACTGTGCGACCTTGGCCATCAGTTAATCGGCCATCATCTAATACTTGGAGCAGAATATTGAACACATCTGGATGTGCCTTCTCTACTTCGTCTAATAAGATGACAGAATAAGGTTTACGACGAACCGATTCTGTTAAGTAACCACCTTCTTCATAGCCAACGTAACCCGGAGGCGCACCAACCAACCTCGCCACAGAGTGTTTCTCCATGAACTCAGACATATCGATACGCACCATGGCATCTTCGCTATCAAACATAAAGCTCGCGAGTGTCTTACACAGTTCGGTTTTACCGACACCTGTTGGACCTAAGAATAAGAAGGAACCAATCGGTTTGTTCGGATCCGATAAGCCAGCTCGGCTACGACGGATTGCATTAGATACCACTTCAACTGCTTCTGCCTGGCCAATCACACGTTTGTGCAGTACCTCTTCCATGCGGAGCAGTTTCTCTTTTTCTGCTTCAAGCATTTTTGAGACAGGAATACCCGTCTGCTTAGAGAGTACGTCTGCAATCTCGTTGTCTGTCACCTTGTTACGCAGTAGCGTCATCTCTTGCATTTCAGCTTGAGTCGCGAGGTCTAACTGCTTTTCAAGTTCTGGAATCCGGCCGTATTGCAACTCAGACATGCGGTTTAGGTCACCAGCGCGTCGTGCAAAGTCCATATCCATGCGGGCTTGCTCTAGCTCACCTTTAATATGTTGCGTACCAGAGAGTGCTGCTTTTTCAGCATTCCACACTTCTTCTAGCTCTGCGTACTCACGCTCTTTTTCATTCAATTCTTCATTAAGCACATCCAAGCGTTTTTCACTAGCTTCATCATGCTCGTTACTTAGTGCTTGCTGCTCAATCTTCAGTTGGATGATTTTACGTTCGAGTTTGTCTAGCGACTCTGGCTTAGAGTCGATCTGTAAACGAATACTAGAAGCTGCTTCATCAATTAGGTCGATCGCTTTATCTGGTAACTGGCGATCTGAGACATAACGATGCGATAAGCTTGCCGCAGCGACAATAGCAGGGTCAGTGATCTCAACGTGATGGTGAAGCTCATAACGTTCTTTTAAACCACGAAGAATGGCAATCGTATCTTCAACACTCGGCTCATCCACCAGCACTTTTTGGAAACGACGCTCAAGTGCCGCATCTTTCTCTATATATTGTCGGTATTCATCCAACGTGGTTGCGCCCACACAATGAAGCTCACCACGAGCCAATGCAGGTTTTAACATATTGCCCGCATCCATAGAGCCTTCGCCCTTGCCTGCGCCAACCATGGTATGAAGCTCATCGATAAACAGAATGACATTGCCTTCTTCTTTCGCTAGTTCATTCAATACCGATTTCAAACGCTCTTCAAATTCACCACGGTATTTTGCACCTGCAACGAGTGCGCCCATATCTAACGAAAGTACGCGGCGACCACGTAGCCCCTCTGGTACTTCATTATTAATGATGCGTTGAGCCAAGCCTTCTACGATCGCGGTTTTACCCACACCTGGTTCACCGATGATCACTGGGTTGTTCTTGGTACGACGCTGCAATACTTGGATGGTACGACGGATTTCATCATCACGGCCGATAACAGGGTCTAACTTACCCTGTTCTGCGCGTTCAGTTAGGTCTATGGTGAACTTTTCCAATGCTTGGCGCAGTTCTTCCGCGTTCGGGTCATTGACCTTTTGACCACCTCTGATCTTTTCGATCGCTTGGCTGACTTTCTGCTCGGTCAAGCCCATCTCTTTTAATAGCTGACCAAGTGGGCCACGGTCTTCTAATGCCGCAAGCAAAAAGACTTCGGAAGAGATGTAGGAGTCCTGACGCTTTTGAGCCACTTTGTCGCATAAATTGAAAAGTGTCCCCATAGAGCTAGACAGCTGAACATCACCGCCGATGCCACTTACTTTAGGCAGTCGATCTAACATTTCGCTCAATTTAGAGCGTAGATGACTGACGTCGACATCTAACATCGTGAGAAGTGGACGAATTGGGCTACCGTTCTGATCAAGCAGTGCCACCATTAGGTGCACTGGTTCGATATATTGATGATCGCGCCCTAACGCCAGTGACTGAGCATCAGAGATAGCGATTTGAAACTTACTTGTGAATCTATCAAGACGCATATCTTTCTTCCTAACCTCAACTTAAGAAAATTCTTTTGACAGTTAGAAAGATGGATACGCAAAGGGAGAATTTCAAGGGAGTGAATGAATAAAGATAGCTTTGCAAAAATGAAGATAGGCATCTTCGCACTTTTGCGCTGTACTAGTTAGTCCTCGATCCAAATAAAAGTCGCTTGTCGACCAGTCACACCATCGCGGCGATAGGAATAGAAGTCTTCTTTGTCTTGGAAAGTACACAGGCCAGAATCAAATACCTGAGTGATGCCAAGTTTATTGAGGCGCTGAGTTGCAAGCTTGGACATATCCGCCAACCACTTCCCTTCAACATCACGCGGAGTAAACGCTTGATGAGCTTGTGAGTCGAAATCCACAAAGGCTTGCAGAACATCTTCACCGACTTCAAATGCTTGAGGACCAATTGCAGGACCTAACCACGCCATAACTTCACCAGAAAACAACTCGAGGGCGCTTTCAACGATACCATTTGCTAAGCCACGCCAACCAGCATGAACTGCCGCAACTTGGGTGCCTTGCGTATTGGTTAACAGAACAGGCAAACAGTCCGCTGTCATAGCAGAACAGACTACATTGCTTGCAGAGGTAAATACACCATCAGCATCAAGCACTTGAGTCGTCGGCGCACTCACTCGAGCAACCACTGTAGAGTGAGTTTGGTTCAACCAGATTGGCGCACTAGGCATATTAGCTTGCTGCGCCAACCAATCACGGTTCTTTTCTACGATGGACGGGTCATCCCCAACATGAGCACCAAGGTTAAGCCCTTGATAAGGTGCACTCGAAAAGCCTCCGACTCTAGTAGAGGCGAAAGCTTTAACGTTTTTTGGTGCGGGCCAGTTAGGGAGAATCGTCTTCATATTAGAACTCGTCAGGCAGACCGAACTCTTCTGTATCTTTACGCAGCGCTTCTGTCATCGCAACCATGTCATCAGGAACCGGGGCATGGAACTCTAGCTCCTCACCAGTGATAGGATGTTCAAAACGTAGCATTACCGCGTGCAGCGCTTGACGGTCAAAACCACGGATCATTGCCGTAAGCTCTTCCGATGCTCCAGTAGGAATACGTGCGCGACCGCCGTATGCAGTATCACCAAGTAGCGGATGCTGTAGGTAAGACATGTGCACACGGATTTGGTGTGTACGGCCTGTTTCTAGGCGAAGACGGATACGCGTGTGTTCACGGAAGTGCTCCGCTACACGGTAGTGTGTTACCGCCGGTTTACCCAAAGGAGCAACCGCCATAAGTGTACGCTTAGTAGAGTGTCGGCCAATCGGCTGATCCACTTTACCGCCCGCCGTCATACGGCCGATTGCAATCGCTTCGTACTCACGAGTGATATTGCGTTTTTGCAGTGCACGAACTAAGCGAGTTTGAGCTGGAACAGTTTTCGCGACCACCATCAGACCTGTTGTGTCTTTATCCAAACGGTGCACGATACCTGCACGAGGTACTTCAGCGATGTCTGGGTAATGATGCAGCAATGCGTTTAGCACTGTGCCATCCGGTGTGCCTGCACCAGGGTGTACCACAAAATCACGAGGTTTGTTGATTACGATGATGTCTTCATCTTCGTAGACGATATCTAGCGGGATATCTTGTGCTTCCCAGCGCTCTTCATCTTCCAGCTCGGCTTGCAAGGTAATTTCCTCACCACCCATTACTTTGGTGCGAGGTTTAGTGATAACTTCACCATTCACTTGTACTTTCCCGTCAAGCAACCACTCTTTCAAGCGAGAGCGAGAGAAATCAGCGAACAATTCGGCGATAGCTTGGTCTAAACGTTGACCTAACTGGCTATCTTTTACTGTGTTGGTTAAAACAATCTGCTGAGCCATATCGAACTTTTTTAAAAACTGTGAGACTAATGCTCACGACTGTGGAAAAATAGACTATTACGTCATTGTATCTGTTACTGGAAAGAAAGTAACGGCAGCTTAAGAAATATTTAGATTCAAGGAACAGACTCCTGATATGAAACATCAGACTTTAATAGGCCTTTTAGCGGTATCCCTTCTGTTTGGCTGTGCAAGCAAAGAAGAAATCGTTCCTGATGTGCCACCTTCTGAACTGTATGCAGACGCACAAACGTCTCTTCAAAGTGGTAACTGGCTTTCAGCCATCGAGAAATTAGAAGCATTAGATTCGCGTTACCCGTTTGGTGCCTACTCTGAGCAGGTGCAACTTGACCTTATCTACGCGTACTACAAAAACGACGACCTAGCCCTCGGTCTGGCAACGATTTCTCGCTTTATGCGTTTAAACCCAACGCATGAAAAAATGGACTGGGTATTGTACATGCGTGGTTTGAGCCACATGGCGCAAGACCGTAACTTTATGCATGACCTATTCAACGTAGACCGTAGCGACCGTGACCCAGAGCCGGTGAAGAAAGCATTCGATGATTTCAAAAAACTGCTAGAGCGCTACCCGAACAGCCCTTACGCGGAAGATTCGCAAAAACGTATGGTGGCACTGAAGAACCGTCTAGCAAACTACGACCTTGCAACAGCTGACTTCTATTTGCGCCGTGAAGCTTGGATTGCTGCAATTAACCGCGCACAAGAGCTACAAAAATCGTTCCCAGATACTGAAGCCGCTCGTAAGTCGCTTGAGATTCAACTTGAAGCTTACAAGCAGCTAGATCTAAAAGACGCGGTTGCTAGAACAGAAGAGCTAATCAAGCTTAATCCTGTAAAATAATCCCCAACCGCCACAGCGAAAACTGTGGCGGTTTTGTTTACCCCTCTTAATTTTGCCCCATCCACTAACTTGATGATTTTATAAGCACTACATATGCTTAAGATTCTCCTTCACCATCAGCATGGATGTGAACGTGACACTATCAAAGTTATGGACAGGACTGTTATTCCTAGTCTCCGCTTCGAGTTTTGCGCTCGAGCTCTCCCCTCTCAGACAACCGCCTTACACTGGCGATCTCGACGTCATTAAAGAAAGAAACGTATTACGCGTACTCGTCTCTGCCGATCTTGGCTTCTATTACGTAGAAGGTGGAGAACCAAAAGGAATAGGTGCAGAACTACTGGCTCATTTCGAAAAAGATCTCCGTAAGCTTAAGCCAAAACTCAATATTCAAATTATCCCGGTTTCTCGTGATGAGCTATTACCTTCTCTTGAGCAAGGCTTAGGAGATTTGGTCGTCGCGAATCTCACCATTACCGAAGCGCGCAAAAAACTGGTCGACTTTAGTGATCCGGCAATTTCAGGGATAGAAGAGTGGGTCATCACAAACAAAGACACCCCATCGATGACCAAGATTGAGGAACTGAGTGGGAAAGAGATTTGGCTCCGGGCGAGTTCAAGCTACTTTGAAAGCATTCAAGCCTTAAACAAAAAACTCAATAAGAAAGGCTTACCGCCAATAGTGGTGCATTTTATCGAAGAAACACTACAAGATTACGAATTGGTTGGGATGCTTAACAACGGTTATGTCAAAGCTATCGTTCTTGATAGCCACAAAGCCAAGCTGTGGATGAGTTTTATGGATGACATACGAGCCCATACTAAAATACCAATCCGTAAAGGAGGGGAAATTGCTTGGGCAATGCGCCACGATAGCCCCGAGTTAATGAAGGTGGTGAATAAGTTTGTTCGTACAGCTAAATCCGGCACCCTACTTGGCAACGTCATCTATGGGAAATACATCGATAATACCAATTGGCTTAACAAGGCTCTGAATCCGAAAAAGATTGCTCAACTAGAAAAGCTCTCTTCACTGTTTACTAAATATGGAGAGAAATATGATTTCGATTACCTGCTCATCGCCGCAGTGGCGTATCAGGAATCGGGGTTTGACAACAACTTAGTATCAAGCCGTGGTGCAGTCGGCATTATGCAGATTTTACCGAGCACAGCGAGTGATCCTAATGTGAACATTAAGAATGTCCGTAATCTAGAGAACAACGTTCATGCAGGGGTGAAATACTTAGCGTTTCTTCGCCGGTATTACTTCAGTGATAATGCCATCAGTAAAGAGAACAAACTCTACTTAACACTAGCAGCGTACAATGCAGGACCAGGAAATATTGAGAGAATGCGTAAGCGCGCAGCTCAACAAGGCTACGACCCTAACGTATGGTTCAATAATGTTGAAGTCGTAACGCGCAGAAGTTTAGGAGAAACGGGGAGATACGTAACCAATGTGAACCGCTACTACGTCATCTACAAACAGTTAGAAAGCCTCGATCTTGCAAAGACACTCGATAACGTCCGATTAGTTCCAGAGGATCCAGTCTTTATGACACCGCTTCACAGAGTCAACCAAACACCTTAATCCAGGACTAAAAACCAAAAACGCCGCTCAATAATTGAGCGGCGTTTTTGAATCTAACTTATTGCGCACTTTAAGAGTGATCTGATTCACATCTTTGTTCTGGTTACTTTTTAACTAACTAGAATTACAGGCCGTATAACTCCCCTAAAAACGGGGGAGTTTTCAGCTCAGTACTCTATCCAATCTAATGATTTAGAACCCGATAACAAGCAATTTTCACATAAATCTCAGCAGTTCTTGAGTGAGATCACATTCGTTTTTCATCTCAAAAAACCAAGTTAAAATAGCGATCTAGATCACATTCTTTTCTCCTCAAAGCGGTAATCTGAACTCAACCCATGAGGGATGAAACAGAGGAAAAACATTTATGACAATGAACATCACTGGTAAAAACATCGAAATCACCTCTGCAATCCGTGCTCATATTGAGAGCAAATTTAAAAAGCTGGAGAAATGGCAAGTAGACATCATCGGATGCCAAGCAACATTCAGTGAGGAACCAAATAAACAGAAGAAATTCGAAGCGGTTATTAAAGTTCCTAAAGGCCAGCTAATCGCCTCAGCGACTCACGAAGATCTTTACGCAGCTATCAATGAAGTGGAGCAAAAACTAGAACGACAACTGAATAAGCTGACCCACAAACCTGAAGCTCGACGTGCGAACAAGCCTGAGCTAGTGGAAGAAGAAGAGTAAACGACCAGATTGAGGAAGTAGCGCCGAAAGGCGCTATTTTTTTGCTTGACGCTCCCCGCCTGCTTGCTTATTGTGTTTAAACACTCACAAATTAAGCACTATTTATGCATTTAACCCAGCTGTTTCTTTTTGACTTCTTTTTCCTTCCATAGTGGAGGGGCTAACTCGTTTGTGAAAGAAAAGTCAAAAACAAACAGAAAGCCTCCCAAATCGGGGGGCTTTTTTATAAGGAAAGAATTGATGACTGACCAACCTATTTCCCTGGATGAAATTCGTTTACGTTTGAATGAGCTAGATGACGAGCTTTTGAGCCTGTTGTCCGAACGCCGCAAGCTCAGCATTGAAGTGGCAAAAAGCAAAGTCCAAACTTCAAAACCTGTTCGTGACGCAGTCCGTGAACAACAACTTCTGGTTAAACTGATCACCAACGGCCGTGATAAATACGAACTCGACGCTCAGTACATCACCAAGCTTTTCCATACCATTATTGAAGATTCTGTCCTTCTTCAACAAAGCTACCTGCAAAACCTCGTTAATCCACAGCAAAGCCGTAAGCCTCTTGCTCGTGTTGCTTTCCTTGGCGCCAAAGGCTCTTACTCTCACCTTGCTAGCCGTGAATACTTCAGTCGCAAGAATACAGAGCTGATTGAGCTCAACTGTGAACACTTCAAAGAAGTGACTCAGACAGTAGAATCTGGCCATGCTGACTACGGCGTTCTGCCAATTGAAAACACCAGCTCTGGCTCTATCAACGAAGTGTACGATCTTCTACAACACACAACGTTATACATCGTTGGTGAACTGACTCAACCGATTGAGCACTGCCTAGTAGCAACCAAAGACATTCGCCTTGAGAATATCAAAACCCTTTACTCACATCCGCAGCCACACCAGCAATGCAGCGAGTTCCTTAGCCGTATGAAAGGTGTGAAACTAGAGTCTTGTGCAAGTACTGCTGATGCGATGCAAAAAGTACAAGAACTTAACCGCGATGACGTAGCTGCAATTGGTAACGCTTCAAGTGGCAAGCTTTATGGCCTACAAGCTATCCAAGGTAACATCGCAAACCAAACCGAAAACCACACTCGCTTTATCGTCGTCGCTCGTAAACCAGTTGAAGTGTCTACGCAAATTCCAGCCAAGACCACGCTGATCATGTCGACTTCGCAAGAGGCAGGCTCTTTGGTAGAAACACTGCTGGTTCTACAACGTTTTGGCATCAACATGACCAAGTTAGAGTCTCGTCCAATCATGGGTAACCCATGGGAAGAAATGTTCTATGTCGACCTTGAATCCCACCTTGGTTCTACGGAGATGCAACAAGTATTAGATGAGCTCACAAAGATCACTAAGCACTTGAAAGTATTGGGCTGTTATCCAAGTGAAAACGTGAAACCGACTCAAGTAAAACTTAGCTAATGAACTACGATAGGTAAAAAGATCATGGCAACCCAAAAAGTCGTTATCGCTTCCTTGAACCCTGCAAAAATCAAAGCGGTAGAGAGTGCATTTCAAAGTGCACTCCCTAAACATAGTTTTGAGTTTATTGGAGTCAGTGTGCCGAGTGAAGTCGCAGATCAACCGATGTCGAATGAAGAAACTCACCTTGGCGCATTGAACCGAGTTCGTAACGCTAAAGCAGCAATACCAAGTGCAGATTTCTATGTGGGCTTGGAAGCGGGAATTGAAGGGACAGTTACATTTGCTTGGATGGTGATAGAGTCTGACACACTCCGAGGTGAATCTCGTTCGGCGAGTCTGATGTTGCCACCTGAAGTATTACAAAAACTGGAACACGCCAATGAACTTGGTGATGTAATGGACCAAGTATTTGGTACTGATAACATCAAACAAAAAGGCGGTGCTATTGGTTTACTGACTCAAAACCAACTAACTCGCAGCTCGGTCTATCACCAGGCTTTGATTCTGGCGCTAATCCCATTTACCAATCCAGAGCACTTCCCTGCTAACTTGTAGTCACTGTGTAAAGCACGCATTAAAAAGGGCGGAGATTCCGCCCTTTTTGCCGTCTGTACCTCAGAGGGTTCGACTCAAAGATTATTGAGCGCCCTGCTCTAATAATGTCTTAAGTTTGTCTTTGTCGAGATCGGACTTCGACTTTAACTCATTCGAACCACGAGTGATGGTTGCAATGCCTACCCCTAACATTTGACTGATTTGACGTTGAGAAAGCTCACCTTTGAGCAATTCATTCAGAATATTCACTCGTGCAGTGAGCGACTCTCTCTCATCCGGCGTCATTAACATGGTCAACAGCATCTCATGTTGCTGGTTATCCACGCTTGAACGGATCAGTTCAACAATCTGCTGCCAGTCTTTGTACTCAGGTTCGTGTGACATCAAGTTACCTCACTCAATACTTGGTATTGATCTCATTTGGGGTCAAGAACGCACCATCGACACCTAAAAGATCGCGGTAATAGGTTTCAAACATCAAGATGTTTTGCACATAACCGCGAGTTTCTTTAAATGGAATCGCTTCGATAAAGGAATAAGCATCCACTTTACCTTGAGTTCGCTCTCGCCATGTTTTTACTCGGTTAGGCCCTGCATTATAAGCAGCGAGCGCGAAAATACGATTATTATCGTAATCCTCCATCAAACCTTGTAAGTAGTGGCTACCAATTTCGATATTCTTACCCACGTTATACAAGTCTTGTGTACCTTGATACTTAAGCTTGTACTTGCGCGCCGTGTACTTCGCAGTTGCTGGCATAATTTGCATCAAACCTCGGGCACCAACGGGTGAACGCGCTTCTGAATCCAAAGCACTTTCTTGTCGAGCCAGTGACATCATAGTGATCGGGTCGATATTGTGCTTCTCAGCGTAGAAGTTAAACCACCAGCGGTGAGCTATCGGGAAACGCAATGGTATGTTGTCCCACATTTTTGCTTGAATGCTTGCTGTGACCGTTAAGTTATGCCAACGCTTAGAAGCAGCATAAGCGGCCAACATCGTTTTTTCTTCTTTACTCACTCGACCAAGCAAATGAGACCACTCACTCTTTGCAGCTGCAATTTTGTCGGTTTCGATAAGCTCTTCAATTCGCGTTAAAGAGCTCTGATATTGTTTGAGTACTCTTTTTTCTAGCTTAATTGTCGAGGACGGATACTTTATCGACTGACCAATAGCATTGGCCGCTGCAACACTGTAAAAGTTACGTTGACCAACTAACTTAGACAGTCTTTGCTTACCTGCGACTTCATCACCCATCGCTATCTCACTGCGTCCTAACCAATATTGCCACCGAAGCGACGCCTGCTCTTCATCATTGAGTACTGCGATCCACTTTTGCACGCCCTTCCAATCGCTATTTTGAATCGATAAACGAATACGACTCTCGATCAGAGGTAAATTCTGACTGTTTTTCGTTTTGTCATCGCGCCACTTAGCAAGAGAGTCCGATTCCGTGCGGATCAAGCGAATTGCGATATAGTCAGCCAGTGCTTGCGCCTTTTCAGGAGAGAATTTTTGCCCTTTCACTACCGTCGCGTATGCACTCTGCGCTTTACCAACATCTTTTCGAGCTAACTTTTCTAACGCATATTCAGTTTGCGCTCGATAAAAATCATTGGCAGGTTGCTTCTTAGCAAAATCCGCAACGATTTCCGGTTTATCAAACAAGACTTTCATCGCTTTCGCTTGCTGCTGCGCTTTCGCTGACTCAGGCAGTTTTTGCAAGTAACTCATCAAACCGCTATTGCGCGCATCGAACGCCAACAACATGCGTTGCAAGATCATGTCATCAGTGCGTTCTCCCGCTTTATCCCAAGCTGAGAATAATGGGTCACATTCATCGGCGATGCTCTTACCTCGTAACCACATATGCTCAGCGCCCTTAAACGCAGCGACTTGTTTGCCTTGTTTTAATTGGGCTACATAAAAAATACACTGATAACGCTCACCGCTCGGCTCCACTTTCTGGAACTCGGTAATGGTTTTCCAATCCTTCTGGCGATATAGGCTATCTAAGTAAGGAGCGCGAATCCGACGCGAAAATGGAAAAGCCTCATGGTCTTTAATAAATTCATCGACCTGCTGTGGAGACTGGTTCGACAATTGCCTCAGAAACACTCGATAATCCACATAAGGTGTCAATGGATAGTCGGCAATTTTAGAACGGATAGACAAGTAACCATCAATGTCATTTTTGTCTAATAAATCCTGAGCTTGCTCATAAACTTGGCGCTGTTTTTCTAGGCTCAGCGCAGCATTTGCTGACACGCTTACCGCACATAAAGCGGCTGCGTAGCATACTCTTTTAGCCAATTCCGATACGTTGAATCTCATGTGCGTCATTTTCCCCAGACGTTTATCGCTTTATTTCTTGCCGCTAGTGGATACAAGGCGCAACAAGTCATAAATCATATGCATCTATTTACACCGTATTAAGTTCTTATTGTAAAGCGACTTGATGTAATAAATGTTGTACTCGTGAAACTTTAGAACCCTTCAAGACAAATAGATTCCCAACAATCCATTCTTCCTAATGAATCGCGCTACATTGAATTTAAGGTGAACAAGAAAAGTGTATACCCTAACGTTGTGAGTTTCCGGTCAGCAATGAAGAAGAAATCACACGAGCAGTGAATTTCTTGCATTGCGGTAACAAAACTCAAGTAGTTGGTATAAAATAGAGCCTTTGAATGACAGTTAATTTAGGAACGATCGGCAATGGCTGAATACGTATATACCATGTCGCGGGTGAGCAAAATCGTGCCACCTAAGCGTCAAATTCTTAAAGACATCTCTCTAAGCTTCTTCCCTGGTGCAAAAATCGGTGTTCTAGGTCTGAACGGTGCAGGTAAATCAACACTGCTACGAATCATGGCGGGTATCGATACTGATATTGATGGTGAGGCTCGTCCACAACCAGGTCTAAACGTAGGTTACTTACCTCAAGAACCTGTACTAGACGAATCTAAGACCGTTCGTGAAATCGTTGAAGAAGCCGTTTCAGATGTTGCTGACGCGCTTAAGCGTTTGGATGCGGTATATGCAGCATATGCAGAACCAGATGCTGACTTCGACGCTCTTGCAAAAGAACAGGGTGAGCTAGAAGCTCTGATCCAAGCTAAAGATGGTCATAACCTAGACAACGCGCTAGAGCGCGCTGCAGATGCTCTTCGTCTTCCAGAATGGGATCAAAAGATCGCGCACCTTTCAGGTGGTGAGCGTCGCCGTGTGGCAATCTGTCGTCTACTTCTAGAAAAGCCAGACATGCTACTACTAGACGAACCAACCAACCACTTGGATGCTGAGTCTGTTGCATGGCTAGAGCGCTTCCTAGTTGACTACACTGGTACTGTAGTTGCGATTACCCACGACCGTTACTTCCTAGATAACGCAGCGGGTTGGATCCTAGAACTTGACCGTGGTGAAGGTATTCCATGGGAAGGTAACTACACTTCTTGGCTGGAGCAAAAAGATGCTCGTCTACAACAAGAAGCGTCTCAAGAAAAAGCTCGTCAGAAGACCATCGAGAAAGAACTTGAGTGGGTTCGTCAAAACCCTAAAGGTCGTCAGGCGAAATCGAAAGCACGTATGGCGCGCTTTGAAGAGCTACAAAACACAGATCACCAGAAACGTAACGAAACTAACGAACTGTTCATCCCACCAGGTGAGCGTCTAGGTGATAAAGTTATCGAAGTGAACAACCTGACTAAGTCATTCGACGGTCGTGTTCTTATCGATGACCTATCGTTCAGCATGCCTAAGGGTGCAATCGTCGGTATCATCGGTGCTAACGGTGCAGGTAAATCGACTCTATTCAAGATGCTGAGCGGCACTGAGCAGCCAGACTCAGGTACGATTGAGCTAGGTGAAACAGTGAAATTGGCGTCTGTTGAGCAGTTCCGTGACTCAATGAACGACAAGAACACGGTATTCCAAGAGATTTCTGAAGGCGCTGACATCATCAAGATCAACAACTTCGAAATCCCAGCTCGTGCATACTGTTCACGCTTTAACTTTAAAGGTTCAGACCAACAGAAAGTGATTGGCGAGCTATCTGGTGGTGAGCGTAACCGTGTACACCTTGCGAAGCTGCTTAAAGCAGGTGGTAACGTACTGCTACTCGATGAACCAACCAACGACCTAGATGTTGAAACACTACGTGCACTTGAAGAAGCACTACTAGAGTTCCCTGGCTGTGCAATGGTTATCTCGCACGACCGTTGGTTCCTAGACCGTATCGCGACGCACATCATCGACTACCGCGATGAAGGTCAAGTTAACTTCTATGAAGGTAACTACAACGAGTACATGGAGTGGCTGAAGAAGACCCTTGGTCCTGAAGCAGCTGAACCACACCGCATCAAATACAAGCGCGTATCTAAGTAATTTAGACGCGGTATTGATATGCCAGGTGGTTTCTAAACACCGCCTGTGCTTGTAATTTGTTCAAAGGTCGCTATCATGGCGACCTTTGTTGCATATTTAGCCAGAATCTTGTTTAAAAACCGCAGTTTTTGAACCAAGATCGAATAATTAGTGCGCTTTCTGATAGACTAGTTAGTCATATCGAACAAAAAAAGAAAGTGCTATGACGGAACGACGCCGCTTTTCTCGTATTATCTATCGTGTACCTGCTACGCTCACTCAAGGGCCAAACCAACTCGATACCACAATTCAAGATTTGTCTTTGCACGGATTGCTACTCGAAACAAGTTCACCGGCAGAGTTAGATCTTCACTCTCCTGTTGAAATCTGTTTCGTATTTTCTGAGTCTGAACAGAGTGTATGTTTAAATGCTAACATCGTTAGTTTGAATCAGAATGCCATTCGGCTTAAAATTAGCAGCATTGATATTGATAGCATTAGTCAATTACGACGTTTCATAGAATTGAATGTTGGTAGTGATGAACTACTGAACCGAGAGTTAGAGTATCTTTCAGATCTCGGGGCAGAGTAATTCACCACTCAACTCAGTAAAGAGCCATGTCTAAAAAAATAACCATGCAGGTCCCGACTAAAAACGGCGATCAGCTTTTTTATTTGGGTCGCACTTCGGTCCTCGCGTTTTTTGCATCCCTACTCGCCCTCCCTGCGGTCATCGGTGGTGCCTGGTATTTGAATCAGCAGCAAGTTGAAAACCAAGAAAACTTGAGCCAAACCATTGCGAAGCTAGAAAGCGAAAAAGCTCAGATAACAGCGCTGTATGAAGAGCAATTAGATACTAATCATTCGCTATCTCAGTCGCTAACAGATAAAAACAACCAGATTCAACTACTAGGCAAACGAGTCTTTGATGTAGAGTCTGTACTTGGCCTCGCAGATGAAGAATTGATCGGAGAAGAAAGCAATCTCGCTCTAGAAGAGCGTATTGATGCTGCCGCCATTGACTCTGCTGTAAGAGCCACCATGTTCCGCTTGATACCAAACGATAGCCCGATGACCTACCA
>Ga0209379_10001454_pt1 | contig 15588 bp, 12 predicted proteins | sample tdDd001_FD_187124 | JGI IMG/M metagenome (GOLD analysis project Ga0209379, IMG submission 187124) | Marine sediment microbial communities from the Atlantic coast under amendment with organic carbon and nitrate - tdDd00.1 (SPAdes)... | ecosystem: Environmental > Aquatic > Marine > Coastal >...
GTGAAGTTACTGAGGTCGATAAATTTGCAAATGGTTAAAAATATATTGAGTCAATTTGGTACTCACAAAGGTGTAAATTAGAAAGGCTGAGCTTAGGGGGCTCAGCCTTTTGTCTTTTCGCTTCGGCTCCGTTCAGCGACCTACCCATCAACAAAATTCCACGCAAAGAAACGCAAAGCTAGATCTGTAATTTTCTAAGGCTAAGAACGCAAAGGAATTCGAAATCATACTGACACTTAATAGAATGGTCTAAAACCACCTCCCCCTCACATATTCGGGTACTCCTCCTTAAAAGCACTACTCTTTATACACATCTTTAAAACTGGAATACAATGATGTATTTTGCATTATAGCTCGTTAAATGAATCTTTCCCTGTTAGGGAAAGTGCCGGTAGGCGAAAGGGTGCAAAAGAAAAAACAATAGAAATGTATTAATATTAACACCCCTCTGTCCTGCCGGACATCTCCCCTAGAAGGAGGAGAACCCTTCGGATATGCACTTGAATTACAAATCGAATATTTGTGTATAAAAAGTAGTTAAAAGTAAGGAGGAGAAAGTCAGTCATTTTGGCCCCATGACATAAAGCTGAAGTGAAGCTTAAATTTGGCTTAAACCTAGAATCGTATCACAGTTTGGCACTGCTCAGTGTCCATCCCATCAGCATATCATCACATCAACAAATGATCAAGTCTTTCTCTTTTTCTTTTTAGCAGCAGGGAACAGAACATTATTTAAAATCAAGCGATAGCCAGAAGAATTTTTTTTGAGGTTTAAATCTGTTGGAGGATCACCAACGAGGTGCTGATAATCTTCGGGGTCGTGCCCACCAAAAAAGGTCCAGGTCCCCTTTCCAAAAGTGCCATGAATATATCTTGCCTCCCCGGCTTTCTTATTCTCACCCATGACTAACACATTAGGCTTTATACAATCGATATTGAAGGCTGTCGTTTGTCCCATAAATCCCTTTATCAGATTATTGTGATTCTGGCACAACATGCTTGGAACGGGATCCCATTTTGCAGAAAAATCAAATAGGGTAAAATAGTCTTCATCCCTACTGACTTTGCGAGTTTGAGTCACATCGATACTCGAAAACTCATAAACCAGGGGTCTGGTTTCAAGGGTAAAATTCTGAAAGGCAAAGGTATTCTTAAAATCAAGTCTCTCCTGTGCATCTTCATCCATTGGATCTCCATCGAATTGATGCCCGCAGATATCAGTATGTTCAGCTGACAGTGCAATATCAAAGGTATCGGTCGCCGAACACATGGCAAAGAGGAAACCTCCTGCTTCGACAAAGGCTTTGATTTTTAAACTGACAGCCAGTTTCAAATCCGAAACTTTTGTGAATCCAAACTGATGCGCTCTTTCAAGATTTTCACGAACTTCATCCTTATACCATTTCATATTTCTATAACCGGCATAAAATTTCCCATGTTGTCCTGTAAAATCTTCGTGATGAAGGTGTAACCAATCGTATTGACTGAGCTTGCCAGTCATCACTTCTTCATCGTAAACAAGATCGTAGGGAATTTCGGCATAACTTAGGGCAAGCGTAACCGCATCGTCCCATGGTTTTTTACCCTTGGGAGAATAAACAGCCATTCTTGGAGGCTTCTGAAGCTTCACTGCATCCATATTGGCTTCTGGACTTGCAATCTCATCGAAAATGAGAGAAGATTGAGCGTCACTGATCACTTCGAAGCTGACCCCACGAATTTGGCATTCAGATTTTATAGTCTGATCGAAAGGCAAGAGAAAACTACCTCCACGGTAATTCAACAACCAATGAATTTCCTGATCTTCTTGCAAAACCCAGAAAGCTATACCATAAGATTTAAGGTGATTCTTCTGTACATCATCCATAGGGATAAGTATACTGGCGGAGAAAGCTGGTATCGTATAAAGAAAGAATAAGAAACAGATTACTCTCTTTGCAAAACTCATAGACAGAGATTTTAAAATTGTTTATGATTTTATTTACAGCCTCAATCCTTCTCCTCATTCACTCTTCCAACACCTACTACTCAACTTATCAAGCTACTAAAATGGAGGCGCATCATCAAAATCACTTCCACCATGCAAACCTGCATTAGGATCGTCAAATCCAACGGGCTCTGCGTTCATACTAGATCCGAAAGTTTGTCCAACATTCTCATCCTGACCCAAAGCAGCAGAACTTTCACCCTCCAAATCCATAAATTGAGCCAATTGGTTACGGAAACGCAATTGGATTTCACCTACAGCACCATTACGATGCTTGGCAATGATGATATCGGCAATACCAATCAAGGAATTTCCCTCAGCATCCTCGGTTATGCCATAACGTTCAGGTCGGTGAATAAACAAAACCATATCCGCATCCTGCTCAATCGCACCTGACTCACGAAGGTCAGACAGCATTGGTTTTTTAGCATCACCCGTACGTTGCTCCACCCCACGATTCAACTGTGAAAGGGCAATTACAGGGATATTCAACTCCTTGGCGATAATCTTTAACTGTCGGGAAATTAAGGAGACTTCCTGCTCACGATTACCGCGCATATCAGAACCAGCGGTCATCAGTTGAAGGTAGTCAATAATTACACAACCAATATCGTGTTTAGCCTTAAGTCTTCTACATTTCGAGCGCAATTCGTATATAGATAAACCGGGTGTATCATCCACATAAATAGGCGCATCAATCAAACCCTTAATCTTGGTATGCAGTTGTTCCCATTCGTGATCGGCAAGACGTCCATTACGTAATTTTTCAGATCCCAATTCGGTTTCACTGGACATCATACGTTTTACCAACTGGTCGCCACCCATCTCCAGCGAAAAAATAGCTATAGGAGCCTTATGTTCCACGGCCATATTTCGGGTCATGGATAAGATGAAGGCCGTTTTACCCATTGATGGTCGGGCTGCGATAATCACAAGGTCAGATTTCTGCCACCCCGAAGTGATACGGTCCAAGGCTGTAAAGCCAGACGGCACACCACTCAAACCATCTTCACGCTTACTGGCTGCAATAATCTGATCGATAACGTCATCAGCTAGTGGGCGAATATGAGCGGATTCTTTCTTGATATTACCCTCTGCAATATCGAAAACATCCTGCTGCGCCTGGTCTAAAAGGTCAGCCACATCGATACTTTCATCGAAAGCTGAGCTTTGAATCTCGGAAGAGACACGGATCAGTTCACGCTGAATATATTTCTGTGCAATAATTCGGGCATGATGCTCAATATGTGCCGCATTGGCAACTCTTGAGGTTAATTGGGAAACATAGAATGGTCCACCACAACTTTCCAAATCGTCATGACGTTTCAATTCCTCTGTTACGGTAAGGATATCAATAGGCTCCTCCTTAGAGGACAAACTCATGATAGCCTTGTATATTTTTTGATGAGCAGGCTTATAAAAACTGTCAGATTTCAATAAATCTCCAACAGCAATTATGGCATCTTTTTCCAACATGATGGCTCCCAAAACAGCTTCTTCCAGTTCTACAGCCTGAGGTGGCACTTGCCCATGCTCAGACATCTGATTTTTCTTTACTTTTGGGGTGTATTTTTTCGATTCTGCCATACTTGTATTTAAACATGAGAGTCAAGTCATCCAGAACATCATCCAAACAATCTAAATCTCTGATTATTATAAAGATTGAAAAACTGAAGAATGCGATAGTTTTGTTCTCACGTATTTAAAGCCCGCTTCAATTTCTCAGGGAGCAAAGATACTTAGAAACTGTTTAAAAATTTATCCTTTCGTTTTTTTATAAGTCAAAAAACCTATAACGTCGTTAAATCATCTTAAAATAGAACCACTATTTACATCAAATTTGCCTTGTTACAGGTCTTTTTTCTTGGATAAAAATTTCTAAAAATAAATTTAAACAGTTCCGTAAAGAAAATAAAAATCCAGCCTTTGATTTACCATTTTATTAAAAGCCCTATTTTTACAATCTCATTTTATTAACAAAATCCTCTGACTTGTGCTTAGCTACTCAAATGCAAAAATTAATATCGGTTTAAACATTGTTGAAAAAAGAAAGGATGGCTTTCATAATATCGAAACCATATTTTACCCCATTGCCATGCGCGATGCCATCGAAATAATCGATTCTAAAGCAAATTCGCCCTACACATTTTCAGCCACAGGCATTCCTATCGATATCGAAGACAAAGACAATATCGTTGTTAAAGCATACGAACTAATCAGATCAAAATACAATTTCCCCGCGCAGGATATTCATTTACACAAAAGCATTCCTTTTGGCGCTGGACTTGGTGGAGGTTCTGCTAATGCGGCCTATATGATCAAGCTTCTGAATCAGAAATTCAAGCTGGACATGAGTCATACTGAAATGGAAGAAGCGGTAAGCAAATTGGGTAGTGATTGTGCATTTTTCATCAAAAATGAACCTGCTTTTGCGAATATGAAAGGGGAGCAACTCAGCTCAATCACTTTAAATCTTTCGGGTTATTATTTCCTTCTGATTAAGCCAGATATTCATATCAGCACACCAGAAGCTTATGCCAACATCAAGCCTCAAAAACCAGAAACATCTCTAAAAGAACTGATAAAAGAACCCCTTGAAAACTGGAAAAGTTTAATAAAAAATGATTTTGAAGAGAGTATCTTCCCCAAACATCCCCAACTAGCTCAAATTAAAGAGGAATTATACGCTCATGGTGCCCTTTACGCAGCCATGTCGGGCAGTGGATCGAGCATGTTTGGGATTTTCAAAGAGGATCCCCTGGTTTTACCTCAATGGGAGAAGCATTACTGTTGGAAAAATCGTTTATAGTCCCTGACAAAAAAAAACAAAGTTGAGCAACAAAGAAAAGGCTGTCCTCTAAATGAGAACAGCCTTTTTAAATATCAATAAACGAAGTAAAAATTAAGCTTTAACTTCTACCATAACCAAACGGTTAGGTACTTTTTGTTCTTCGGTTACATTAATCTTCTCTATTATCCCGTCGAAGGGCATCAGAATTTTATTTTTCATCTTCATAGCTTGAAGAATCATTAGGCATTCACCTTCTTTAACTTCCTGACCTTCCTTTACGAAAATTTCAATAATCGTTCCTGGAATAAAAGATTTTATGTGGTTCGGATTTGGTCTTTCCCACTTCTTTCTATTCGCAACATTTTCCGGCACCTCTGTTTTATAGATAGTCCCATCAATATTGAACTCTTTAAAATTGCTCATAGTCAGTTCGATTTAAAATGGAGGAATACCGTGTTTTTTACTTGGTCTTCTATCAACCTTGTTCATAGAAACTTCAAGAGAGTGTAATAACATCTTACGTGTCTCCTCCGGCTCGATAACAGTATCGATATAACCTTTAGCAGCAGCTACATAAGGGTTAGCAAACTTCTTCTTATATTCAGCAACTTTTTCCTTACGCATCGCATCAGGATCTTCAGCAGACATAATCTCTTTTCTAAAGATAATGTTAGCAGCTCCTTCTGGTCCCATTACAGCAATTTCTGCAGTTGGCCATGCAAACATGAAGTCAGCCTTCATATGACGAGAGTTCATAGCGATATAACCTCCACCATACGCCTTACGTACGATTACAGTAATTTTAGGCACAGTAGCTTCACTGTATGCATAAAGGATTTTCGCACCGTGACGAATAACACCTGCATGCTCCTGATCAACACCTGGTAAATAACCTGGCATATCTTCAAGAGTTACCAATGGAATATTAAAGGCATTACAGTAGCGGATAAAACGCGCTGCTTTATCAGAAGAATCACAATCTAAAACACCCGCTAATACAAGTGGCTGATTAGCAACAAAACCAATAGTCTCACCATTCAAACGGCCAAAACCAATAACGATGTTACGAGCAAAGCCTTCCATCACTTCAAAGAAGTCAGAATCATCACTAATCGCTCTAATTACATTACGGATATCGTAAGGTTGAGTTGGATCATGAGGAACAATTTCTTCAATTTTGTATTCGGCCTTAGGTGGTTTAGGAGGGAAAGGACGTGCTTTCTTCTCGTTGTGCCAAGGGATGAATGTAAGTAGTTTCTTGATTTGCTCAAAGCACTCAAGCTCGTTTAGGGCATAGAAATGAGCATTACCGGTGATCTCGCTGTGTACCTTAGCACCACCAAGTTCTTCCATACTTATTTCTTCACCTAAAACGGTTTTTATTACCTCAGGACCGGTAATAAACATTTTAGAAATGTTTTCTACTACAAACACAAAGTCGGTAAGGGCAGGAGAATAAACGGCTCCACCAGCACAAGGACCTAGAATAACTGACAATTGAGGAATAACTCCGGATGCCAACGTATTGCGGAAAAAGATTTCACCATAACCAGCAAGTGAATTAACACCTTCCTGAATACGAGCTCCACCCGAATCGTTAATACCAATCAAAGGGACACGCATTTTTAATGCATGATCCATGATCTTTGTAATTTTACGTGCATGCATCAGACCAAGTGAACCACCAGCTACGGTAAAATCCTGTGCAAAAAGGCATACAGGTTGTCCATAGATTGTACCAGTTCCAATGATAACTCCATCACCATGAAGTTCTTTCTTCTCCATGCCAAAGTCGCGGGCTTCGTGCTCAACAAATAAATCATATTCATGGAAAGAATCTTCATCTACAATAGATGTTATTCTTTCGCGCGCAGTCAATTTACCCATTGCAACTTGCTTCTGGATAGCTTTTTCACCACCACCTTGAAGCACTTTTTCTTTTCTCTTTCTAAGATCAAGAATGTTTCGTTTCAATGACATATTACGTACATTTAGTTAAAAAACTATATACATCGAATGTATATATTTAGTTGAATTTCAAGTTTGTCCAAACTTAATAATTTGCCAATAAGACACAAGACATTCCCCATTCATCTTCTTTCGTTTCAAAAGAAAATAAACACAGACTGTTTGATGTGTATAGGCTATAGGTTTGCCCACATTTGGCAATCCCTTTTATAAGATTAATCTATTTGATAAAATGAACAAAGTAGAAAAAACTTATTTTTACAGTCTGCAAGGATACTCATTTTTTGGGCTACAAAAAAATTTAGACTCCTTATCACAAAATGTCAACTTCCCAAAATACCGCTTTTTCAGTAGGAAAGCAAGGAATTACTCAGGCTTTATTTAGAATTTATTTACTTAGGGGCAACACGATACAAATATATCGCTACAATTGAGAAAACAATGTTGGGTAACCAAACAGCTAAAAGCGGATTCATGCTACCATTGGTTGCAAAAACCGTGGAGATTTGTTGAAAGAGAATAAACGAAAAACTCAATGCTAATCCAATTCCAAGATGCAAGCCCATACCTCCCCTAACCTTTCGACATGCCAGAGAAACTCCAATAAGCGTGAGAATAAATGATGAAAAAGGATTTGCAACACGTCGATATTTCTCAATTTTATACGCACTAATATTGCTATCACCTCGCATAATTTGCTCATCGATAAAACTATCTAGTTCCATCATATTCATAGCTTCTACAATATTAGTTCTTCGGCTAAATTCATCCGGACCAAAATTTAATAGTGTATCGATAGATTTTCCTTTTTCAAAACTTTCCTTATCGCCATCAAGTCTTCTGATAAAATAATCCTTGATCGTCCATTTATCGATATCCTCGTTCCATCGGATAGAACGTGAAGTTAACTTTGAAACCAACTGTTTACCTTCAAATTTTTCCATAGAAAATTTATAACCTGTTTTACTTGAGGTTTCAAAATTAGTCATGTAAATAAACAGGCCGGGTTCAATCTGACGATGAATATTACGTTCTTTGTTAATAAATCGTTTCTTGATATAGGTATCAGTAAAATTTAGCCGCTTTGCATTTGCCGGGGGAATAATAAAGTTACTCAATGCAAAAGAAAACACACCAATAATAAGGGCAGATATGAAATACGGGAACATCATCCTTCTAAAACTTACACCCGAGCTTAAAATTGCAATAATTTCAGTATCATAAGCCATTTTAGACGTGAAATAGATAACTGAAATAAAGGTGAATAAAGCACTAAACAGATTTGCAAAATAAGGAATGAAATTGACGTAATAATCAAATATCACACTCTTCATAGGCGCTTCCTTGTCGATAAAATTATCAATCTTCTCAGAAAAATCGAACACGATTGTGATACTGATTATCAAGATAATTGCAAAGAAGAAAGTTCCTAAAAACTTTCGAATGATATATAAATCTAATTTTCCAAACATTCTCTATCTCACTTATTTATTATATGCTTTTATTAGAATCAAATTTATCCAATAAAAAGCCAAATACAGATTTCCGAGCTTAAATTTAGGCTATATTCCTAAAATGGCAAGCTCACATTCTCACAATCAAGCTTTTTTAACATTAAGCTACAAACGTCTGCCTAGTTTCTCAACCATAACTTTTTTCCATTCTGAAAAAGTTCCCTGATTAATATGTTCTCTTGCTTCGCGAACTAACCACAAATAAAAAGCAAGATTATGAATACTACAAATCTGTCCGCCCAACAATTCATTTGAGCGAATCAAGTGTCTCACGTATGCTCTTGAGTAAAAGCTATCAACATATGATGTGCCGTTAGGATCGAGTGGAGAAAAGTCGTTTGCCCATTTCTGATTTCTCATATTCAGGGTGCCTTCGCTGGTAAAAATCATCCCATTTCGGGCATTTCGTGTTGGCATCACACAATCAAACATATCCACACCGCGCGATATAGCTTCCAAAATATTTATAGGCGTTCCTACTCCCATCAGATAACGAGGCTTATCTTCGGGCAACACCTGATTAACCACTTCAATCATGTCGTACATGTCTGCTACAGGCTCACCAACTGCCAAACCTCCAATAGCATAACCTTCACGATTTAAGGAGGCTGCATGTTCAGCTGCTTTGATTCTTAAATCCTTAAAGACACACCCCTGTACAATTGGGAAAAGAGTTTGCGAATAGCCATATTTTCCTTCTGTGCTATCAAATCGGTCGACACAGCGCTCCAACCAACGTTGAGTTAATCCTAAGGATTCCTTAGCATATTCGTAGCTGGATGTTCCGGGAGGACACTCATCAAAAGCCATGATAATATCAGCACCAATTGTACGCTGAGTATCCATTACATTTTCAGGTGTAAACATATGCTTAGATCCATCAATATGTGATCTAAAAATAGCACCTTCCTCTGTCAATTTGCGGTTTTCAGCCAAAGAAAACACCTGAAATCCACCACTATCTGTCAGTATTGGACGATCCCAGCCATTAAATTTGTGCAAACCTCCAGCCTGCTCTAAAACCTCCAAACCCGGACGCAAATACAGATGATAGGTATTGCCTAAAATAATTTCTGCATTAACATCTTCTTTCAATTCATGTTGGTGCACACCTTTTACAGATCCAAGTGTTCCTACCGGCATGAAAATTGGTGTTTTAATCTTTCCATGCGCAGTGGTAATTTCACCCGTCCTGGCTCCTGATCTATCGTCAGTATTTTGTAATTTAAAATCCATATCAACTTCAATTAAAGCGGGAAAACAAATCTCAAACATTGAGCTTTCCCCCATTAAAAACAGGCTGCAAATATAGATAATTATATTGGGTTTGGTACTTATTTATGCTTATACGCAAGCATTGCAATTTAAAAACAGAACTTTATGAAAAAACTATGATTTTAAAACCGAAAAAAGAACTTGTGAAATATCTACACTCAAAGTATTTCAATTTGTCAAATAGAATACAAAACACTCAAATTATAAAGCTATATTGAGCAAAGAGAACTCTCATTAAAGATAGAGCAATCTTAACATTCAATGGTAATATTCATTAAATTTAGTACAGATTACATTATTTATTTTAAATAGTAGATTCTCAATTAGCTCCTTAGTATGGATACTAACTCCAACTTATCGGATAATGCCAAAAAAGATTTGATTCACGTTCGTGCAGCAATGAAAGGCAGCCAAAAAGCCTTCGAGAAACTTTTCTTAAGGTACAAGGATGCTATTTTCTATTTTCTGCTAAAAACAGTCAACAACCGCACAGATGCGGAAGACTTAACGCTTGAATGTTTTGGCAAGGCTTTTAGAAGTATCGACCAATATTCCACAAACTATGCTTTTAGTACCTGGCTATTTCGAATTGCATCCAATACGGGAATCGATTTCATTCGAAAGAGAAAAAAGAATATTATTAAGCTTGAGACCAAGGATGAGAGCTCTCAGGAGATACCCTTATACGAAAGCAATTCACCTTCGCCTGAACAGCAAATCATCAACAAGCAAAATGCAATGTTTATGAGGCGAGAAGTCAGCCAACTTAAGGATCGCTATCGTGTATTAATTGAATTGCGTTATTTTAAAGAGTATTCTTATGAAGAAATCGCTAAGGAAATGAACCTTCCAATTGGAACCATAAAAGCACAACTCTTTAGAGCTCGAAAACTCCTTTTTTATAATATCAAAGATCAAGAACGATAGTATTCCCTGGTTTGAAAAGAATGCTCCACCTTAGAATAATGTAAAAGTCAGCTTCTGGATTTTAAGATTCTTTCTGCTCTAAAATTATAATTATATCTTTGCCCTCGCATTATAATTTACAGCATGGAATTAATTTTAAAATACTTTAAAGATTTATCTGAGGATCAGAAAAATCAATTTGCTCAACTTAAAGATCTATATGCAGATTGGAATGAAAAGATAAATGTCATTTCACGAAAAGATATTGATTCTTTATATCTGCATCACGTGTTGCATTCTTTGACAATAGCTAAAGTCATCCAGTTTACTCCTGGGTCTAAAGTCTTAGATGTCGGTACAGGTGGTGGCTTTCCAGGAATTCCTTTAGCTATTCTTTTTCCTGAAACAAATTTTCACCTGGTTGATTCGATTGGCAAAAAGATTAAAGTCGTGACTGAAGTCGCCAATGCTTTAGGTTTAAAAAATGTTACAGCAGAGCACACACGTGTTCAACAGGTCAAGACTAAATATGATTTTATCGTGAGCCGTGCCGTGACCGCTTTCCCTGCTTTTGTGAATATGGTAAAGAAAAATTGCAAATCAGAGAACCAAAATGCCCTTCCAAACGGTATTATTTACATCAAAGGAGGCGATTTCGAGGACGAAATCAAGCCCTATGGAAAAAAAATCAGCCTCTTCAATTGTACTGAATTCTTCACAGAGGAGTTCTTTGAGACGAAAAAGGTTGTACATATGACACTTTAGACCAAATTATTTCGGTCTAAACTTTTGCCAGATAAAAAAAATACTTATTTTTGCAGTCCAAAATCAACGCATATAATCATTTATTCGATAAAAATATTTCGCGATGAAAAGAACATTTCAACCATCAAATAGAAAAAGAAGAAACAAGCACGGTTTCAGAGACAAAATGGCTTCAGCTAACGGAAGAGCAGTATTATCTCGTAGAAGAGCAAAAGGCAGAAAAAAATTATCTGTTTCTAGCGAGCGCAGACACAAAGCTTAATTAATTAGCTTTCTAAAATACGAAAAGTAAGGAATACTGTATTCTTTACTTTTTTGTGTTTATAGCATTTTACAAAAAAAGAAGAGTCCCCTAGGAACTCTTCTTTTTTGCTTTACAAATTTCTGTATTTTAACTCCCGATTGAAGCTGAAAATACATTTAGAATAAGAGCCTTAGATATATTTTCGACAAAAGTCAGCGATACAAAATCATAATCCTCATAATTTACAGACATATCCATCATTTATCAGAAAATCTCTGCTATTTTTGTATCTATTCACTTGACGAATAAATTCTAATATCTAAACGTATTATAAAAAAGTATAATCATAGTGTATTCTTAATGAAAGCACCACGACATTGAGTCTGTTTACATTTATAATCTTCCTCCCAAAGACAATGGGACTGGCATTAAAAAGCAAATTATAAACACATGCGATTAAAACAATTTTTAAAAAGCCGAACTTTCCTGAAACAATTAGGTCTCTCAATTCTTATTGCTATTGCTCTGGTTTGGATCACCCTTCAAAGTTTAAGTTTCTACACGAATCATGGTGAAGAAATTGAGGTGCCAAATCTTTACAGCTTAACACTGGAAGACGCTACCCAACTGATAAAAGAAAATAAATTACGTTTTTCGATTTATGATTCTGTTTATAATCCCAGTTTAGAACCTGGTTGTATTATCGATCAAAGTCCTAAAGCCAATTCTTTAGTGAAACGAAAACGAAATATTTTCCTAACGATTAATTCCATAAAACCAGAACAGGTTAGATTCCCTAATCTTGTCGACAATTCTTTCCGACAAGCCTATGAAATACTTATCACGAATGGCTTTAAGATAGGACAGCTGGACTATGTGGATTACGACTACTACAATTTAGTTCTCTACCCAAGATTCAATGGTGATTCAATTCAGAATGGCGACTTAATTGACAAAGGAGCAAAAATCGATTTGGTATTAGGAAAAGGACAAAATATAAAAGTACAGATACCTGAATTGATTGGTAAAAATATTGAAGAAGCCAAAGAACGAATTTTACTTTCAAGTTTGAATATTGGTCGTGCAAATTTCGACAACTCGATAATGAACTTGTCAGACTCTCTAAATGCCCAAGTGTATCAGCAATCACACGCTTATTCAGAGAGCTCAAAAATTGTACCTGGAAGCAGAATTAACCTTTGGCTTACCAGAGACAGTTTGAAGATTAAAGATGCTCAGGCATACCTACGTAGCCAAGCAAAGAAATAGACTTAAATAGAATCAAAGATAATGCAAGAGGAAGAAAATATCGAATTCGATAATATCGGGGATACTAATGCCAATAAGGAGGTTTACGAACATTTCAGATATGAAGTTGATCCGGGGCAGACGCCTTTGAGAATTGACAAATACTTGGTTGACCGCATGCTAAATTCATCCCGAAATAAAATTCAGGAGTCGGCAAACAATGGGAATATTCGTGTTAACGATGTTGTTGTAAAAAGAAACTACAAGGTTAAACCTAATGATATTGTGACGATTGTGCTTAGCTATCCGCCACGCGAAATCGAGATAATTGCTGAGGATATACCATTAAATATCCCTTATGAAGATGATTCTTTTATTATTGTAAATAAGAATCCTGGCATGGTTGTTCACCCATCATACGGTCACTATTCAGGAACACTAGTCAATGCATTAGCCTTTCATCTTCAAAACCTGCCATTATTCAATTCCAAAGACCCTCGTCCGGGATTGGTTCACCGTATTGATAAGGATACATCAGGCATTTTGGTTATTGCGAAAACAGAGGAAGCTAAAACAAAGCTAGCTCTTCAGTTTTTTAATAAAACAAGTGACCGAAAATATCGTGCTTTGGTATGGGGAAATCTGGCAGAGGATGAAGGTACAATCACTGGACACGTCGGTAGAAATTTAAAAAACCGAAAAGTGATGGATGTATTCCCCGATGGAGAATATGGCAAACACGCCGTGACTCATTATCGTGTTTTGGAACGATTGGGCTATGTCAATTTGGTTGAATGTGTACTTGAAACAGGTCGAACTCACCAAATTAGAGCTCACTTTAAACACATCGGTCACCCTCTTTTCAACGATGCTGATTACGGAGGAGATCAAATCTTAAAGGGAACCACGTTCACCAAGTATAAACAATTCGTACAAAACTGCTTTAAGATTTGTCCACGTCAGGCCCTTCATGCAAAAACATTAGGTTTCATACATCCCGGAACAAATGAATATATTTCTTTTGACTCTGAGATTCCAGAAGACATGACGACACTTATTAACAAGTGGAGAGAATATACTTCTATGCGTGAAGAATAATCATAACACTATTGATCTATATTTATGAAGAGAAATATTGCAATTATTGCCGGGGGAGATTCGGCAGAATTCGAAATATCCCTGCAAACAGCAAAACATATTTTCAATACTCTTGATAAGAATCTATACCATGTTTACCTTGCTATTTTTAAAGGTCAGGAATGGAAAGTTCAGCTAGAGAACAAGGAATATGAAATTGACAAAAATGATTTTAGCATCAATGCAGATGGAAATAAAATCAGGTTCGACTTTGCTTATATAGCCATCCATGGTACGCCAGGTGAAAATGGAATCCTACAGGGGTATTTAAATCTGGTTAATGTACCTCATTCCACTTGCGATGTACTGAGCAGTTCTCTCAGCTTTAACAAACATGCGTGCAACAGCTATCTGAAAGCACTTGGCTATAAATTTGCAAAATCTGTTCTTCTTAAAAAGGGACAGGAATTCAATTGCGAATCAATTGAGAAATCGTTGAGCATGCCTTGTTTTGTAAAACCCAATGCAGATGGATCCAGTTTTGGCATATCAAAAGTTAAACATCTTAATGAACTTGAAAATGCCATTTTAAAAGCATTTGACGAAGGCCGAGAGGTGATTATTGAAGAATTCATAGAAGGACTAGAAGTAACCTGTGGCCTTGTGAAAACAGGCAAAGAAGAAATTGTATTCCCAATTACGGAAGTTGTTCCTAAAAAAGAATTTTTCGATTACGAAGCCAAGTACGATCCTGAAATGGCCGAAGAAATAACGCCAGCCAGAATATCATCTGAACTAACGCAGGAAATACAAAATCTCTCTTCAGAGATATACGATGCATTAAAGTGTAAAGGTATTGTCAGAATCGATTACATCATTAAAAACGATGAAGTCTATATGCTCGAAGCCAATACAATTCCTGGTATGACAGCAAATAGTTTTATCCCCAAGCAGGTAAAAGCATTGGGGCGTGATTTAAGTGACATTCTAACCTTAGTAATAGAAGATCAGTTCTAGAACTGAGTTAAATAAAATACAAGAGGCTGTCCCCAAAGGATAGCCTCTTTTTTTTGTCCTAAACATCCCATTCTACATGATATATGCCATTATCAATCTCAGATCAAGGGGTATCAAGAATAATATAGGAACTGAAAACACAGTCTAAAATATGCTCTAAACAAACTCAGACACGCTCTTCAAATATGACAATTGGTGATAAGTGATAAGGCTGGTGAATCCGATTGCTGGTTCAGAGCCAGTACTAAGGAAGCTTAATTAACGATTAGTGATGAACGATGAGCAATAAACCGAAGGATAAGATAGAATTTGCGACAATCAGCGCCATCTGCGGGAAATTCAATTAATAATTGGTGATGAACGATAAGGATACTGGTAGATCAAATTGTTGGACTGGAACCTGGCAGGGGAAGAGTACTAAGGAAGCTTAATTGACGACTAGTGATGAACGATGAGCAATAAACCGGAGGGTAAGATAAAATTTGCGACAATCTGCGCCATCTGCGGGAAACAGGGTTCACAATGGGCAATTAGCGATGAGAGCTTAGCATAGCGGTGGATCTGGTAGCCAATAAGAGCCAGATTCAGAATTATACTCGCTCAGGCCCCCACAGACTTTCAGGCTTTGGAACCTTTCGACTCTTGAACTTTTGACTCTTTTTTATAGAAATCAGGGCATAAAAAAAGCGTCTTACTCCATGTGGAATAAGACGCTTAAGGGTTGGCATCGACCTACTCTCCCACCTTTCGGCAGTACCATCGGCGCTAATGGGCTTAACTTCTCTGTTCGGGATGG
>Ga0209379_10001457_pt1 | contig 15572 bp, 15 predicted proteins | sample tdDd001_FD_187124 | JGI IMG/M metagenome (GOLD analysis project Ga0209379, IMG submission 187124) | Marine sediment microbial communities from the Atlantic coast under amendment with organic carbon and nitrate - tdDd00.1 (SPAdes)... | ecosystem: Environmental > Aquatic > Marine > Coastal >...
TCGTCAACAGATACTGTCGCTACTTCACCAGTAGGCTCACCTGTTTCTTCGTCAGTCAGCTCCTGTGGATCAACTTCAGTTGGAGAAGGCAGGAAGTCAACAACAGCGTCCAGTACCAATTGGATACCTTTGTTCTTGAATGCAGAACCACAGTATGTTGGGAAGAACGCCAGGTCACGAGTACCTTTACGGATACAACGCTTGATGTCTTCTAATGAAGGCTCTTCGCCTTCCATGTAAGCCATCATCAGATCGTCGTCCTGCTCAACGGCAGTTTCGATCATTTGCTCGCGGTATTCGTTCGCTTTGTCAACCATATCTGCTGGGATATCAACTACTTCGTAGTTTTCTGGCAGACCTGAATCGTCCCAAATGTACGCTTTCATGTCCAGCAGGTTAACAACGCCTTTAAATTCGTCTTCGATACCGATTGGCAGGGTCATTACTAACGGGTTAGCCGCCAGTACTTTCTTAACCTGACCAACAACGCGGTAGAAGTCTGCACCCATACGGTCCAGTTTGTTTACGAAGATTACACGAGCTACTTCAGATTCGTTAGCATAGCGCCAGTTAGTTTCTGATTGAGGCTCAACACCGCCTGAACCACAGAAAACACCGATACCACCATCCAATACTTTCAGTGAACGATATACTTCAACAGTGAAGTCAACGTGTCCTGGAGTATCGATGATGTTCATGCGGTGATCTTTCCAGAAACAGGTAGTCGCAGCAGACTGGATAGTAATACCACGCTCAGCTTCCTGTTCCATAAAGTCAGTCGTTGACTCACCGTCGTGCACTTCACCGGTTTTATGGATTTTACCGGTAAGTTTCAAAATACGTTCTGTAGTGGTGGTTTTACCCGCGTCTACGTGGGCGAAAATACCAATGTTTCTGTAATGAGATAAGTCTGCCATTAGTTCACTTTCAATAGGTTCAGAATAAAAAAACGGCGGGATTATAAAGGATTTCACCACCAGATTTACAGTCCTTTCTGAAAAAAGACTGCAACTATTCTGGCGGCTCCTTTGTAGAACCCACCTAACTCAATGATATATAATCAAAAATCTTTTACAAAGCACGAATTACCGCAACAGTGACTTCGTCTCTGTCGTGGTACAGATGCCGGACATTTATCGTCGCCCGGATTTTTTGTTCAGCCAGTTGTGCTTTGACCGACTGAATTGCGGTGTATACGGTCTCATATCGCCGTTTCATCGGCAACTTTAAATTGAAGATGGCGTGATTGGTCCACCGCTTACAAAGCCAGGACGCCATGAGATCGGCCACCCGGTCTGGTTTTTCAATCATGTCGCACACCAATAACTCGACCTGACCAAACTGCGGCTTATAACGAAATCCATCTTCCGGGCGGTAGTCGACTAACCCGGTTGCCATCAAATGGTCGGCCATTTTGCCGTTGTCGACGGCCTCGACATGCATTTCCCGCGATACCAGCTGATATGTCCAGCCTCCCGGACACGCGCCTAAGTCCACTGCCCGGGCGCCTGGACGGCATATCGCTTCACGTTGTTCGTCAGTCAGCATCAACAACAGGGCTTCTTCTAACTTTAAAGTAGAACGACTGGGTGACTGTGAAGGAAATTTTAATCGACATATACCATTGGCAAACGGACTGCGGCCGTTGCTGTCGCTAACGCCCACGAAGCATCGGTCTGTATCGGTAAAAAACACGTGCATGGCAGGCAGCTTTGTCTGTTCTGCTTTGGTGAGCCAGCCCTGTTTGCGAAAAGCCTGCCGCATGGGGACCGCAATCTTCTTACAGAGTTTTGCCAGCTCTTTACCCGCCTCGGTATCGGCGTGTTCAACAAACAGCAGACCACAGCGCGGCACATCGGCTAATTCGGTGAGACTGCTGATAATAGGCCCAATTCGGTCGCTCTTGTCTTCAATGACGACGTCAGCAAGGACCTCAAAACGCTGGCGGGCAAAAATCGTCTGGTCAACCGGCTGCGTCTTTACAAATGACTCGGCATCGGCATCCTGGTGAAAAACAAATTGCACAAAGCCGCTGTTCGCTTTGAATTGCGGATAGCCATACAACCCTTTTTCTGTGGCCAGTGCGAGGAGCTCGTTGCCCAGGTCTACCTCATAACCAGGGCGACAATAGGCCAATACACTACTCATGGTCACAAGCTCCTTTCTTCGCGCTATTATCTGCGCCGTTATCCGCACCGTTAGTCAGCGCAATAACCGTAAAGCCCCACCCTACCATCAGACATAATCCGCCCAGCGGTGTTATCGGCCCAAGCCATTTCTGGCCGGTAAAAATCAACAGATATAAACTGCCACTGAATAACACAACACCAGCAATGAACCCTATAGCGGCGCGTCTTAACCAAGTCACACTGGCCACATGGGACAATGCGCCAATCAGAAGAATAGCCAACGCGTGATACATCTGATATCGCACCGCGATTTCAAAGGTATTGAGAGCCCCTGCATCGAGCACATGTTTAAGCCCATGCGCCCCAAACGCGCCCAATATAACCGCGGTTAGCCCCAATACGGCGCCAATGATTAACGATAATATCATTGTTGTTCCAGAATAAATGCCGCGCACCACTGTGCGGCCGTAGCGATATGCTCGGCCTGGGACAGGCCACTGGCTTTTCGGGGTTTAAAACTGTGGTCGCCGTCGGCAAGGAATTGTGTTGTGACAGCCTCAGGCAGTGCGTAATCGTTCACTTCCTGCTGATTGCCAAACGTGTCCCTTTCGCCCTGTATAACGAGCAGTGGCTTTTCGAATGCCTCAAGGTGTGCTGTTCGCAGCTTCTCTGGCTTGCCAGGCGGATGAAATGGATACCCCAATGCGACAACGCCTGCCGCTTTGGTATCCTGTGCAATGAGTGTCGCAACCCGCCCCCCCATGCTTTTTCCACCAATGTATAGAGGCTCGTTTGGCCATTTAGCGAAGGCCTGTTCAATAACCTCTTTATAGTGAGCTTCCAGTTTCGTCATCTTATCTGGCGGCCGCTTTTTCCCTGTCTCCGCAATTTGCGTCATGTAGGAGAAATTAAATCGCACCACGCGTAAGTTTAGTTCACCTAATTGCTCAGCCATGTCCTGCATAAAATCTGATTCTGCGCCAGCTCCCGCGCCGTGCGCCAATATCAACGTTGCTTTCGGGTTGTCGGGCTCAGTGACCCACCAGTTACACATAAGCTTGTTCTTCTTGTACTAAATTCATCACCCAGTCCCGAAACGCGGCAATTTTCCCCATTTCAGCCTGGCCTTCGTGACACACCAGATAATAGGCGTCACGGCTTTCTAATTTCTCTTCAAATGGCATGATCAGACGACCGGCGTCTAACTCGGGTTTTGCCAGCACCGAGTTACCCAGTGCAATACCCTGCCCCAGCGCCGCGGCTTGCATGACCATCATGGAATGGCTGAAGACGGGCCCCTGATTCACATTTACGCCGTAAACATTAAAGTGTTTTAACCACATTTTCCAAATTGCCCGGCTGGAGTCGTGCAGCAACACATGGTGCTTCAAATCAGCCAAGGAGTTCAGTGGCTTGCTACCCTGAAATAAACTGGGCGAACACAACGGCGTTAAGAATTCCGTATGCAGTTTCTCAGCCTGGATCCCACTCCAGCGTCCGCGGCCGTAATAAATGGCCACGTCAATATCGTCGGCCAGGAAGCCTTCGTCGAAGTCGACGGCTTTGAGGCGCACATCAATATCGGGGTAGGCCAGGCTAAATTTACTGATCCTCGGCACCAGCCATTGACTGGCGAAACTCGGTGGTGTTGCAACCGTAATAGCGCCTTTACTGCCTCTTGCCAGTAACCGTTCGGTGGCATCCTGCAGGTTTTTAAAGATGTCTTTGAGCTCTAAAAAATACGCCTGCCCTTCTTCAGTGAGCAGTAGCGTGCGGTTTCGGCGAATAAATAGCTTGAGTGATAAGAATTCTTCAAGTGCCTTTATTTGATGACTCACAGCAGCTTGAGTAACGAACAACTCATCAGCGGCACGGGTGAAACTCAGGTGCCGGGCCGCGGCCTCAAAGGCTTTCAGGGCATTCAGGGGTGGAAGACGTCGGTGCATTCAACAATTATCCAATGTGACAAGCAGGTGACAAACCCATTAGTTTTTCTAATTTAAAACCCGCAATTTTTTTCATTTTTCAGCACCGAAATTACTGTTTATTATTTACCCGAACTTAAAAAACCTCTTTAAAAGACAAGAGGTTAAAAGTTTTAAATTTTGTAAAATCTTAACAATATTGAAACAATCAAAACCATTAAATTAATTAGGTGTGAATATGACTAAATCAATTTTAACAAGTATCGCGTTAAGCGCGCTAATAGTACCATTCTTTTCTAATGCGAGTGAAGTTGCGACAGTAAGTCCGACTGTCACCCCTGTCACTTTCGCAATTAGCGTAGAGTTACCGGCTCCAAGCATTGAAACATCGGTAAAAGCCCAGGCACAACAAAACCTGCTGACCGATCAACACAATCCCAATAAAGTAGAAAACGCGCTGTTGGTTAACCTTTATGAAGGTGAATCAGCGCTGAATTCAGCCACACGCGCTGAATAAGAAAGACATTTCACACCTGCCGTATGCTCTGCGGCTACACGCCGCTGAGCATATCAGGTCGCGAAATCACGCTACTTAGTTTGCACTGGTATCCAGTGGTGCAAAGCCCTTCACCAGCTCATCGAGCGCTTTCATTTGTGTCAGGTACCCTTCCAGCTTGGAAAGCGGTAATGCACAAGGACCATCACACTTGGCTTCATCCGGATTCGGGTGAGATTCAATAAATAACCCGGCAAGGCCCAGAGCCATACCACTTCTCGCCAACTGCGCAGCTTGCGCACGACGACCATCAGCCGACGTTTCTCTGCCTCCAGGCATTTGTAATGCGTGTGTCGCATCGAAAATAACCGGAGCGTATTCTTTCATGGCATCCATACCCAGCATATCGACAACCAGGTTGTTGTACCCATAACAACTACCACGTTCACACAGAATCACGTTTTCATTACCGGCTTCGCCGATCTTCTTAATGATATGACGCATTTCATGTGGTGCCAGGAACTGAGGCTTCTTCACGTTAATTACCGCCCCCGTTTTGGCCATCGCGACGACCAAATCAGTTTGGCGAGCCAAAAAAGCCGGCAGTTGAATAACATCTACCACTTCGGCAACAGGTGCCGCCTGATACGGCTCATGCACATCGGTGATGAGTGGAACGTTAAACGTCGACTTGATTTCTTCAAAGATCTTCAGCCCTTCTTCCATACCCGGTCCACGAAAGGACGTAATGGACGAGCGGTTTGCCTTGTCGAAGGACGCTTTAAATACATAGGGAATATCAAGCTTTTGGCAAACTTCAACGTAGTGTTCCGCAATCCGCATTGCAAGGTCGCGTGATTCCAGTACGTTCATTCCGCCAAATAAAACAAATGGCTTATCATTCGCGACAGTGATATTGCCCACTGTAACCTGCGAAATTTGAGTCATGATGATGTGTCCTGTCAGGAGTAAAAAATTACAAGAAGAAGACTTGCTTGGTTATCGCGACTTTAGCCGTTACACCCAATACAATCAATGCGCCGGCAAAACCGCCCCACTTTTTAACCGGGGTTTCTGATTTAAGCGCCAGCAAACCAAACAATATATAACCGATCACGCCGATGACCTTAGCAGTCAGCCAGCTATTAACAATTGGGTACTGAGATAAAATCACACATAACCAGATTGCGCTACCAAGTAACACGGTGTCGATAATATGCGGTACGACCTTGACCCATTTTTTTTGTAGAAATGAAGGGTTCATCTGGCCATAGATAAAACGAAAAACAAACAGCAGCACACTGATGCCAACGGCGGTCATGTGCAGGTGTTTCGCCATCATGTACATCGCGATTCCTTTTTATTAGTTAGATTGACTGGGGTATTGTTGCTGAATTTCCACGAACTTGTCGATGTTTTCGATAAATATTTGCATCAACTGCGGATCAAACTGCTTTCCGGCCGCTTCTTGCATGGTTTCCTGCACTTTTTCCAACGGCCAGGCAGGTTTGTAGACCCGGGAATTGTACAGCGCATCAAAGGTATCCAGTATGGCCATTAAACGGCTTTCCAAACTGATTTTTTCACCTTTCAGGCCGTCCGGATACCCTTCTCCGTCCCAGCGTTCATGGTGATGCCTGGCCAGTTGAGCAGCCAGTTTAATGATAGGCCTTTTTGAGTCTTTAAAGACCTGGTAGCCAAACTCGGCATGCATCTGAATTTGATGAAACTCTTCATCAGAGAGTGTCTCTGATTTGTTGAGTATTGAGCGCGGTACATAAGAATTCCCTATGTTATGTAAGGGCGCAGCAAGCAGCAACATTTGCAATGCGCTTTCGTTCATGCCGGCTTTTAATGCGAATGTCTCGGTCATCGCCACTATGCGTTTAACGTGGTTATTGTCGAGTTCCCGGCCATCCAGTGCCTGCCCCAGTCGCTGCACAATTTCATTTTGGGTATCACTGACTTCTCGGGAGTTGAGCAGGTTGTCGAACGCTATCTGAACGTTTTCAGAAAACTTCTGAACTAACTGAATATCCATTTCATTTACCGGGCGAGGCAAACCGGTTAAAAATAGCAATGAGCCACGGTTTACATTGCTTTTGCAGTAAGCAACCAAATGCTCGTCAGCGAAGACGACTTCTTTGCGTTGGAGTGCTTGCTGGCACAAGTCGTATTCAAATTCAGACAACGACTCTCGCAAGCGCCCGCCTTCCTTACCGGAGTATTCGCCGTTCCCTGCGAAAATATATAAATCCCCCAATGTACCTATTGGTTTGGATACTGCAACTGCCGAGGTAATGTAGGCCGCGTTCTTCGCGCCGCCTAAAATAGACGCTAGCTGTTGAATCAAGCCTTGCATTAAACGCTCGAGTGAGCGCGAGGAAAACAAATCAGCAGAGGCATCGATAATTTTTTCCAAACCGGCACGGGCTTCTTCAATAACAATAATGTCCCGGTAAGAACGAAGCGCAGCAATGATCACGGTAAATAGCTTCTGCGCGGTAAGTTCGGTTTTCGATTTGTAGTCATTAATATCGTAATTGATGATCACGTCTTTTTCCGGGGCCTGACCGGGCTGGCCGGTGCGCAGGATTATGCGTGTGAAGTGATTTTCCAAATCGTTTCTGATGTAGTCAGCCACTCGCAGACCGGCGTCGTCTGACTCCATTACTACATCCAGTAATACGACGGCGATGTCGTTGTGTTCGCGAAACATACGACGAGCTTCTTCGCCATCGTATGCGCTTAAAAACGTAAGCGCTCTGCCGTTTAAGGTAAAATCATTGAGGGCCAAACGCGTAACGGCATGCACTTCAGGTTCGTCATCAACAATCAGTACTTTCCAGTAACCGATCTCTCCTTGTTCCGGTTCATCATCTTCATCTACAAACAATACATCATCATCGTTCATGTAACGCATTCCTTTTGTGTCATATTCCCCATCTGGGGTCATAGGGATAACTGGTTGCCGACTTACTGCTTTTTCAGCCACATATCATAGAGTTATACAAGCCGTCGATTCAGAAGTATAGTGCATTAGGGTAAAGTGTCCACTGCCATAGATGCAGATCAACAGGCAGGCTTTCAGGCAGTCCACTGACCCATGGTTATACGGTCCAGACCATTGAGGTCTTTAACGCCACGACACTGAGTAAAACCATGCTCACGAAGCAAGGCGTTAATCGCTTGATGTTGCGTGTAACCATGTTCAATCAGCAGCCATCCGCCATTCGATAAATACGCTGGCGACTGTGCAATGATAAGGCGAATATCATCCAGACCATCTTCACCTGCTGTTAATGCCGAATGGGGTTCAAACCGCACATCACCTTCATGCAAATACGGGCTGGTGCTTTCTACGTAGGGAGGATTAGTGACGATCAGGTCAAAATGCTGATCGGGGTGTAAAGCACTAAACCAGTGACTCTCCAGCCAGTTCAGGCCAGCTAGTCCATTTAATGCTGCGTTGCTTTTTGCCAGTTCGATGGCTTGTGGAATGCGGTCAACGCCGGTTACCGTCCAGCCAGGCTGTTCGGAGGCCAAAGCCAGTGCTATAGCGCCAGTTCCGGTACCTAAATCACACACATTGGCTGTTTCAGCCAGGGGCAATGCGAGCGCGGTTTCAACCAATAATTCAGTTTCAGGGCGCGGTATTAGCGTTGAAGGATTGCAGTTTAACTCGAGATCCCAAAAGCCGCGTTTGCCAACAAGATAGGCAACCGGATACCCCTGTTGCCGCTTCGCGACCAACTCAGCCAACGCGCTGAATTGTGCGTCGGAAAGTAGTTTCTCGGGCCAGGTATACAAATAGCTTTGCTGGCAATCCATAACGTGGCAAACCAAAACCCTGGCATCCACAGCGGGCGATTCCCCGCCCTCGAGTGATTGCGTTGCCCACTGAACGGCATCGGCTATGGTTTTACCCGAGCCCGCTGTCACTTAGTTGTCTGCCAGTGAAGCCAACAGGTCGGCCTGATGTTCCTGACGGATAGGTTCAAGCAGCAGACCAAGACTACCTTCAATGACTTCGTCCAGACGATACAATGTCAGGTTGATGCGATGGTCCGTTACCCGTCCTTGTGGGAAATTATAGGTACGGATACGCTCTGAACGATCACCACTGCCTACCAGGTTACGACGAGTAGAGGCTTCTTCTGCGTCGCGCTTGTCCTGTTCAATTTGATTCAGACGAGCCTGTAACACCGACATCGCTTTAGCGCGGTTTTTATGCTGTGAACGTTCGTCCTGACACTCAACCACTACGCCTGTAGGAATGTGCGTAATACGAATGGCGGAGTCAGTTTTGTTAACGTGCTGACCACCGGCACCGGACGCACGAAAGGTATCGACGCGCAGATCTGCCGGATTAATTTCAATTGCCTCAGATTCAGGGATCTCTGGCAACACAGCGACTGTACAGGCAGAAGTATGAATACGACCTTGTGATTCCGTTTCCGGCACACGTTGCACGCGGTGACCACCAGATTCAAATTTCATCACGCCATAGGCACCGTCACCGGAAACGTTGGCAATGACTTCTTTAAAACCACCGTGCTCGCCTTCGTTGGCACTTACCAACTCAATGCGCCAGCCTTTGGTTTCAGCATAACGGCTGTACATGCGGAACAAATCACCGGCAAAAATAGCCGCTTCGTCACCACCTGCACCCGCGCGGATTTCAAGGAAGCAGTTGTGATCATCATTTGGGTCGCGCGGCAGTAACAAAATTTGCAGTTCAGATTCGAGACGGTCAATCTCTTCTTTGGCGACCTTGATTTCTTCCTGCGCCATCTCGCGCATCTCAGCGTCCTCTTCCTGCAGCATTTCCTGCGCAGACGCTAAGTCCTCTTCGGCCTGACGATACGCATTAAACCCCGCCACAACATCCTCTAACTGGCTGAACTCTTTAGACAACGCGCGGAACTTTTCCTGGTTGCTAATGGTGTCAGGATCACCCAGCAGCGCCTGCACTTCGGCGAAGCGTTCTACGAGGTTTTCCAATTTAATGACTACGGACTCTTTCATACTTTTCCTGATATATGTGTGACGGTTACCTGTTGTCAGGGTTGTCCAGTTCAAACGCTTTAGCCAGCCATCGGGTTGTGCGTTGATCGGCCTGAGTTGAGGCATCACGCAGCGCGCGAGTCGGTGCGTGAAGTAATGCATTAGTTAATTTATAGGCCAGTTCTTCTACAACGTCTTCTGCTGACTGACCTTCCTGAATTTGTTTTAGCGCTTTGTCGAGTAATTCCTGACGCTGCTGATTACCTCTGTCGCGGTATTGTTTCACCAGATCGACACTCTGACGGGACTGTTGCCACTGCAAAAAACTACCGACTTGCTGCTCAATAATCCCGGCAGCCTGGGCGGCGGCCTGTTCCCGTGATGCCATATTTTGCTGCACGATATGCTGCAAATCATCCACGGTATATAAATAGGCATCGCCCAGCTCATTTACCTGAGCTTCGATATCGCGTGGGACAGCCAAATCCACCATAAACATAGGCAAATTACGTCGCTGCTTTAGCGCATCCTCAACCATGCCTTTACCAATCAGCGGTAACTGACTGGCAGTCGAACTGATTACGATATCAAACTGATGGAGCTTTTCCGGTAGCTGGCTCAGCGTCATCACTTCTGCATCCAGTGAACTTGCCAGGTTTTCCGCCCGTGCAAGGGTCCGGTTTGCAACCGCCAGGCGTTTCACCCCTTGTTCTTTTAAATGCTGTGCAACGAGTTCAATGGTTTCGCCTGCGCCAACCAGTAACACGGAACGTTCAGGCAAGCGCGCGAATATGTGTTTGGCTAACTGCACTGCGGCATAAGCAACGGACACGGCATTGGCGCCTATTTCCGTTTCACTTCGCACCCGCTTGGCAACGGTAAATGTGTGCTGAAACAACTTGTCGAACTGAGTACTGACTAAACCTGAATGACGGGCGTGATTATAGGCTTGTTTTATTTGCCCCAGAATCTGCGGCTCGCCTAATACCAGCGAATCAAGTCCACAGGCTACACGCATAATGTGTTCTATGGCAGCGACTTGTTCATAGATGTAGGCATTTGCGTTGAGCTGTTCGCGGTCGACACCGTGAAAAGTCGCCAGCCAATCGATTAACTGGCTGGTGTCAACGTTATCTGCGGTGACGTAAAGCTCAGTGCGGTTACAGGTAGAGACAATGACCGACTCTTCCACGCCGTCGAAGGATTTCAACGATGACAACGCCTCAACCAGCGAATCCGGGGTGAACGCGACTTTTTCTCGCAGTTCAACCGGTGCGGTTTTGTGGTTTATTCCGAGGGCAATCAGGGTCATGAGGTTCGACAACAGCTACAATGGAGCGGCATTGTACGAAAAAGCCAAAATGATTGAAAGTGCTGGTAGTTCTATGTTCCACTATCGTTTTAATAGATTTTTTAGGTTTGACCGTGTTACGACACCTTTTTGTAGGTTTTTTAATCGTCTTAGTCAGTGGGTGTGCAGCGCGTTTACCTCAACCAGAAGGGCAAATTGATTTACCCGAACAACTGTCAAAGTTACGCCAGATCTCGACCTGGGAAATCAGTGGCAAGCTGGCCATTAAACACCCCGACCAGTCATTAAGCGCTAATTTACGCTGGCAGACCCAACAACCTGATTTTGAATTTCGCCTAAGCAACTTTTTGGGCATCACGCTAGTCGACATGCAAAATACCCGTGACGGTGCCGTGCTGGAGGCCGATGGCGAAATCTACACTGATCCCAGTGCCAGTCTGCTTTTATATCAAATGACAGGATGGGATATTCCGGTGAATCAGTTGCTCAGTTGGATCAAAGGCGTGCCAAAAACCGGCGATATTTACCAGTTAGACGAGCACGGTTTGGTGTCGGAGCTAAAACCCGCCTGCCAACAATGTGCCGGTTGGATAGTCAGTTATAGCAGATATCAGCAAGTGGACGATGTTTGGCTGCCCCACGCGCTCACGCTTACCAACCCATTACAGCCTGATCACTCAATTAAAATTCGAATTTATAAATGGACACTCAATTAACTCCAGACTGGTGGCCCAGTCCCGCCAAGCTCAATTTATTTCTTCATATTCTCGGCCGATACCCCAATGGCTACCATCAGTTACAAAGCCTGTTTCAGATGTTAGACACCGGGGATCGCCTGGCTTTTAGTCTGAATACAACGGGTGACATCACGATCAGCCCGGAAATTCCCGGGGTGAATACTGAAGATAATTTGGTCTATCGCGCCGCCAGCATGCTGCAGCGCCATTGTAATGTTAGTCAGGGCGTCGATATTTTATTGGATAAACAATTACCTATGGGTGGTGGTATAGGTGGCGGGTCATCTAATGCCGCCACCACACTGGTTGCACTCAACCATTACTGGCATTGCAAACTCAGCACCGATGAGCTGGCAGAACTAGGGCTTTCATTAGGCGCAGATGTACCGATATTTGTACGCGGAAAGACCGCGTTTGCCGGTGGTGTGGGCGAAGATATTCATCCAACAACACTCCCGGAGCAAGCGTATTTAGTGGTATTCCCTGGCGTACACGTGGGGACTGCTGAGGTATTCGGACATCCTGAACTGCCGCGAGATACCCCGCCAATGCAATGGCAGGATTACGAATTTGAATCTACCCATAACGATTGCCAGCAAATTGTCTGTAATGCGCATCCGGAAGTTGCAAAATTATTACAGTGGTTGGTACACTACGCACCGTCGCGGATGACTGGCACGGGCGCGTGTGTTTTTGCCAAATTTGAGACAGTGTCACAGGCCAGCGATGTGCATCAACAATTGCCATCAAAATGGTCGGGATTCGTCGCAAAAGGTATGAATACTTCGCCGCTTTTACTAAAATTAGAACAAGTGTCTCTAATCTAACGACAACAATTTGATGGGGTATAGCCAAGTTGGTAAGGCAGCGGGTTTTGATCCCGCCATCCGTTGGTTCGAGTCCAGCTACCCCAGCCACCTCCTACTATCAAAGCACCGAGGAAACACTTGTGCCAGACATGAAGCTCTTTGCAGGTAACGCGATTCCTGAATTAGCCCAGAAAGTTGCTGATCGCCTTTACACCAAGCTTGGCAACGCCACCGTCGGCCGTTTTAGTGACGGCGAGATCGCAGTAGAAATTCATGAAAACGTCCGTGGCTCGGACGTTTTTATTATCCAGTCTACGTGCGCGCCCACCAATGATAACCTGATGGAGTTGATCGTTATGATCGACGCCTTACGCCGTGCATCTGCAGGCCGTATCACAGCCGTTATCCCGTATTTTGGTTATGCCCGTCAGGACCGTCGTGTTCGCTCTGCGCGTGTACCCATTACCGCAAAAGTAGTTGCGGATTTCCTGTCCAACGTGGGCGTTGACCGTGTACTCACCATCGATTTACACGCTGAGCAGATTCAAGGGTTCTTTGATGTACCGGTAGACAATGCCTTCGGTACGCCAATCCTGTTGAACGACATGTTCCAGCGCGATTTCGTTGATCCAGTTGTCGTTTCACCTGACATTGGTGGTGTTGTGCGTGCGCGTGCAACAGCTAAGTTGTTGAACGATACCGATCTGGCCATTATCGACAAACGTCGTCCTAAAGCGAACGTTGCACAAGTAATGAACATCATTGGTGATGTGCAGGACCGCGACTGTATCATTGTTGACGACATGATCGACACCGGTGGAACGCTGGCGAAAGCCGCCGATGCGTTAAAACAGCACGGTGCTCGTAAAGTATACGCATATGCAACGCACGCTATCTTCTCGGGCAACGCAGCAAATAACTTACGTGATTCAGTGATAGATGAAATCATTATCACCGACTCAATTCCTCTTGCTGCAGACATGCGCGCAATTGGTAAAGTTAAGCAGCTGACATTGTCTGAAATGCTGGCAGAAACGATTCGTCGTATCAGCAACGAAGAATCTATCTCGGCAATGTTCGAGTACTAAGCTTCATTGTAAGTGTCCGGGGTATCTCTCTGATATCCCCGATTTATTTCATCCCGAACTACCTCTTCGCCTATTTACTTCACTCGATTGCCCCGATACAGTGTGCCCAGAACAATTATCTGAGTTGATTACATGGCGCACCTGGCTGATTACATTCCTTCTCTGCTTACCTTATGTGTCATTGGCCTGGGCCTGGCGTTTTTCCACTGGGTACTGATCCGCCGCAATACGCACTTAACCAGTGACCAAAAGCTACCCCGCCAGCTTATCATGCTGTTGCTTACCTTCGTCAGTGTCATTGCGTTTGTATTGTCATTGCCGCTTAGCGAGGCCATTCAAAACCAGATCCTGGCGCTAATCGGTATTTTACTCTCGGGTGTCATTGCGTTTTCGTCTACCACCATTGTGTCGAATGTCATGGCGGGTTTGGTGCTGCGTTTCAACAAACCTTTCCGGCTGGGCGACTTTGTAAGGGTGAACGGCTTTTCTGGGCGCGTAGCCGAAATGGGACTTTTGGAAACCGAAATTCAGACAGAAACCCGTGAACTTATTGCTTTTGCCAACACGATTTTGATTAACAGTCCGGTGACCGTGGTGCGTTCGTCGGGGGCAATTGTGTCAGTTGAACTCAGCCTGGGATACGAAATACACCACAGTAAAGTTGAACAGCATTTGTTACAGGCGGGCACCGAAGCGGGATTAGAGGAGCCGTTTGTTCAGGTTATTTCACTAGGCGACTTTTCTGTTACATACCGAATCGCAGGGCTCCTTACCGATGTAAAAAGCATGATCAGTGCGCGTTCAAAGCTACACAAAGCCGTGTTGGACTGTTTGCATAATGCTAATATTGAAATTGTTTCACCCACGTTCGTCAATTCCCGACCACAACCTGACGACCGCGTAATGATACCGGTGAGGCAACGCATTGTGCAGGTCAATGAGCCTGACGCCCCTCGTCCGGAAGATATATTATTCGACAAGGCCGAAGAGGCAGAAGCCATTCAACGCGACAAAATGACCGTGGAAGCGGAACTGGCTGCTATCCAGGAGCAGCTGTCCGGGGCTGACAGTGAACAAAAAGACGCGCTGAAAGCACGCCGCGATGAACTAAAAGCGCAACTGGCAGAACTGGCCACGCCGGTAAAAGAAGAGGCAGAGCAAATTGAGTCGGCCCCTGGCATAATTAAATCACCAGACGCCGAATAAGCCTGTTCACAGTACAGGTTGGCACTGAGACAGCTCTTATTTATGGCTGTGACGCGTAGTCTTTGTACCAGGAGCTAAAGGCAGCGACCGTCATCGGCTTGCTGTATAAGAAGCCCTGCGCACAATCGCAGTTGTTATCAATTAGAAACTGATGCTGATCGGCCGTCTCAACCCCTTCTGCAATAACTTGCAGATTAAGGCTTTTCGCCAAGCCCAAAATAGCCAGCACAATGGCGCTGTCTTCGTTGTTGTTGATACCCACATCCTGAATAAATGACTTGTCGACTTTAAGTTCATCGATAGATAAATGTTTCAGATAGGATAACGAGCTGAATCCGGTGCCAAAGTCGTCAATAGATACAATCACACCCAACTGACGCAGTTTTACCAATAGCGCGGAAACACTTTCATAGCTGTGCACCAGCACGCTTTCAGTAAGCTCAACCGACAGTTGCTTCGGATTGACCTGATAGGACTCAATACTGCTGATGATGTAGTCAATAGTATCCTGATCGGACACCTGCCGTGCCGACACATTGATAGCGACCCGAACATCAACGGCTTGCTGCTTAAAGCGCTGCAATATCTTACACACCTCGTCAATCAGCCAGTTACCAAAGGGAATTATTAACCCAGTTTGCTCAGCAACGGGAATAAATACTTCAGGCGAAATAAATTCACCATCGGCATGTTGCCAACGCGCCAGCGCTTCACATTTCACAACTCGGTTTGCTTTCAAATCGATAATGGGCTGCAAATACACTTCCAGCTCACCGTTTTCGATTGCCCGGCGCAGTGACTCTTCAAGCTTGTAGCGCTCTTCACTGTGGCGTTTAAGCTCATCACTGAACGCACAAATTGCA
>Ga0209379_10001459_pt1 | contig 15557 bp, 13 predicted proteins | sample tdDd001_FD_187124 | JGI IMG/M metagenome (GOLD analysis project Ga0209379, IMG submission 187124) | Marine sediment microbial communities from the Atlantic coast under amendment with organic carbon and nitrate - tdDd00.1 (SPAdes)... | ecosystem: Environmental > Aquatic > Marine > Coastal >...
AGTAATGGTCGGTAAGCGGGTTATAGTGCAAGCCTGTAATGTGGCGATCCTGGAGCGGGGTGGGATCGATCATCGCAATGAGTTCCGACGGGCGAATGAATTTATTGTGGTCGTGGGTACCTTTGGGAACCAGTTTCAGTAGTTGTTCAGCGCCAACGATTGCAAACATATACGACTTGATATTGCGGTTCAGAGTCGAGAAAAAGACATGGCCACCAGGCTTAACCATTTTGGCGCACGATGCGATCACTGAAGCCGGATCTGGTACATGTTCAAGCATTTCCATGCAGGTCACCACATCGTAGGTCTCAGGGAACATTTCTGCATGCTCTTCTGCTGTCCGTTGGACATATTCCAGCCTGGTTCCGGTTTCTAGCGCATGTAGCCGAGCAACGGTAAGCGGTTCCTTGCCCATATCGAGTCCGGTGACTTCCGCGCCCTCGACAGCCATGCTTTCGGCCAGAATACCGCCGCCACAACCGACATCGAGTATTTTCTTGCCAAACAGGCCACCGGCATGGTCAATGACATAGTTCAGGCGTAGTGGATTGATCTGATGAAGAGGCTTGAACTCTCCTTCCAAATCCCACCAGCGAGAGGCCATTTCTTCAAACTTACTGATTTCTGCCGGATCGACATTTAACTGTTTGGTCATTCTTATCGCCATTTCCTTATATTAGTGGCGATATTATAACGGAATCGAGAGAGCTGAAATAATAGTTTTTGTCACGTAAACCGTCGAATAGTTGCAAGAGGCCAGCGAGAATACTGTAGGGAACGTGAGCATGAAGCAGTAGGAAATACTCACTACTGCTTCAGAATACCTCCCGAACGGTTTCATAACTGTCCGGGGAATGAGGTTTGCAGGACTCAGTCATTGCTAACTATTGTTAAATGCCAGCAACTCAGGGCTGATTGAACCTGAAAAAACCGTCATTGCAGCGAGGATTAGCATTAAAATGTATTTACCGCCAATGATGCAGAGTCCGATAGTGTTGATAGCCTTGCCTAACATAGTGACCTCACTTATTTTTAATTGAAAAAATATGCGTGAAAAGGTCCGTTTTAAACAGCTAAACGGTTGGGTGCAAAGACAATTCTACGCAGCAGCTTTGTGATTAAAGTGACCTTGATCAGAGAATTGTTCAGCTTACAGTCAGGCGGTGCTCAGAGTTGCATAAAAAGCGGTCAGGTCGCTTTTTTACAATTGGTAGCACTTTATTTCCTCGGGAAAAAATCTGCATCTATTGAATTGAGCGAAAAATAACCGTTTAAGCTCAATTGATGCCACAAACGCGTCAAGGTGGTGTCTGATTTTTGGTAAATCCGCTAAATTACTCACAACATAAGTAGTGAAAGGTGTGCCTATCTAGGCTCATTTATGCTATATTCTCGCACCTTGCACGTATAAAAATACGACAGAAATTACCTGAGGGATATTGGCTCCATGAGCGATCTTGCAAAAGAGATCACGCCCGTAAACATTGAAGAGGAGCTGAAAGGCTCATACCTCGACTATGCGATGTCAGTGATCGTTGGTCGTGCTCTTCCGGATGTGCGTGATGGCCTTAAGCCAGTGCACCGTCGCGTATTATTCGCGATGAATGTGCTAGGCAATGACTGGAATAAAGCATACAAAAAATCTGCCCGTGTGGTTGGTGACGTAATCGGTAAATATCACCCACACGGTGATAGCGCGGTATACGACACGATCGTACGTATGGCGCAACCATTCTCGCTCCGTTATATGCTTGTTGACGGCCAAGGTAACTTTGGTTCCGTTGATGGTGACTCGGCAGCGGCAATGCGTTATACCGAAATTCGTATGGCAAAAATTGCCCACGAATTATTGGCTGACCTTGATAAGGATACGGTCGACTACGTACCTAACTATGATGGTACGGAACAGATCCCTGAGGTTATGCCAACCAGAGTACCAAATCTTCTAGTGAATGGTTCATCTGGTATTGCCGTCGGTATGGCGACTAACATCCCACCTCATAATCTGGGTGAAGTCATCAACGGTTGTCTGGCCTATATCGATAATGAAGAGATCACTATCGATCAGCTGATGGATTATATTCCTGGTCCAGACTTCCCAACGGCCGCATTGATCAATGGTCGTAAAGGTATCATTGATGCTTATCATACTGGCCGCGGTAAAGTTTACATGCGTGCCAAAGCTGATATCGAAGTTGAGAAGAATGGTAAAGAAACCATTATTGTCACCGAGATCCCATATCAGGTGAACAAAGCGCGTCTGATCGAAAAGATCGCCGAGCTGGTAAAAGAAAAGAAAGTCGAAGGCATCAGTGGATTACGCGACGAATCTGATAAAGATGGTATGCGTATTGTTATCGAATGTAAGCGCGACGCTGTCGGTGAAGTTATTCTCAATAACCTTTACTCGCAAACTCAGCTACAAACTACGTTCGGTATCAACATGGTTGCACTAGACCACGGTCAGCCTAAGTTATTCAACCTGAAAGAAATGTTGAAGTGCTTCGTGAACCACCGCCGTGAAGTGGTGACGCGTCGTACAATTTTCGAATTGCGTAAAGCACGCGAACGTGCACACATTCTTGAAGGTCTAGCTATTGCGTTGGTTAATATTGATGAAATCATCGAATTAATTAAAAACGCACCGACACCTCAGGTTGCACGAGAAGGGCTACTTGCTCGTCCGTGGCAATTAGGTGATGTGGCTGCAATGTTAGAACGTGCTGGTGTTGATGCGGCGCGTCCGGATTGGCTGGCGCCAGAATACGGTATTCACGGTGGTCAGTACTTCCTGACAGAACAACAAGCACAAGCAATCCTTGAGCTACGTTTACACCGTCTAACTGGTCTCGAGCATGAGAAGATCCTTGATGAATACAAAGGTCTCCTTGATATCATCGAAGAACTACTGCTTATTCTAGGTAGTTCTGAGCGCCTGATGGAAGTCATTCGCGATGAGCTATACGCAGTTAAAGAGCAGTTTAATGATGAGCGTCGTACTGAAATTACAGCAGCAAGCCACGATATCGATCTTGAAGATCTGATCACTCAGGAAGATGTTGTTGTTACGCTTTCTCACGAAGGCTACGTGAAGTACCAGATCCTGAGCGACTACGAAGCTCAGCGTCGTGGTGGTAAAGGTAAAGCCGCGACGCGAATGAAGGAAGAAGACTTCATTGAACGCCTGCTGGTGGCCAATACGCACGATACTATCCTGTGCTTCTCGAGCCGTGGCCGTATGTACTGGCTGAAAGTGTACCAACTGCCATTGGCGAGCCGAACAGCTCGTGGTAAGCCTATCGTCAACATTCTTCCTCTGGAAGAAGATGAGCGTATTACTGCAATCTTGCCAGTAAAAGAATACGAAGAAGACAAGTTCGTATTCATGGCAACTGCCGACGGTACCGTGAAGAAGACACCACTGACAGATTTCAGCCGCCCTCGTAGCGCTGGTATCATTGCAGTGAATCTTCGCGAAGGTGATTCGCTGATTGGCGTTGATGTTACTAACAGTGCAGACCAGATCATGCTGTTCTCTGAAGCGGGTAAAGTGGTTCGCTTCTCAGAAGAGCAAGTACGCGGTATGGGCCGAACTGCTGCGGGTGTCCGTGGTATGAAGCTAGCTGAAGGTGACAAAGTTGTATCACTGATTGTTCCACACAACGAAGGTGATGTACTAACAGTAACTGAAAACGGTTACGGTAAACGTACGTCATTAGAAGAATACCCAGCGAAGAGCCGTGCGACACAAGGTGTTGTATCTATCAAGGTCTCTGAGCGTAACGGTAAAGTTGTTGGCGCAGTACAGGCTGAAGAAGGCGATGAGTTCATGATGATCACCAACGGTGGTACATTAGTACGAACTCGTGTTGCTGAAGTTAGCCGTGTTGGCCGTAACACCCAGGGTGTTACGCTAATCCGTACAGCTGAGGAAGAATTGGTTGTAGCCCTTCAGCGTATCGATGAGCCGGAAGAAGTTGAACTGGATGAAGACGCTATCGAAGATGGTGAAATCGCAGTTGACGGTGAGCAGGCGAGTGATGCAGAAGCAACACAACAGTCTGATGCTGATTCAGAGCAAGGTGAATCAACTGACGAAGAGTAATATCGTTAGTTAGATATGCTAATAAAAACGCAGCCTACGGGTTGCGTTTTTTTATATCTGAAAAACATGAATATGTGGATGATTTGTTTGAACACCTTTGAACCGCTTTTTTTTCTATAAATAGTTATCGTCAGGTCTTTCCAGAGCTGGCATAAAGGTGTAAAAACAAAGTAGTTGATCTTCGTCACAGTGCACTATCGGGCAACAATATGTGACGAATAGGTATATTTTCCCCTATGCAGAGCAGGAGCGAGTCTTACATCATGGAAAAGGTCTACAATTTTTGTGCTGGTCCGGCAATGATCCCAGCAGATGTCTTAAAGAAAGCACAGGAAGAACTGGTTAACTGGAGCGGTCTGGGCACCTCTGTGATGGAAATTAGTCACCGAAGCAAAGAGTTTATTGCGGTGGCTGAACAGTCGGAGAAAAATCTGCGCGAACTGTTATCCATTCCTGATAACTACCATGTGCTGTTTTGTCATGGTGGTGCGAGAGGCCAGTTTGCTGCAGTACCGATGAATTTGCTAGGTGATGCACAAACAGCAGATTATATGGATGGTGGATATTGGGCGCACAGTGCCGTAGAAGAAGCGAAAAAATATTGTCAGCCAAATGTGCAGGACATTACCTGCAAGCGGGAAGGCAAGAAAGCTATTTTACCAGCTTCGGAGTGGCAGCTGTCTGATGATGCGGCCTATGTGCACTTCTGTCCAAATGAAACTATTGATGGTATCGAAATTCGAGACTTGCCTATAACAGACAAGCCTATCGTTGCTGATATGTCTTCGACAATTTTGTCTCGAAAAATTGACGTTTCAAAATACGGTGTGATTTATGCTGGAGCACAGAAAAATGTTGGCCCGGCAGGATTAACCATTGTTATTGTTCGTGAGGATTTGTTGGGCAAGGCACAGCAAATTTTACCGAGTATTCTTGATTACACCGTTCTGGTTGATAAAGACTCGATGTTCAATACGCCACCGACATTCGCCTGGTATCTTGCGGGAGAAGTGTTTAAATGGCTAAAAGATCTTGGTGGTGTAGAAGAGATGCAAAAGCGCAATGAAGCCAAGGCCGAGGTGCTGTATAGCTTCATTGATCAGTCTGACTTTTATCGCAACGAGGTACACCCGGTGAACCGTTCACTGATGAATGTACCGTTCCAGTTGAAAAAGCCGGAACTGGATGCATTGTTCCTAGAGCAGGCTGATGCTGCAGGTTTGAAGGCGTTGAAAGGGCACCGTGTTGTTGGCGGTATGCGGGCATCTATCTATAATGCCATGCCACTCGAAGGCGTACAGGCGTTGGTCGACTTTATGACGAAATTTGAGCAAGAAAACACGTAGAAACGCACAATAGCCCTGATTCAATAAATCTAAGCCTCTCTGTTGAGAGGCTTTTTTATAACGACCCCGGAAATATGATTTTGCTGGTATCGAAGCCTTTTTGTTCGGCAATCGACAGATAGTATTGCACCTTGTCTTGTGGCATTGATTTGTTGCGGGAAAGAATCCAGAAATAATCTGTGTTATAGCCGCTAACCAAAGCGGTGGAGTAGTCGGGCTCAAGATGAAAAACGACGTAACTGCCGTAGAACGGTCCGAAAAAAGAGACTTTGAGGTGGGCGGTATCGGACAGGCCGACAAATTTAGCCTTACCTTCAGCTTCCTTCCATTGGCTCGCCTCTTGATTGAACCCCCGGTTAATAACTTTGACGGAGCCATCCTTATTAAGGCTATACGTTGCAGAAACTTTAGTCAGTCCTCGTTCAAAGCTGTGATCGAGGCGCGCAATTTCGTACCAGGTACCAAGGTAACGGTCTATGCTGAATGGTTTGATCGGGGTTACCTGTTCCGGCATCCCGGTACAGCCAGTTAGGCCGAATAGGGTAACAGTAGCTAGCAACCGGGAGATTATATTCATCTTATTACCTCGGTAAATACTTGCAGGTTTACGGACGGATGAAAATATCCCACAACATTTTATATATATTTATGCAAACAGCATCAGATATAAATCACAAAGATTGTACAAAATTCAATCACCGCTATAAACACAGTTTCCCTCAGCAGAAACAGTCTCGAGGCTATTTTCTTGTATCATATACGAAATTATTGCGAGGGATTAGCTAGAACTATGATGAGCTCAAATGTGTACCAAAAGAAAGCATCAGATTTTCAGTTACTGAGTTTGCAAGGCCGTGACAAGGAATGTTTGACATCTCTGTTTAGCGAGCACAAGGCAACTCAGCAGCTGCAAGACGCAACCTGTTACCTAGTCTTCAAGCAGCAGAAGCCATACTTCTATTCACTAATTAAGCACCGAATAGATGTCAGCTACTTTTCTGGTACAGAGACTCTCGACGAAAGCGCTATTCCAGCAAAAGCCGCCGTTAGTGACAGTGTTATCTCGGAGGTGGAGGTTGATTTTCCTCTTGCTCTGTATCGCTCGACAACTCGCCAGGGCATGTTTGAACGATTGCTGTCACTCAAGGAATCATGCGGTCATTACACGCTTAACCTCCGCTTACCTTTGTTGGAAATGACATCTGAGTATGAGCTCAATGATATCGCAAAGCTATGCATCGTTGCCGGCGCCGATAATCTTACCTTGTCGCTAGAGGGGAAACTCGATGACCAACAAGAAGCTTATATTATTTTGCTTACTAACCTTTTGAAGCGTTTCTTTGTTGCTGACAGCTGCGGTCTTATTTTCGCCGGACTGTCGTCCCTCCCTACAATGGAACGCATCTCAGCGTTGTCGAAAGATGTACTCGGCGAAGTCTGGGTAGACAATGCTTCGCTCAAGTTTGAATGCTAGTTTTTTGAGGCCAGTTCAACAGCGGTATAATAACGGTGTCAATGACACCGTTACGTTTGCCTAGAGGTTATTCGAGGCAAAAGCGGTTCTCCAGGTAGCAGCGAATTGACTGTTCACTGGCATCAAAATGCGGCAAAGGGAGATGCGCAGGATCAACCCATTGCCAGCCTTCGCATTTGTCGGGTTCACGTAACTCGACTTGACCTCTGAATTCAGTAACCAGCAACGTAACACTGATATAGTGTTTGCCTGACTCATGGTAGGTTTGCAAGTTGTTGGTGACGGCAATAACGTTTGGGTTTTGTATCAGCAGTCCCGTCTCTTCCTCTATCTCGCGGGCAGCACATTGGGTAAAGGTTTCTCCTATCTCCATATGGCCACCGGGTATCGAGTAGTAAGGAGCATGGCTATTTTTCCGCTTGCCAATGAGCACTTCTCCCTTGGCGTTAACAATGATCACTCCGATACCAACTTTAGGTGTTTCTGCTGCCACACTCTGCTCCTTGTTTTGAACTAAATCAGGCTGCCTTCGATTTGAAGGGCCACTTATCTTACCATTTTCTGCGATCTTGATTGGGTTGAATCAGTACTAGCGAACAGAGGCATTATTCGCTAATCTGCTTGAACGCCCAAAATACAGGATTGAAGAGATAACAGATGGAAAGTTTAACGTTACAGCCGATAAATCAGATCAATGGCGAAGTAAATCTACCGGGGTCGAAGAGTGTTTCGAATCGTGCCCTTCTATTGGCTGCGTTAGCTCAAGGAACCACGCGACTCTCTAACCTGCTGGACAGTGATGATATCCGCCACATGCTGAATGCTTTAAAACAGCTGGGTGTGAGCTACCGACTATCGGAAGATAAAACCGTTTGTGAAGTCAATGGGCTTGGTAGGGCTTTCAAACCCGAGCAGGTGCTGGAGCTGTTTTTGGGCAATGCCGGTACGGCGATGCGTCCACTAGCCGCGGCATTGTGTCTTGGCGACGGGGAGTTTGTTCTGACGGGGGAGCCTCGCATGAAGGAGCGCCCGATAGGCCATTTGGTCGAGGCTCTTCGAACGGCCGGAGCCGATATTACTTATCTCGAAAACGACAACTACCCACCACTGAAAATCAAGGGTACAGGGCTGCAAGGCGGGGAAGTTGAAATTGATGGGTCTATTTCCAGCCAGTTTCTGACCGCTTTTTTGATGTCGGCTCCAATGGCCAAGGCCGATACCCTGATCCGCATTAAAGGCGACCTTGTTTCTAAGCCTTATATCGATATTACCCTGCATATCATGGCGCAGTTCGGTGTAACGGTTGAAAATCGTGATTACCAAGAGTTTTTTGTCCCTGCTGGACAGACTTACCAAGCTCCGGGTGATTTTCTGGTCGAAGGCGATGCATCGTCGGCTTCCTATTTTCTGGCGGCTGCAGCCATCAGAGGCGGGGAGGTCAAGGTGACCGGTATTGGCAAGAAGAGTATTCAGGGCGATGTCCAGTTTGCCGATGCACTGGCAGCGATGGGGGCGGAAATAGAGTGGGGCGACCACTATGTGATTGCCCGTCGTGGTGAGCTGAAAGCCGTGGATATGGATTTCAACCATATTCCTGATGCGGCAATGACAATTGCAACGGCTGCGCTGTTTGCTGATGGTGTAACTACAATTCGTAACGTTTATAACTGGCGGGTCAAGGAAACTGATCGTCTGGCTGCAATGGCCACAGAACTGCGCAAAGTCGGTGCAGAGGTCGAGGAAGGGGATGATTACATTGTCATCACTCCGCCGTTGCAGTTAAAACATGCCGCTATTGATACGTATGATGATCACCGGATGGCAATGTGTTTCTCGTTAGTGGCGCTTAGCAATACACCCGTTACTATTAATGATCCGAAATGTACCTCGAAGACATTCCCTGATTACTTTGACAAGTTGGCCCAGCTAAGTAGCTAGTTAAGTAGCCAAATAACCAAGTAGCTAACTCGCTAAATCTTTCTTCCCAAAACGAAACCCGCCTTCTGGCGGGTTTGTGGATCTAAGTTGCTTGCAGGAATGCCAGATTGGGAGGCTACGGTCTGGCACCAATCTGATTTGATAGTACTCACGTTTTTTTTCCAGTATAATACGCCCCCGTTTGAGAGCTGTAATACGAAACATAAATGGGCAAATGTTTGGTATTAAAGCTCTATATTTGAACATATTCGGAGAAAACCTATGTCTAATCATGCTCCAGTTATCACTGTTGATGGGCCAAGCGGCGCCGGCAAGGGGACGCTATGTATGCTATTGGCAGAAAAACTGGGCTGGAAGCTGCTTGATTCCGGTGCGATTTACCGCGTATTGGCGCTGGCAGCGATTCACCATGGTGTTGATCTTGAATCTGAAGAAGCACTGGTTCCGCTGGCAGCACACCTTGATGTCCAGTTCAAAGCCGAAGGCGAGCTGGTCAAAGTTATTTTAGAAGGCGAAGATGTGTCCGGCGAACTTCGCAAAGAAGAAACGGGCATGGCCGCTTCAAAAGTTGCAGCCCTTCCGCGCGTACGTGAAGCACTCCTGCGTCGCCAACGCGCATTCAGCGAAACGCCAGGTCTGGTGGCTGATGGCCGTGACATGGGCACTGTCGTATTCCCGGGTGCAGAAGTGAAAATCTTCCTTGATGCCAGTGCGGAAGAACGTGCAAATCGCCGCATGAATCAGTTGCAACAGAAAGGCTTAGATGTTAACTTTGGCAGCCTTTTAAGCGAAATTCAGGAACGCGACGATCGCGACCGCAACCGTGCGGTGGCTCCGTTGCGTCCCGCAGCTGATGCTTTGGTGCTAGACTCTACTGAGATGTCAATAGAGCAAGTTACGGCCCAGGCATTGGTATATATTGAACAGAAATTATCGGCTGAGTAATCAGCACGATGGCGTCGGTATCACGGATGAATACTGACTTTACTACCAACCCCATGCGGTAGGATACCCATGGTTGTTAATCAAATTGAAGATTAAATAATGACTGAATCTTTTGCTTTACTCTTTGAAGAGTCTCTAAACGAAATCGAAACTCGCCCAGGTGCGATTGTTAAAGGTACTGTAGTAGCTATCGAGAACGGTTATGTTCTTGTTGATGCTGGCCTTAAGTCTGAGTCTTCTATCCCAGTTGAAGAATTCAAGAACGCTGCTGGCGAACTTGAAATTGAAGTTGGTGCAGAAGTAGACGTAGCACTTGACGCAATCGAAGACGGTTTCGGTGAGACTAAACTTTCTCGTGAAAAAGCTAAGCGTCATGAAGCTTGGATCCAGCTTGAAAAAGCTTACGAAGAAGCTGAAACAGTTATTGGTATCATCAACGGTAAAGTTAAGGGCGGCTTCACAGTTGAACTTAACGGTATCCGTGCGTTCCTTCCTGGTTCACTTGTTGACGTACGTCCAGTTCGTGACACTGCTCACCTAGAAAACAAAGAGCTAGAGTTCAAAGTAATCAAGCTAGACCAGAAGCGCAACAACGTTGTTGTTTCTCGCCGCGCAGTTATCGAATCTGAAAACAGCGTTGAGCGTGACGAGCTACTTGCTTCTCTACAAGAAGGCATGGAAGTTAAAGGTATCGTTAAGAACCTTACTGACTACGGTGCATTCGTTGATCTTGGCGGTGTTGACGGTCTTCTACACATCACTGATATGGCTTGGAAACGCGTTAAGCACCCAAGCGAAATCGTTAATGTTGGCGACGAAATCAACGTTAAAGTTCTTAAGTTCGACCGTGAGCGTACTCGCGTATCACTAGGTCTTAAGCAGCTAGGCGAAGATCCATGGGTAGCAATCGCTAAGCGTTACCCAGAAGGTACTAAGCTTTCTGGTCGCGTAACTAACCTAACTGACTACGGCTGCTTCGTTGAAATCGAAGAAGGCGTTGAAGGTCTGGTACACGTTTCTGAGATGGATTGGACTAACAAAAACATCCACCCATCTAAAGTTGTTAACGTGGGCGACGAAGTTGAAGTTATGGTTCTTGATATCGACGAAGAACGTCGTCGTATCAGCCTAGGTCTTAAGCAGTGTAAAGCTAACCCATGGCAGTCATTTGCAGAAATGCAAGCTAAGGGCGATCGCGTAACTGGTAAGATCAAGTCTATCACTGACTTCGGTATCTTCATCGGTCTTGAAGGCGGCATCGACGGTCTAGTTCACCTATCTGACATTTCTTGGAATGTTTCTGGTGAAGACGCAGTTCGTGACTTCAAGAAAGGCGACGAAATCTCTGCAGTAGTTCTTGCAGTAGACGCAGAGCGTGAGCGTATCTCTCTTGGCGTTAAGCAGATCGAAGAAGACCCATTCAACGGCTACGTTGCAGTTAACAAGAAAGGTGCTCTAGTTACTGGTACTGTTACTGCAGTTGACGCGAAAGGCGCAACAGTTGAGCTAATTGAAGGTGTTGAAGGTTACCTACGTGCTTCTGAAGCATCAGTTGACCGTGTTGAAGACGCAACTCTAGTTCTTTCTGTTGGCGATTCTGTTGAAGCTAAATTCACAGGCGTTGACCGTAAGAACCGCGTAATCAACCTATCTGTTCGTGCTAAAGACGTTGCTGAAGAGCAAGAAGCGATGGCTAACCTGAACAAGCAAGAAGATACTTCGTTCGGTAGCGCTATGGCTGACGCTTTCAAAGCGGCTAAAGGCGAATAATTGAGCTAGGGGGAAGATTTTTCCCCCTAAGCGGTTATACTATTGAGAAACATACTAAAAACGGAGTGTTTATGACAAAGTCTGAATTAATTGAAAGACTGTGTAGTCAACAAACACATCTTTCTGCCAAACAGGTAGAAGATGCAATCAAGGAAATCCTTGAGCACATGGCGACCACTCTTGCTGAGGGTGATCGTATTGAGATCCGTGGCTTTGGTAGCTTCTCATTGCATTACCGTGCTCCACGCGTAGGTCGTAACCCTAAAACAGGCGATAAAGTTGAGCTGGATGGCAAGTACGTCCCTCACTTTAAACCAGGTAAGGAATTACGCGACCGAGTTAACTTAGCACTTGCTGGTTAATCGCGAATAGAACAAAAAAACGGCATGCTGATAGTATGCCGTTTTTTTATGTCTATTGATCATGGTCTGATGTGTCAAAATCTTGCATAATCAACCCATCAAACTTTTGATCAAGTGAGAAGGATTTACGATGAAGATAATTAGCTTTCTTGTATTAGCGGTCTGCTTTTTGGCAACTCTGGCTCTTGGTGCGCAAAACCAGCAGATGGTTAATTTCGATTTTCTTGTAGCTCAGGGTGAGTTCCAGTTATCTACATTACTTGGTATCGCATTCGGTGCCGGTTTTGCGATTGGCTGGCTGATTTGCGGCATGCTATATCTAAAAACTCGATTCTCTAGAAATCGCCTAAGCAAAAAAGTGGCTAAGCAGCAGCAAGAGCTGAACCAGCTACGTGCTGAGCCTGTTAAGGAATAATCGTTAATGCTAGAACTGTTGTTCCTGTTACTCCCGATTGCAGCTGCCTATGGCTGGTATATGGGTAACAGGAGCGCTAGTAACAAACAACAGGAGCAGTCTCACCACATGTCGCGCCAGTATGTTACTGGCTTGAACTTACTTTTATCTGATCAATCAGATAAAGCGGTTGATGTGTTTATAGAACTGCTCCAAGTTGATAGCGAAACTATTGATACTCACCTTGCTTTGGGAAACCTCTTCCGAAGCCGAGGTGAAGTCGATCGTGCGATTCGTATTCACCAAAATCTGATTGCCCGTCCAAACCTCACCATCGATCAGCGTAATTTGGCTCTGCAGCAACTGGCAAAAGACTATATGGCTGCCGGATTCTTTGATCGCGCCGAAAAAATATTTGAACAATTATTGGATGAGCCCGATCACCGGAAAGGTGCCCTGCAGCAGTTATTAACGATTTACCAGCAGACCCGTGAATGGGAGAAAGCTATCGAGATGGCCTCTCAGTTGGTTAAGATGGGTAAATCGAAGCTAAAACATGATATCGCTCACTATTGGTGCGAAATGGCGATGCTCGAAATGAGTGCCTTGAATTCAGATAAAGCGAGACAATATCTGAAGAAAGCTCTGTCGGCGGATAAAACTTGTGTCCGTGCATCAATGATGGTGGCGAAGATTCTGATTAACGCTGAGGATTATAAATCCGCAGCCAAGCAGCTAGAGCGTGTGGCAGAACAAGATATAGACTACGTTAGCGAAACGCTGCCTATGTTGCTGCAATGCTATGAAGCCACCAACAACGAAACAGGTTGGCTTAAGTACTTGCGTCAGTGTGTCGAGCAAAAGGCTGGTGCTACCGCCGAGTTGATGCTGGCTGACGAGATTTCTAAGCATGAAGGCTCTGTGACTGCTCAGATGTTTATGACCCGCCAGCTTACGAAGAACCCGACGATGAAAGGCTTCTATCAATTGATGGACTATCATCTGGACGAGGCGGAAGAAGGCAGGGCAAAAGAGAGCTTGACGACTCTACGCTCTCTCGTTGGCGAACAATTGAAGATTAAACCGCATTTCCGTTGTCGAAAGTGTGGGTTTGCCACGCACTCTTTATACTGGCAGTGTCCATCGTGTAAGGGGTGGGGGGATGTTAAGCCGATCCGTGGCCTAGATGGCGAATAGCTCAAAAGAGAGCCCATTCATTGTGAATGGGCTTTTTTTTGACTTAATTATGCCCATAAGACTTTTGATTTTTTCCAGTATTGATGATGGGCCAGGTAATGAGTCGGCTTGGTATAATTCTTAGGCACATATATTTACTCGCCGTGTAAAACGATTGGCTGGCAGAGAAGATATCTGCTTTTGGTGACTTCAAGTGAAAAGTCAATTAATGCTCGAAAAAAAATGATTTTACTGTACAATCCTGACCGCCCTCAGCGTGCTGGGGAGGATTGAACAATAACTAAGCAGGAGATGCCATGTTAGACCCAAAAGTGATTGTCGCTCTCGACTACCCAAGCCAAGACGAAGCGCTGGCGTTCGTTGACCGTATTGAACCGGGAAGTTGTCGACTGAAAGTTGGCAAAGAGATGTTTACTTATTTTGGCCCTGACTTTGTGCGTAAACTGCATGACCGGGGCCATTCTGTATTCCTGGACCTGAAATTTCATGATATCCCCAATACCTGTTCCCGAGCGGTTGCCGCAGCGGCTGAGCTTGGGGTGTGGATGGTCAATGTACACGCCAGTGGCGGTGAGCGCATGATGGCGGCCTCGCGTGATATTCTAGAGCCGTTTGGCAAAGACCGCCCGTTGCTAATTGCTGTTACTGTTCTTACCAGTATGGAAGCGGCTGATCTGCGTGGTATCGGTATCCAGGCTGAGCCTCAGGATCATGTACTGAATCTGGCGCGGCTGACCAAGAACAGCGGCCTGGACGGTGTAGTGTGCTCGGCTCAGGAATCAAGCATGCTGAAAGCGGAGCTAGGTAAAGAGTTCAAGCTGATCACCCCGGGTATCCGCCCTGCTGGTAGCGCCGCAGGCGACCAGCGTCGCGTTATGACGCCTGTCGAGGCTGTTCAGGCAGGCTCTGATTACCTTGTTATTGGCCGTCCGATAACGCAAGCTGCCGATCCTGCTATTGTGCTAGCCGAGATAAATAAATCTTTGGCGTAAGTTTTTACCGACAACAGAAAATGATTAAATAGCGCCCGGCATCTGCCGGGCGTTTCTATTTGGTGTTTTGGTTTTACGTATTACAAGACCAAAGTTTCGATAGTCGTCTATGTTCCGTTATACATTTTTTCATACACTTATACCAAACAGAGAGTTTTTCTTTCGACATGTCAGCCGTGGGCTTTATTTGGCTGGGGAGAGTGTAAATGGATGTCGCATTCGATTTTGATTCATCGTTCTGGCGTTTGTTCATCGCCCTGATGCTCGGGGCCATTATTGGTATCCAGCGGGGCTGGGTTGATCGAAATGAAGCTGCTGGCTCCCGGATTGCAGGGATCCGTACCTATTCTCTGATAGGATTGTTGGGGGGTATATGTGGCTTGCTGACTTTGTCCTTTTCAGAGTTTTTTCTCGCCTTTTCACTGCTTGCATTTTCTGTCGTCATTATAGTTGCCTATATAAAGAGCCAGAAAGTGAAGATAAACCTCAGCATTACCGGCTTGGTCGGGATGTTGATCACCTTCTTGCTCGGTAGCCTGGCGGTTGTCGGAGAACCTGTTATTGCCGCATCGGCGGCCGTGATCACGGCAATCATTCTCGATAATAAGAAAGAGCTTCATACCGCCTTAATGAGGCTGCAGGAATATGAACTTGATGCAGCACTGCGCTTATTGCTGATTTCCGTTGTAATGCTCCCCTTGCTGCCCAACCAGGGAATGGGGCCGTGGCAGGCTATCAACCCGTATGAGATTTGGTGGATGGTTGTGCTTATCGCCGGTATTTCGTTTGTCGGCTATTTTGCGATTAAGATCGGTGGGGCTGAAAAGGGAATACTGTTTACTTGTCTGTTTGCGGGCCTGAGCTCCTCAACAGCGCTAACACTACAGTTTTCACATTTGTCAAAGCAGCAGACACATTTAAGTGGCCTGCTTGCCAGCGGTATTTTAATTAGCTGCGGAACCATGTTTCCACGCATTTTGTTTGTGTGCTCGGTGGTGAACTATTCCTTGGTAGAAATGCTGTGGTTGCCGATG
>Ga0209379_10001462_pt1 | contig 15550 bp, 11 predicted proteins | sample tdDd001_FD_187124 | JGI IMG/M metagenome (GOLD analysis project Ga0209379, IMG submission 187124) | Marine sediment microbial communities from the Atlantic coast under amendment with organic carbon and nitrate - tdDd00.1 (SPAdes)... | ecosystem: Environmental > Aquatic > Marine > Coastal >...
GGGATTTTGTTTTTTATTCCCACTCAATAGTTGAAGGTGGCTTAGATGTAATGTCATAGACAATTCTATTTACGTTGTTTACTTCGTTTACGATTCTAGATGAAATCTTGTCTAGAACTTCGTAAGGAATACGTGCCCAGTCACTTGTCATACCATCAACAGATGTTACAGCACGGATGCCGATTGTGTGTGAGTATGTTCTCTCATCACCCATAACACCAACTGATCTTACATTTGGAAGGACTGTGAAGTACTGCCATACTTCTCGCTCTAAACCAGCAAGACGAATCTCTTCTCTTAGAATATGATCTGACTCACTTACAAGGTGTAGTGCTTCTTCAGTGATTTCACCAATGATTCGAATTGCTAGACCCGGTCCTGGGAAAGGCTGACGCCAAACGATCTTCTCTTGAAGACCTACTTCAAGGCCAACTTGACGAACCTCGTCTTTGAATAAATCACGAAGTGGCTCGATTAAGCTGAACTTCATGTCTTCTGGAAGACCACCAACGTTGTGGTGACTCTTGATAACTTCTGCAGTATCTGTACCAGACTCAATAACATCAGGGTAAACTGTACCTTGAACAAGGTACTCAATGTTTTCTAGTTTATTTGATTCCGCTTCAAATACACGGATGAATTCTTCACCAATGATCTTACGCTTTGTTTCAGGATCAGAAACGCCTGCAAGACGGTTCATAAATCTCTCTTTGGCATCGACACGAATGAAGTTCATGTTGAATTCATTTTTGAATACATGCTCAACCTCGTCACCTTCATTTTTACGAAGAAGACCGTGGTCTACAAAGATACAAGTTAATTGATCACCGATAGCTTCGTGCACCATAACAGCTGCAACAGAACTGTCAACACCACCACTTAAAGCACAAAGAACATTCTTGTCGCCTACCAGGTTACGAATACGCTCGATTTCTTGCTTCGCAAAATCGCCCATATCCCAGTCACCTGCACAACCACATACTTCGTAAAGGAAGTTTGTGATCATTTGACGGCCGAATGGCGTATGCTCTACTTCAGCGTGGAACTGAACACCATATAGGTTTTCTTCTTTATTTTCAATAGCCGCCACAGGACAACTGTCAGTATCTGCAATAACTTCAAAGCCAGCAGGAGCTTGCTCAACATAATCGTTGTGGCTCATCCAACATGTAGATGACTCAATGCCTTTGAAAAGTGTGTCGTCTTTTTTAACGTTCAAGTGGATCTTTCCGTATTCTCTTTCAGTTGCACGAGCAACTTTTCCACCAAGTACATGAGACATAAGCTGCATGCCGTAGCAAATACCTAGAACAGGAATATTCAGTTCAAAAATTTCTTTATCAAGTGTTGGAGCACCTTCAGCGTAAACTGAGTTTGGACCACCAGTGAAGATGATTCCTTTAGGCTGAACTTCTTTTGCTTTTACAAGTGCGTTTTTCCATGATACAACTTCACTATAAACACCGGCTTCACGAACACGACGTGCAATAAGCTGGTTGTATTGACCACCAAAGTCAACAATCAGTACGGTTTCTCTTCCTTGCATGTTAAGCCTCCACTAGATTTACATCTACATACGAACCAGCCTTGCTGATTCTACCCTTAAACACTTACATTATATATTCATAATCAGAAATCCACTTATGCAGATTTCCTTCTAATAATCTATATCCATCTTTTGTCTTACTATTAACATTCTAATTGAATTATTCAATAAAACAAAGAAAAAAGAAGGCTAAATAAATTTTGGACGAGTCTTGGACGAGACTTTTATTTAGCCATTCTTATTTTATATAATCGATCATCAAGCCCCAGACTGTTCAAACGGGGAGGCTGAACAGGGCACTCTCGGTCAAGATTGGTCGATTGTTACCTTAATAGGGTCCACATCAAACTATTATTTAATTGAATAGTTCGGTGGCTCTTTTGTAATTTGTACATCATGTGGATGAGATTCCTTGAGGCCAGCACCAGTGATTCGAACAAATCGTCCATCAGCTTTAAGTGATGGAATATCTGGTGTTCCACAGTAACCCATACCTGATCTTAGGCCACCAATAAGCTGATAAATCATCTCTTTGATTTTACCTGCATAAGGCACACGCCCTTCTACACCTTCAGGCACAAATTTCTTTGTGTCATTCTGGAAATATCTATCTTTACTACCAGCTGCCATGGCGCCCTCTGAGCCCATGCCGCGGTATACTTTAAAACTTCTTCCTTGGTACATAACAAGCTCGCCAGGACTCTCTTCAGCCCCTGCAAATAATGAACCCAACATTACCGTATCTGCGCCTGCTGCAATGGCTTTTGGTAAATCTCCAGAGAACTTGATACCACCATCTGCTATAACAGGTACACCATACTTTTTACCCATAGCTGCACAATCCATAACCGCTGTAAGTTGTGGTACTCCAACACCTGCAACGATACGTGTTGTACAGATTGATCCAGGACCAATACCCACTTTAACGCAATCAGCGCCTGCTTTAATCAGATCTTCAGTGGCTGCTGCTGTTGCAACATTACCAGCAATAGTCTGTAGGTTCGGGAATGCTTTTTTAATTGTAGCCACTGCATTTAGGATATTTTGGCTGTGTCCATGTGCTGAATCTAGTGCTATAACGTCAACACCTGCGTTTTCAAGAGCTGTAACACGCTCCATCATATCAGAACCTATGCCGACTGCAGCACCTGCTAGAAGTCGACCTTGTGAGTCTGTCGCACGGTTTGGATATATAACAACTTTCTCAATATCTTTAATTGTGATAAGACCTTTAAGTTTATTGTTCTCATCAACAAGAGGTAACTTTTCAATTTTGCGAGTTTTAAGAACTTTTTCAGCTTCAGGAAGTGAAATGCCTTCATGACCCGTAACAAGATCTTCGCTCGTCATTACTTCGTGGATGTACTTCGAAGAATCACTTTCAAATCGAATATCACGATTTGTGATGATGCCCACAAGAGTATGCGCTTCGTCTACAATCGGTACACCAGATATTCTGTAGCGCTGCATAATTTCCAGAGCATCTGACACTTTGTTGTCTGGTTGTAAATAAAACGGATTTACAATAACGCCGTGCTCACATCTTTTGACACGGTCCACTTCAAGAGCTTGCTTTTCAATGGACATATTTTTATGAATGATCCCGATGCCACCCTCACGAGCCATTGCTATAGCAAGCTGTGATTCAGTAACAGTATCCATACCTGCACTGATAATTGGAATGTTCAGGCTAATTGTCTTTGTTAGTTGTGTTTTAAGGCTTACTTCGTTTGGCAGTACCTCTGATTTTTGTGGAACCAAAAGAACGTCGTCATACGTTAGTCCCTCTTTGATAATTTTGTCTTCCATATCGATCTCCTCCTCAAATGCATACATTCTCGCTTTGTTTAAATCTCACTCTGAACCCAGGTCTCTCAACCCCTGAACTCTATCGATACATCTTACATCAATCAAAAAATCAAAAAAGCCTGCACTCCATTTCTGTATTCTATAAATGTTCGGTTCTCGAACGTTCTATAGGGGAAATGGAGCATGCAGGCTTATGGAATTTAATCCATATAGTTGCGCGCTTGAAATTCCCACCCATAGAGAGGATGATTAACGGTCATCCAGTAGAAACTCCCGGTCCATATTACCGAGATTATACGAGTGATTTCTTTAGCTATCTTTTTAGGTTTTTAACACAATAACAAATCTTATAGGGTGTGTCAACAAAAATTGTTCGTTTTTTTGATCTATTACAAAAAAATTAAGCATTCACTCTGCCGTGGCAAGCATTTACTGAATCAATACTAAATAGTTTACACACTGTATTATTTATGAGCCTCACGAAATATATTGGGGTATAATTCAATACACTCATAATTATTACCGTTTATATTAAGGAGGTCATATGAATAGCCTGCGACATATCATTCCTTTTTTAAAGAAAAGTAAAAATAAATATTTCCTAGGGATACTGATCCTAATTATTATAGATGCTCTTCAACTTATAACACCCCGCGTGATCGGCTATCTGACAGACGATCTGCTCACAGGTCATGCCACTGTAAATAAACTCTTCATATATATACTGATCATTTTAGGCATTGCCGGCGGTGTTGCCATCGGTCGGTTTTTTTGGAGAATCTTGATCATCGGTTCAAGTCGTAAAATGGAAGCCTGGTTAAGAGAGCAGCTTTTCATTCATCTCGAAACACTTCCAACTTCGTTTTTCAACACACACAAAACCGGTGATTTAATGGCCCTTGCAACGAATGATATCAATTCGGTTAGAATGGCTTTTGGCATTGGTATTGTTATGGTGACCGATGCCATATTTCTCACCGCAATGACACTTTTCATTATGATCACAAACCTCAATTTGAAACTCACGCTCCTTGCTGTTTTACCTATGCCCATTATTGCAATATCGGTAACGCTGCTTGGTTTTCGGATTCGCAGAAGGTTTAAAAAAGTTCAAGAAGCCTTTGGGAGATTAACGGATAAGACTCAAGAAACATTTTCAGGCATTCGCATCGTAAAGTCATTTGTGCAAGAGGACAGCGAGCTTGAAAATTTTAGATTCTTCAATGAAGACAATTATAAAGTCAACATGTCACTCATTCGCGTTTGGAGTGTGATGTTTCCACTCGTCTCTTTTATCACATCACTCAGTTTAATTGTGGCTCTCACATTTGGCAGTCAGTTTGTCATTGATGGCACTATGACACTTGGTGAATTCGTTGCTTTTATCACTTACCTTGGAAAGCTGGCTTGGCCTATGATGGCTATTGGCTGGCTCATAAATATGATGCAACGTGGCTTTGTATCTTTAGGACGCATCAATGAAATTCTTGATGTCGAACCCGCATATGATGAAGACAGAGCCCACCTTGATGTAACTTATGAAGCACCAGATTCTATAGAGACCACGAACTTTAGCATTCGGTTCAAAAATGTGAGTTATACATATCCGGGTGCAAACTTCCCCGCTCTTGATGATGTTAGCTTTGAAATAGAAACAGGACAGACACTCGCCATCGTTGGTCGAACCGGCGCTGGAAAAACCACGATAACAAACCTTTTACTCCGGCTCTACGACGATTACGAAGGTTCCATAGAGCTGGGAAATACCTCGCTCAGAAAATACCCCGTGTCTCAGATCAGGCAGCTCATTGGTTTCGTCCCTCAGGACAATTTCTTGTTTTCACGCAGTGTGTATAAGAACATCCTCTTCTCAGGTGTTGAGTCAGATAAAAACAAGGTCATAGAGTTTTCAGAACTTGCACAACTCCACAATGAGGTTGAGTCATTCTCAGATGGTTATGACACTATGCTTGGCGAACGCGGTGTCAACCTTTCCGGTGGACAGAAACAGCGGCTTTCAATTGCTCGTGCTCTCATTAAAAATCCACCAATCCTCGTGTTTGATGATGCACTTTCAGCTGTCGATACTAAAACAGAAGACCGTCTTCTAGATGGCCTCAAGAGTCAAACAGCAGAAAAAACAACAATAATTATTGCACACAGATTGTCTACCGTAAGACACGCAGACCACATTATTGTCATTGATGATGGTAAAATTGCAGAGTCTGGAGATCACGATGAACTCCTTAAATTCGGTGGCATCTATGCAGATATGCACAATAAGCAAATGCTAGAAGAACGCATTAGAGAGGAGGCCTAAGATGAATCAAAATTACCATGAAGAACAAACGATTGAAAAATCCTTTGACCTCGATCTTTTTAAAAGACTCTTCAAATTTACGAAACCCTATCTGCCTATTTTCATATTTTGCATTGCCCTATTAGTTATGATCACAGCAGTAGACCTTGTCCGCCCATATCTGATCAAAGTGGTTATTGACGACTATATCAACGCATGGTCAGAACCCATGATTGCCTCTGAAACACCCATTGAAGGTATTAATCACACTGAATATAATGGACAGTTCTTTATTCGAATCAAGGACATTGAGAAGCACTTAAACGCAACTGATTCTTCTCATGTTTTAACCGCTGATATTAAACTTAATCTTAAACCAGATGCTGATACTTCAACTCTGTTTCAGCTATATATATCTGAGCATGGACAATACCTGATCAAAGGCATTTTACCTTATGGCACCCAACCCGATACATATGAGCTTGATCAAAATAAGTTCACAATCAAAAATCAATCCTTTGAAGTGGAAAAGCTAACACATGATGCTTATCAAACGTTTAGACTCGCTGATAAATCTGGCGTTATCAAAGTGGTGACAACTTTTGTTATTGTTTTGGCTTGTGGATTCATTTTCAACTACCTCCAGGCCTTACTACTGAACTATGCAGCCCAAAGGCAGATCTTCCATATGAGACAAGCCCTTTTTGATCACTTAATGCATCAAAATCTAACATTTTTTGACCAAAATCCAGTTGGTAGACTTGTAACACGTGTCACAAACGACATGAAAAACATAAGCGAAATGTACACAAATGTTCTTATAAATGCCGTCAAAGATATTCTGCTTTTAACAGGTACTATTTTTGTTATGTTTGCTTTAAATACAAAACTCGCTTTGGTAAGTTTGATCACTTTTCCACTCATCGGTTTGGCGGCTTGGCGCTTTAGAATGAGAGCACGCGAAGCGCACCGAAGCGTAAAAGTTAAAATAGCACGCATTAATGCCTCACTCGCCGAGAACATTGCCGGCATGAAGATCATTCAAATCTTTGATCAGCAAAAGTCTATTAAAGAAGAATTTGAAAAAATAAACAACGACCATTTATCCGCTTCATTACAAGAAATTCGTGTGTTTGCGATATTCCGACCGACAATGAACCTCATATACTCACTCACTCTTGCTATACTCATTTGGTATGGCGGTGGTCGTGCCATTCAAGGCGCCCTAGAACTCGGTGTGCTCTTTGCTTTTATTAACTATACAGAGCAGTTTTATCGTCCCATTTTCGACCTTAGTGAGAAGTTCAACATACTCCAAAGTGCAATGGCTTCAGCAGAACGAATCTTCATGCTTTTTGATATCGATGAGACCATTAAAGAATCAGAAAAAACTCAAAAACTCGATCCGTTCCGTGGTGAAGTAGAATTCAAAAATGTTTGGTTCAGCTACGAGGCCGACAATTGGATTCTTAAAGATGTCAGTTTTAAAGTAAATCCCGGTGATACCATAGCTTTTGTGGGTGCAACTGGATCAGGAAAAACGACAATCATTTCACTTTTAAATCGATTTTATGATATCCAAAAAGGTCAAATACTGATTGATGGATTTGATATTAAAACTCTGGATAGAGATGACCTTCGCAGTAAAATTGGAATGGTTCTTCAGGATGTATTCCTGTTTGCAGGCGATATTAAGGGGAATATTCGTCTAAATCAAATTGATATGTCGATGGAAGGCCTTGAATCCGTCGCCCGCCACGTTAATGCTGACCCATTCATAAAAAAACTCCCCAATGGATATGACGAGGTGGTTCAAGAACGTGGATCAACCCTGTCAACGGGCCAAAGACAATTACTGTCCTTTGCACGCGCACTGGCCTTCAGTCCTGATATTCTAATACTTGATGAAGCCACTGCGAATATTGACACTGAAACCGAGCACCTTATCCAAGAAGCAATAAGCCGAATTGTTAGGGATAGAACAACCATAGTGGTTGCTCACAGACTCTCTACAATTCAAAATGCCGATAAAATTATTGTCCTTCATAAAGGAGAGATCCGCGAGGTCGGAAATCATGATGAACTGCTTGAGCAAGGTGGAATTTATCATAGTTTGTACAGACTGCAATATAAATAGTTATTGAGCACTTAATCAATCAAGAGGCTGTCTTTGGACAGCCTTTATAATGTAAACTTTTCGACACCAATCTGACACTCAATTTTCACGCTTTGTTCATTTAATTCTAGTAGAATAGCGTTGAGGTGATCCAACATGAACCGAATCTTAATTATACTTACACTAATAGTTACAGGTCTTGCTCTCATTTACTATGGCAACAATGCCATTGAAGTGACTGAGTATGAAATGATCAACGAAAAGTGGCCTGAAGATTTAAATGGATATCGCATTGTCCATTTGTCTGATTTACAAAGCAAACTCTATGGTCGTGGCCAGAAGCCCCTTCTTGATAAAGTAGAATCTTTAAAACCTGATTTGATTGTATTCACTGGCGATTTGATTGACCGAAGACACTATGCAAAAGAGCCTGCACTTCAACTTATGAATGGGTGCAATAAAATAGCGCCGACAGCTTTTGTAACTGGAAATCACGAAATTTGGCATGGCAGTTCCGAAAACTTGAAAGCGGAGCTTGAAGATATTGGAGTTTTAGTCTTAGACAATAAAACAGTCACTATAACCAATAAAAATGCCAGCTTCCGTTTGTCTGGCCTTGCTGACCGCGCGAACTTTATGAGCCAATATGACTATAAAACATTTACAAAATCACTTTCAAAAACAATTAAGAACGAATCTCCAGATGCATATTCAATATTGTTAAGTCACAGGCCTGAACAAATGCCCCTGTATGGCGACGCAGGCTTTGATCTTGTTTTCTCGGGACATAGCCACGGAGGGCAATTCCAGCTCCCTATCATTGGTGGCGTATTTGCTCCTAACCAGGGACTCCTCCCAGAATATGATGGTGGCCTTTTCAGTAAATACAGCACCACTATGGCCGTCAGCCGTGGGCTTGGAAACAGCATCATGCCCATTCGTTTCTTCAACCAACCTGAGATTCCTGTGATTGTTATGTTCAATTCAAACTAATTCGCAAGTAAATTGCTTTATAACTTATAAATACAAAAAATAAAAAGGGATAATGTGATTAGAACTTTCGTTCTAATCACATTATCCCTTAATTTGTATTAATTTTTTTAAGCCTGACGTACCATGTAAGACTTAAGCGGTTTGTATAGACCCGAAAATACAACCATTGCTATTAGTGCTTCCACACCTAAGTATGTGCCGTTGTAACCCACAGAATATACAAGTGCGTTCGTGCCTTCCGGTGCATAAGACGACCAAATTGTAACCCCTGAAATAACATGGCAAACAAATCGGCCAAATATAGCTACTGCAACGCCTGTCATAAGCTTTGGCATTGAACCTTTAAAGAATCCTGCAAAGCCTAGGCAACCCCAAGCGATAACGTAGTCAAATAGAATTGATAGTGGGTGGAACGACCATTTTGGACCTAGTAAAAACTGCATTGATCCAAACACAAGGCCTGCCATAATACCTGGCTTTGCACCCCAACGAATTGCAAAAATTAGAATTGGAATCATAGATCCCAGTGTAACAGAACCACCCTGTGGCATTTCGAACAATCTAATCATATCCATAATATATGCCAGACCGATTAGAACACCTGCTTCAACAAGCATTCTTACATTAGAACTATCGTTGCGCATTTTTGACACTCCTTCTTCCATGCACTAGTATGGTTTGTCTATATTTTCGTGAAAAGATTTTCGTAGAACGAGGAATATTAAATCAATGAGACAGGCGCGTACAAGCAGTACGCAACTGGCTTGTTGGTTTCATATGACGAAGTGCTACGGGAATATCTTCACGAAAAAAGATCCCTATACGAAAAGTATAAGGACCTGTTGTAGGTCAACCAAACACTTTCCTACGCCGGTACGATCCGGATCAGGTTCAAAGGGTCGTGGCGGTACCACTCTCAGCTCATAGCTCCCCTAGTGCATATCATTCAATTGAAATAGAATTAAATAAAATAGGTGCAGTTGGATTGCTCCACTGCACCTAAGAGTCTAACATGATTCGTTTTTAATGTAAAGTGGATGATATCAAGCAACTCCGTTACTGGAATTACATCATACCTGGCATTCCGCCACCCATTGGAGGCATTGGAGGAATATCACTTGCATCATCAACAACAGCAGCTTCTGTTGTTAGGAACATAGCTGAGATAGAGGCTGCATTTTGAAGTGCACTTCTCTCAACCTTCGTTGGATCAACAATACCTTTTTCGATCATATTGATATACTCACCTGTTAATGCGTTAAAGCCTGTACCTGCAGATGCGTTTTTGATCTTATCTACAACAATTGAACCTTCAACGCCAGCGTTCATAGCAATTTGACGTACTGGTGCTTCAAGAGCACGAGCAATGATTTTTGCACCTGTCTTAACGTCACCTTCAAGAGCTTCAATCACTTTTTCAACAACTGGGATTGCTGTAATTAAAGACGTACCACCACCAGGTACAATGCCTTCTTCAACAGCAGCTCTTGTTGCATTTAGTGCATCTTCAATTCTAAGCTTCTTTTCTTTCATTTCAACTTCCGTTGCAGCGCCTACTTGAATCACAGCTACACCACCAGAAAGTTTTGCAAGTCTTTCCTGAAGCTTTTCTTTATCGAACTCAGATGTCGTTGTTTCAATTTGTGCTTTTATTTCATTCACACGTGAATTGATAAGAGCGCTATTGCCCATACCATCAATAATTGTCGTGTTATCTTTGTCAATTTTAACCGATTTTGCACGACCAAGCATTTCAACAGTCGCATTCTTCAGCTCGTAACCAAGCTCTTCAGAAACCACGATGCCACCCGTAACAATTGCAATATCTTGTAGCATTGCTTTTCTTCTATCACCAAAGCCTGGCGCTTTAACAGCAACACAGTCGAATGTACCACGAAGTTTATTCACAACCAGTGTTGCAAGTGCTTCGCCTTCAATGTCTTCTGCAATAATCAGCATCTTCTTTCCTTGCTGAACAATCTGCTCAAGAACAGGTAGGATTTCCTGAATGTTTGTGATTTTCTTATCTGTGATTAAAATGTAAGGGTCGTGTAAAACAGCTTCCATCTTTTCTGTATCAGAAACCATGTATGGTGAAACATAACCACGGTCAAATTGCATACCTTCAACAACTTCTAGCTCAGTTGCCATTGAACGTGATTCCTCAACAGTTATAACGCCGTCTTTGCCAACCTTCTCCATTGCATCTGCAATAAGGTTACCAATCACTTCGTCAGCTGCAGAAATAGAAGCTACATCAGCAATTTCCTCACGTGTTTCAACAGGCTTTGAAACCTCTTGAATATGATCAATCGCTACCGCAACAGCCTTTTCAATACCCTGCTTTAGGATCATTGGGTTTGCGCCTGCTGCTACATTTTTAAGACCTTCTGTTACGATTGATTGTGCAAGCACTGTTGCTGTAGTCGTTCCATCACCAGCAACATCATTTGTCTTTGTCGCAACTTCTTTAACCAGCTGTGCACCCATATTTTCAATAGGATCTTCTAGTTCAATTTCACGAGCGATTGTCACACCATCATTTGTAATGAGTGGAGATCCAAATTTCTTATCTAGAATAACATTTCGACCTTTTGGTCCAAGTGTCACTTTTACTGTATCAGCAAGCTGGTTTACACCAGACTCAAGCCCTCTACGAGCTTCTTCACCAAATTTGATGATTTTAGCCATTGTCGATTTCCTCCTCTATGTAAGTTCGCACTTTGTATATTCAGAATTTGTATTGGTATTACTCAACGATCGCGAGTAGCTTCTCGTCTTCTATAATGATCAGATCTTCACCTGCATGTTTTACTTCTGTACCTGAGTATTTAGGGAAGATCACCTTATCTCCAACTTTTACAAGAATCTCTTCATCTGTACCAATCGCTACAACCTCAGCGATTTGTGGTTGTTCTTGTGCTTGTGTAGGAAGTACGATACCGCTTGCTGTTTTCTCTTCTGCTTCTACTTTTTTAATAACAACGCGTTTTCCTAGTGGTTTGATTGCCATTGAAAACCCTCCTTAAACTATGTAGTATGTCGTAATCACAGGGCCACTTTTTATTGACCTGCAAATAATCACAATAATATTGAAAAACCCAGTATCACTGGGAATTGACTCTGTATTAATAATAATATACTTAGAGGTGCAAATCAAGAGTTTTAGCACTCATCAAAACAGAGTGCTAACAAATTGTAAATACAAATGAAACCCTGGTATATCAAAGGGTTTCATGGGTTTAAGTCTATAATAATATTGTCATGTTAATAATAATTTTACAATTATTACTTACTCATGTCTTAAATGTTCAAATCCAAGATCAAGGATACCGTCTATATGCTCATCATCTAAGGAGTAATATACAATTTTCCCGTCACGTCTGGATCTTACAAGCCGGGCCTGTTTAAGCACTCTCAACTGATGTGATATTGCAGACTGTGTCATATCAAGTGAAACAGCTAAGTCGCACACACATAGTTCATTGCCTCTTAGCACAGTAATAATTTTAATTCGTGTTAAATCACCCAGCACTTTAAAAAGACTCGCTAGATCACTGAGTTCATCAACATTACTCAATCTTCCCCGTACAGAATCAACCACATCTTGATGGATCACATTGCAGTCACATTTGTAGGTTTTTAGATCATCCGTCATATCTACGGCCTCCGGTATTATGATTCATAAACTGTTGATGCCCATTTTACAGCTTCAATGTATGCATCTGGGAAAACATTCATCCCAAGTCCTGATTTCTTTGCTTTTAAGAATAGATAGTCCCAGTTTCCTTTTTCATAGGCAATAACAAGCTTTAGCAAATCTGAGAATTGATTGCTTTCGCCTAAAATACCCGCTTTTACATCATCTTCAAGCGGAAGCAATTCAAGAGCTTCTTCCATCTCTTGATTCATGAGTGTGTCAATCATTGAGAACATGCCCATAAGGAAAACTTCTGTTTTTCTTGCTTTTAGGCCGAACTGCTTTGAAAGTATTTCTCCCATTTTACCTCGAAGAAGACATGTACGGATAATTTCATCGGGTTTATCAGCACCGAGTTCCCTGAGCATAACAATTGAAATCCATTTTCTAATTTCTTTAAATCCAAGCATAACCAGTGCATGTTTCAAGGAAGTCACGCGACTATTGGAATAAAACGCAGCACTATTTATAAGTCGAAGCAACTTGTATGAGAGGGAAACATCGAATTCAATAATACTTGCAATGTTCTCATACTCCGGCTCTGGTCCATCAAGTTCTTGTAAAATTTTTATATAGTTAAACGTAGCTGGTTCAATATCTTTATGCTTCATAATAACGGGTTTTGAGAAGAAGTACCCTTGGAAGTATGTATACCCAGCTCTAATCGCTTCTTCAAACTGCTCTAAGGTCTCAACCTTTTCTGCTAAAAATCGAATATTTCGGTCCTGATACTTTTGAATAATTGCAGTTCTTTCACTCATACTTGTCAATAAAAAATCAACCTTAATAATATCAACCAGATCTACAATCTCCTCATAAGGATAATCTAGTACAAAATCATCAAGTGCGAGCACATACCCCAGTTCCTTCAGATTTCTACACGCTTTCATAAATTCTGCATCAGGAATAATATCTTCAAGTATTTCCACAACAAGAAGCTCATTCGAAAATACGGTTGGAATTTCATTTTGAATGAGTTGTCGTGTGAAATTGATAAATGCCATTCGTCCTTGGGTCAGTGAATCTAGTCCTATAAGCATCAATGTATTGGCTACAACGCTTGACGTCGCTTGATCTCCATCTATTACATTGGACTGATTTTCATCCCCAGCTCTATATAGCAATTCATAGGCATAGACTTTTTTCTTCATATCAAATATGGGTTGTCTTGCAATAAATATATCCATATCATCGCCTCCAAGCGAGGTGCTTGACTTCAATTATTCTCTTATATATTTCCCAACTGAGTAGTTCGGAAGTTCGTACTGCACACCTTCAATAACTATATTTTGCTCGTGCATCAAATCCACTTCTATGACATCCACACGTGTTGCCAACTGTTTTATGACCTTCACGACCGGTCTTAGCGGGAAATCTTCATATAGCCTTTCAACAACGCCTATCAGCCCATTTGACAACTTCACAAGTGTGCCAATAGGATACGGAATAATAAGCTTAATAAAGCTCTTCACGAGTTCTGGATCAAGTTGCTGATTTGCATGACCGAGTAGAAACTCAATGGCTTCATTCGGCGGCAACGCAGCCCTGTATGGTCTGTCTGATGTTAGTGCATCGTAAACATCTGCTATGGCAACAATTTTGCTTAAATGATGTATATTCTCTCCAGTTAATCCGTGTGGATAACCTGTACCATCAAGCCACTCATGGTGCTGGAGTACGATCATTCGAATGTGACTGTTTATGTCCACATTATCCTTTAAATGTTTATAACCTTGATCAGCATGAGTCCTGACCTCTTCAGTCTCTTTATTTGTAAGAGGTCCTGGTTTATTAAGTATTCCTTTAGGAATAAAACTATAACCCACATCATGAAATAAAGCACCTATAGCTAAATTCTCAAGATCATCTTCTGGAAGTCCCTGATCCATACCAAGTAATACGGACAACACGGCAACATTGACCGTGTGTTGATAGAGATACTCATCCATCTGCTTCACGTCCTGAATATTGATATTTAGACTCTTTCTATTTATAAGCACATCGACAATACCAGAGGCAGTGTCTTTAACTCCATTTAAATACTCGTTACGCATTTCTGAAAGCTTCCAACCACTAACTCTTCCAGTAGATTCAGCTTCAGCGTAATTTCCAAACGCGTCATAGCTGTCCTTTACGTTCTTGATTGACTGTACTCTCGTCTTAGAATCGATTAGATCATCTATTGTATTGGTACTTAACTCATCATTTATATATAAAGATTTAAAACCCATTTTGCCAGCCCGCTCTACCTTTGAACGGTCTAGTGCTACGCCTGCTCTTATAAGAACACGACCATCAGAACTGTATAACGTCTTGGCCAACTGGCTTCCATCTGGAATCAAATCAACTGGGACGATCCTCATGTGAATACTCTCCTAATCCATAGTTAACCCCAAATTTAAGAAAACAGCACAAACGTCGTATCTTGCCGTTTAGCTCTCACCTTCTCTAATATAATAAAACATATATTGTTGTGCATATCCTGAAAGATTCCCAAAATGTCCATGAGCAAAACTTTGAATTTCATTAAGGCTCACGGAATCATCCAAGAAATGCTTGGATATTGCTTTTTTTACCCAAGTATCTACAGGAAATGCGCTCATATAATTAAAACCAAATAACATTATGCAATCTGCTACTTTTTTTCCAACACCGCTCAAAGTCAGCAATGTTTCTTCGGCTTCATATGGAGTCAGTTGCAGTACCTTGTTTATATCAACTACGCCACTCACTATCATTTCAGCTGTTTTCTTAATATATTTATCTCGGTATCCAACGCCACAAGCTCTAATGTCTGATAACTCAGCACTTGAAAGTCTTTCCGGGCTTGGAATCGAATATTTCAAGGTACCGTTTGGCACCAATGCTGGTTCACCAAACATCTCTGACAATTTCTCAATAGAACCTTGAATTCGTGGAATATTGTTATTCGCAGAAATAATGAATGACAATATCATTTCCCAAGGATCTTGTCTTAGAATACGTATCCCCGAACCAAATTCTGTTGCCCTCTTAAAGAACGGATCAATTTCAATGAGCGTTCTTTTTATATTGCCATAGTCTGTTCCGAGATCAAAATAGTTGCAC
>Ga0209379_10001466_pt1 | contig 15504 bp, 10 predicted proteins | sample tdDd001_FD_187124 | JGI IMG/M metagenome (GOLD analysis project Ga0209379, IMG submission 187124) | Marine sediment microbial communities from the Atlantic coast under amendment with organic carbon and nitrate - tdDd00.1 (SPAdes)... | ecosystem: Environmental > Aquatic > Marine > Coastal >...
AGCTGACAATCTTTAAAGCTCGCGTCTTTGAGGTTGGCATACTCAAAGGAACACCCTTCTATCGCTCCCCGTTCAATAAAGCGACAATCGATAAACTGCGCTTCACGCAAATCGCATCGGCTGAAATCGCAGTTATAAAAAGCACACTTTTCAAAATGAGCATATTGTAAATCTTGCTGAGAGAAGCTTTCGCCCTCAAATGTGGTCGAGCTGTAATTCATGTCTTTACCTTGGTCTGTTCAATGCCCCTAGGCTATCACTTTAACTCTTTGTTTTTCCACAAAAATAAAACTCAGAAAAACAAACACTTACAACCCCCTTAAATCGCCATTTCTAGGGGGCAAATGAGCATTTTAAGCCCTATATTTTTCTAAGAGCAACCGAGCAGATGGTGAAAAAAGTTATGGCTCATGACAAGCCTTAAAGAAGAGAAAATAGAACATGGCCGCGAATAGGCCACAAAACTAAGCAAACAAGCCACCAAACTACCGATTTCCGGTTGAGAGTTCATCAAACGCTAACGGTAGGATTACATTGCAATGACATTACTACTGGCCAATTTATTAAGATAATTACCGCACTAACGAGAAATCGTTATCATCATTCACTGCATATTCATTTCCCTCAAAAGCCTGCTCATCCAGGTATTAGAGCCTATAGCTCAAAGCTCGCAGGACGCGAGCTTTTTTATTTTCATTACAGCAACTTTTAAAGCGCAAAAGCCCCCTTACACATCGTCAGGTTGCTCAAGTTTCGCAGCGGCATCTATTTCACTCTCTTGCGGGTGCTCTGATTCATCCTCTTCAGGCTCTGGGTAATGTTTTACAAGGAAAGGGGTTAACATAACGGACGAGGGTAGAAAATGCTTCATAATAATTCTCCACTTATTAAGCACCGAAATCAGGTTCATAACTATCGTTTTACTATATCAGCTTGCTCGCCACAAAAAACAAACGAGGGCTCTCAAATGAGAGCCCTCGTCAAATATTTTTGTTATCGCTAGGCCAAAAGCAGTTGCTTTAACTCTGTCCAATCGGCGACTTGATAATGAGGGTCAATATCAGCAGGCTTGAGTGCCCCATTCCAATTCAGCCAGCAGGTTTCTACTCCGGCATTGATACCGCCAAGTACGTCAGAGTGAACGTTGTCGCCAACCATCAACACCCTTTGTTTGTTTGGTTGGCCCATTTTATCAAAGGCAAAATCAAAAATAGCTTTATCGGGTTTGGCTACACCTACTTCTTCAGAAATGATCACGTGTTGAAAATAGTCACTCAGGCCGGTTTTGTTCAACCGTACGCTCTGCAGTTGGGTAAAGCCATTGGTGATAATCCCTAGCTGCGCTCGACCTTGAATGAGCTCGAGCACTTCTTTAACGCCGGGTAACACTTCGCAGATATCGGCCATGGCCTCTAAGAATAAGCGATTCAACTCAAAAGCGGTGGTGTTCAGTTTTTCAGCCCAACCAACAAAACGTTCTTGCTGCAAGTGGCTAGCACTGATTTGACCATCTTGATACTGTACCCAGAGCGGCTTATTCACCAGCTGATACTCTGCAAAATCCTGCTCGGTAAACTCTACCCCTAAACGGGCAAACATGGTTTGCAGGCCTGTAAATGCATCAAAACTAAATAGGGTTTCATCAGCATCAAATAAGATCCAATCGTACTTCATCACGCAACTCCTTCAAACGAAGCCGCTAGTGTACTCCTTATTCTCAACCGATGTAAAACCCCGCGCTCAACTGCGGCTATTTCCAGTCCGAAACACCGTAGCGAGACAATATGCGTTTTAGCTGGCCTGACTTACGCATCGAGTCTATTTGAATATCGAATTCATCCGCCCATTGCTGGGCTCGCGCGTCTAACGGCGTAAACCCGACCATAGCTTGCTGATTTTCTAAGCACCCTGCTAGCTTAAATTTATGCTTTTGTCCCGATTGAACAAGATAGAAGTCCATCACGGCTTTGTCTTCTATCACCGCATCCACATGATCCATTTCAAGTAATGTCACCAAGCGATAAAGGATTTTATCTTCATCACCACTGTAGGCGTAGATGTTGCTGTTTCGATATTGGGCGATATGGGGGTCTATCTCTCCGTAGGTATAGCCGCTCACGATCCCCAGTTTGATCTGACGGATGGAGTCTGGTTGTTGATAATGCCAGCGGCTTTTTTGCCGTACATAAAAACAGTGACGAACTTCGCCAATCCCTTCTTTAGGGTAAATAAGTTGAGGCGCATCGGATACCTGCAAACCAACCATCCCAGCAAATTCTCCGCTCATGGTTTCGGCGATTTGCCTTTTAAAAGGGCCAGTCTGGTATTCCAAGTTATAGCCCATATTTCTGAACGCGGCGTTGACAATTTCAATACTAAAACCTGGCATTTGTGCCTGAATGTTTCCCGCATGTTCAAAAACAAATGGTCGCCAGTCTCCCGTCGTAAACGTCAAGGTTTGAGCAACACCTTGAACTGGCATTACCGCCACCGCACCTGATACAACCAACATTGCCAGGTTTTGCTTTATCTTGAGCTGGTAACGTGTGGCGATATCATAAAAATTCAGCATACCGTCTCCATTGCTTGGGAATTAAAACGCACGGATACGCGTTCTATCGCTTTCAATTAAAGCATAGATAGACTCGCTAACGTTACATCAAACGAAAAAAGTTGCTTCAAACTCTCGTCTCTTCGCCTCTCGCTCAAGAAAGCACTGCCCAAATCAGCATGTCACTATTCAGAATGCGAGCCACACCACACTCACAAGGTCATGTAGTATCAGACTACCACCAACCACGTATTGATTGATCGGATAATAGCTAAGTTCCAAAGCATGTTGCATTGGAAGCTAGGGAGTAGTCACCCCCCGGAATCATTAGGCTATTCTCTTTCTAGCACAAAAAAGCGCGCTGATAACGACAGCGCGCTTTTTATTCATTGCCACCTTTAGCGATTGATTACATTGCTAGGTTTAGATGTCACATACCTTAGTCCAGCTACCATCACTTCCCGGCTCAGCAGCAGTCCACCAATTGGCTTGGTAAACCGCGCCTTGATAGATGACTTTATCGCCGGTATTTGCATGGGATGGGTTGCCTGCCCAGTCGGTCTGCGGTAGATCTGGGTAGGTGTTTAACCCAGTCGTCTCACATGTGCCACCTGTGTTACCGCCATTGTTGCCGCCGTTGTTACCACCGGATGCAAGGTTTGCAATCGGCAGATCTGGCTGCTCAAATTTGAACGCGTAATCCACACCGTTCACTTTAACAGCGTAGTTAGCCGGCCCTGAGATTGGTAGGTAGTAAACCATATCCAGCTCATAACTGGCGCCTGCAGGTAACGACTTCCATGTTGGCAAACTAAAGGCTACACGGTGCATCGTACCATCAAGACCACCGATATTATTTGCGCGGGTATGCCCCGATGCAATGACGGTTAACCCACCGCCAGACTGATCTTTCGCATTATCAGGAGCCGATACTGGTATATCGAACTGGAACTCGGTGCCCCCAGGAAGATCAACGCCTGTATTGTTGGTAAAGGTGACTTTCGGGTTGATCGGGTAGTTCTGATCGCCAACTTTAAAGCCACCAACCAATACCGCAATATCGACCGCTTCGGTTGGGATTGCGCCAATGGCCACTTTATTGCCATAAGGCGTTGCGGACTTAAACTTATCGTAAATCGCTTTGGTCATGGTGTTACCCATGTGATATTCACCATTTCCAGCGAGACAAGCTTGTTCGGTTAGATCAACGCTAGTGCGGTTGCCATTGGCATCGAGCACATAACAGTTGTAGTCCCCAGCCAGTTCCCAGAACATGATGCCGCCGATGCCTTTATCTATAACATAATCAGATTTCACTTCGATAGAGGCTTTATCTTCGGTCGACAAGAACACGCTCTTCTCAGCGTTCCATAGCCAAGGCGCAACCGCTACGCTGTCGTAATGACGAGTGTAACTCCCCACCAGTACATCGGTCGGATCGTTAACTGGATCTAGCTTATACGCGGTCGCGTACGAGCCCCAAATGCCTTTCTCTAGGTTCTTGGCATGCCACATTGGGTTTGAGCCAGCGCCCATCTCATTGCCTTTAGGATCGGTGTCGTGCCACATGTTGTCGATACCTACTGCGCCGTGACCGCAGTTGTTCTTCTCACCTTCACCGGTACCAGCGGCACACTCAGCCTGGTTTGGTAACGCTGCGCGCCCCCACAGTCCGTTGTCACCGCCCGTTACGCCCTGCCAACCACGGGTATAGTAAGGCACACCGATATTAATACGACCAGCAGGCATTGAACCACGGAAGTAGTGGTACGCCCAATCGGTGTTGAGATAACCAATGCCACCATAAGCTGCTGTGCCATATACATTCCACTGTGCAAGCTCTGAGTCTAAGCCTGTATCGTACAACGCGGCATTATGGCCGACGTGATCGTTCCACGCACCGTGCAAGTCGTAAGACATGATGTTGACGTAATCGAGATACTTGGTGACATCAAAGGTTTCCATTCCGCGCAATAGGTAACCCGAGGAAGGTGCGGCAATGGTCAGCATATAATGGACACCATCTTGAGCAGAGGCGGCGTCCAGTTTCTGACGAAGCACTTTCATTAGCTCTTGGTAAGAAGCCCATAGGTAAGCTCGGCGTGGTTCCATAAAGTCTTTATCGTATGGGTTACCTGCCCCTGCCATGGAGGTTGGGTATTCGTAATCAATATCTAAACCATCAAACTTGTACTTCTTCATCATGGCAACGGCCGATGTCGCGAAGGTTTCAATGCCCTGATGATTGATGCTGCCATCCGCGTTGGTGGTCATCGTATAGAAACCTCCATCCGCAACTCGCGCACCATCGGAGCCAAAGTGACCGCCCGTTTCTGCCCAGCCACCGATTGAGATTAACGTCTTAACGCCGTGCAACTCTTTCGCTGTCGCTAAAGCACCAAAGTGACCTTTAAAGCCAAGGGTTGGGTCAATGTCTACACCTGGCCACTCTTTACCGGTCGCCGCGTTATTTGGATCGTTTACATCCCCAACGTTCACTTTGCCATCTGAACCAATGCTGACAAAAGCGTAGTTAATGTGGGTCAGTTGATCCCAAGGAATATCTTTAACTAAGTATGCGGCCTGAGGATCATCGCCAGCACGCCAACTGGTGAAGTAACCAATTACGCGGCGGGGGTGATCCGCCCCCATGATCTCACGGCCTTCTGCATCGTATGTTGTACAGTACGGCACGTTCACGCCTTCGGTTTGATATAGGCCATCCGGGCGGCAATCGCTCACTATTGGTGTGCCATTCACCGTCAAGTTGGTTGTAGCAGAATCGGTGGTAGCGCCAAGATCGTCGGTTGCTTTTGCGTATACCGCCAACGCACCGCTGGTTGTCGCCGTATAGTCGAGGGTATAAGGTGAGGTCGCGGCAGTGCCAACCAATGCGCCAGCCACGTAGAAATCGACTTTATCAACGCTGCCATCTTCATCCGCTGCCGTTGCCGTTAGCGTAACCACTCCGCCAACATCCACGTTGGTCGCCGACACGGCAACATCAACCGTTGGCGGGATATTAACCGGGCCAACCGCATTCACCGTGATAGCAACGCTACTCAAGGTGCTTTGTGCGCCTTGATCATCAAACGCTTTCACGCCAACCGTATGCGCGCCCTCTGTTGCTGTCCAAACGAAGCGGTAAGGCGCCGCCGTTGCGCTCCCCACTACCGCACCGCCGACTAAAAAGTCAACTCTTGCCACCGTACCATCGGTGTCTGCGGCGTTCGCACTCAATGTTACGGCGTCCCCGACGTTATAAGCCGAGTTTGCCACCGGTGCCGTAAGTGAGGCGGTTGGCGGATCGTTAACGATAACGCCCCCCGAACATGTATCGACCACGCTCCACTCACCATAATCACCAGAATGAGTGGCTGGATCGTTGTTTCTCGTCCAATAGTTGGCTTGATAGGCGACATCATTGTGTTGAACTTGCGCACCACCACTATAGGCAGTCCCGGCATCCCACACCGGCATCGAACTACAATCTACCGCTGCATAGCTATTAAAAGCCATCAAACAGGAGACAGTGAGAGCACTTAAAGGGAATACCCTTGGTGTTCTTTTTTCTACTCGCATAACGTTCATTCCTTAAGTTATTGTTTCACGTCGTGTTATAGGCCCTAGCTTGGCTAAGGCCACTTAAAATATCTTGTAAAACAACTGTAGAATATCCGTAACTAAACACACCTTGAAATGTTGATTTTTCCGAAATAACTCGCAATATCTTGTTACTTAGCCGCAACATAGTTACACTTTTTTTGCATCGATAACTAAAACCAAAAGAGTTTTGCGGTTTTTGTGTCAAGTTGCGATCGAGCGCAAAGCTGCCCGTTTCTAACCTCTGGTACCAATTGATTACTGCCACCTATCCTTTCGGATGTCTAGATAGATAGCTTTGCCTCAAAGGCAAAATAAGGTAAAATGCGCGCCTTAGTTTTTACCCATGTATATTTTTTAACCTCTAGGATTTCCTATGAATTTCACAGCTAAAACCGTCGTCGTGATTGCGATCGGTGCCGCGTTATATGGCATTGGCGGCCTACCTATGTTTGGTATTCCCGTGTTTGCTAACACCACTTTAAAACCCGCAATGGCCGTATTGGCATTATTCTCGGTGTTATTTGGGCCTATCGTCGGTTTTTTAGTTGGCTTCATTGGGCACTGGGTTACCGACCTTTTTGCCGGTTGGGGGGTGTGGATCACTTGGGTATTGGGCTCGGGTATTGTCGGCCTTGTGATTGGCCTATTCCCTACGCTCACTAAACACCGCCTTGAACAGGGCCAACTGCCTAACAAAGATATCGCCCTATTTGGGCTGCTGGCACTGATTGGCAATGTAGTAGGTTATGGCTGTAGCGCATTTTTGGACACCATTTTGTACGCCGAACCTTTTACCAAAGTATTCACTCAGCTGACTATTATTGCCGCGGGTAACTCTGTGCTTATTACTGCGGTCGGTTTCTTTATCCTAAAGTCCGTCGCAAAACGTAAAAATCAAAGCCGCAACCTAACAGAAGCTGAGTAGTACATGACCATCGAATTTTCTGACTTCTCTTTTAGATATGAGTCACTGGATAAACCGACGCTAAAACATATCAATCTAAGGATAGAGCAAGGAGAGAAAATCGTTATTATTGGCCCAAGTGGTAGCGGTAAATCGACCCTTGGCCAATGCCTGAACGGCCTTATTCCTGAGGCAATTAAAGGCGAGATCAGCGGTTCATTAACCATTAATGGCCGCGCCAGCTCACAAATGAAGCTGCACCATTTTACCGAACAAGTCGGCACGGTATTACAAGATACCGACAGCCAGTTTGTCGGCTTAAGTATTGCCGAAGATATCGCCTTTGCGCTCGAAAACCAGTTGGTCGAGCAGCAAGAGATGCGTGCGCTGGTACAAAGCACCGCTCAGATGGTGGATTTAGACGACTTGCTCCATCACTCACCACACGACTTATCCGGTGGTCAGAAACAGCGCGTATCACTCGCGGGCGTGATGGTGGATGACGTAGATGTACTACTGTTTGACGAGCCTCTCGCCAGTTTAGACCCAAAGACAGGCAAAGCCGCGATCGAGATCATCGATACGCTCCACCAGCAGAGCGGTAAAACAACCATCATCATTGAACACCGTCTTGAAGATGTCCTGCACCGCCCGGTCGACCGGATTATTTTGATGGATAATGGCGAGATCGTCGCCGATCTAGCGCCCAATGCCTTGCTACACTCGCCATTGTTAGAAAAACACGGCATTCGTGAGCCGCTATTTTTATCGGCATTAAAAGCAGCGCAGTGCGACATCACTCCGCAAGATTCGTTGGCAAACTTTGCCCAATTTGACCTCACTCAACACAAGCAAACGATCCAGAACTGGTATCACCAACGCCCAGTGGCAACCGCGCCTAGCCAAGCAGCGACGTTACTCGACGTGAAAGGCCTGACCTACTCTTACGATGGTGAGAAGAACGCCTTGGAAGAGGTCTCGTTTAAGGTCAACCAAGGTGAGTTTGTTTCCATATTGGGCAAAAATGGCTCGGGTAAGTCGACCATCACTAAATTGATCATGGGTGTACTGGAACCGGACGCGGGCCACATTGCCATCAATGGCCAAGATCTGTCTGAGCTGTCTATTTTTGAACGCAGCGCCAAAGTAGGCGTGGTGATGCAAAACCCCAATCACATGATCTCGCATCATATGATTTTTGACGAAGTGGCGTTTGGACTGCGTAATCGCAACATGGACGAAGCGTTAGTTGAAAGCAAAGTCACACGTGCACTCGAGCTGTGCGGGCTGAGTAAATACCGCCACTGGCCAATTGAAGCGCTGAGCTATGGCCAGAAAAAACGCGTCACCATTGCATCCATCTTGGTGCTTGAGCCTGAATTGCTCATTTTAGATGAGCCAACATCGGGACAAGATTATCGTAACTACACCTCGATGCTGGCCTTTATTCATGAATTAAATCGCGAGCTCGGTATTACGGTTGTGATCATTTCCCACGACATGCACTTAGTTCTTGAATACACCACTCGTGCGGTGGTGATCGCCGACAGCAAACTCATTGCCAATGCGCCAGTAACTGAAGTCTTCAGCCAGCCAGAATTACTGGCAAAAGCCAACTTAGCCCCCACCAGTTTGTACGAACTGGCGAAAAAAGCCGATATTGAACAGACCGACGATTTTATGCATTACTTTATCCGCTGCGAGCAGGAGCGTGCCGCATGAGCCGCGTTGTAAGCAAAAGCGCCAAAATGAAGTTTGGTATCAACTACGTTAATACAAATTCTGCGCTGCACCAACTCAATGGCATTACCAAGTTTCTGCTCTTTATTGCCTGGGTGACGGTGGTACTGACGACCTTTGATCTGCGCATTATCGTTAGCATGATCATTGTTGGGATGGCGTTACTTAAGATCAGCCGAGTCCCGTTCGCCGTTTATCGTCCGCTACTTATTGCCACCGCCAGTGTATTGTCGCTTAATGCGCTGTTTATGTTCTTGCTGGCACCAAGCCAAGGCAGTGAGCTGATTGGGAGCGAAACCGTACTGGTTCCTTTGTGGGGCAATTACTCGCTCACACAAGAAACCTTGTATTACCTTATTACGGTAACATTGAAGTACTTCAGCATGTTTCCGATGGCGTTGGTGTTTGTGTTTACCACTCACCCGACCGAGTTTGCCGCCAGCCTTAACCGTTTGGGACTGCCCTACAAAATTGCTTACGCGGTGAGCCTAACCTTACGTTACTTGCCGGAAGTAAAAAAAGACTTCGTCAACATCATGCATGCCCAGCAAGCAAGAGGCGTCGACCTATCACGCAATGCGCCGTTTTTCACTCGCATGAAAAATGTCGCTAGCATCTTAGGCCCACTGATTTTTTCTAGCTTAGATCGCGCCGACGAGATCTCCAACGCCATGACGCTGCGCGGCTTTGGCCGACATAAAACTCGCAACTGGTACAGCTTAAAGCCGTTAACGAACGTCGATAAAAGCTTTATCTCTCTGATTTTGCTCATCGTAGTGGCAGCAATCGCCAAACGCTACTTTGAAAGCCAGCTGTTTTGGTACCCTTTTTAAACCAACTCTCCTTCAAGCCCGCTTTTAAAGCGGGCTTTTTATTTCAAATAATAAAGCCCCATAAATCAATGACTCCAGCTATTCTTGCTGGCTTTTGCCATCAAGTTACACAAACAACACTTGCGCGCGCAACATTTGTCTTGTAATCTTTATTTACAGAACGAGAGTCTGCGCAACTGCGCGATCACCGATAGAGGCTAAACATGCAAACATCAACGCTAAAGAAAGTTCATAAACTCGCTGCCATCGCCGCCTTTTTATTGGTGATCACATTTTTCACCAGCAGTATCATTGCCGATCTCTTTGCCAGTTACGAGGCCATCGCTATGGTTAAGCAAACCATCCAATATAGCGTTATCTTGCTGGTTTTATCTATGATGGCAACAGGGATAAGCGCGAACAAGCTCTATGGTTCCAAAGGCAAAGGACTCATGGCAACCAAACAAAAGCGCATGAAAATTGCGGCGGCAAATGGTCTATTCGTCTTGCTGCCGGCGGCACTAATACTGGCCCACTGGTCCTCTATCGGCCAGTTCGACTCTACCTATTGGACAGTGCAAAGCGTTGAGCTTATCGCTGGCGCCATCAACGCGACGATGCTGGGTCTTAACATTCGTGATGGGATAAAGATGGGGCAGAAGAAAGCCGCCAAAGTGACGGCATAAAGGACTGGCATTAAGTTCGCCTAGGATCTTGCGAAACAAGGCTAGCCTATAAGGTTTCATTGAGCATCACTTCAGAGTGACCTGCCCTATTTTGTCTTAGGTTTCTACCGCTCAATAGGTAAGCAAACCCAAGCATAACCAGTAGGGTAACGATGGGTACGTTCAACCCGGCTGTAGCGTACAGGGAGCCTAGTAAGATATTTATCAGTGCCGCCAAAATATTGGATAAGAATAACCACGCATAAATAGTCTTCATGGCACCATTTCCCCAGTAATGCCCAGCGCTCGCCGCGTAAAGCACTAATACACCACCGTAGTTAAACCCAGTGGCACAAGCGAGCAGAGCGGTTCCCCAATCTGATTGTAAGAGAACCGGAGATAACGCAATCACCATAGCTTGAATAAACAAATTCAGTTTAATCGTCGTGCTCGGCGGTGATCGGTCACTTAGGTACCCCCAAATCAATCGGCCAGCGGCATTACTTACCGCAAATATCGCCACAGCGGACAAAGCGAGCTCTATGCCATTATCTCTGCTCAATAGTGCAAGCTTACTGTTGATAAAAAATCCCGCGGTTAAGCCGGCCGTCATGGCTATGAACAGGGTTAGAAATAGCGGATCTTTCATTACTCTCTTTATCTGGATGGGCGCGACTTGTTTTGCACTATAGCTCTCAGGGTAAGACATGAAAAAACCAGCCACGATCCCGATCACAGCGTAGCAACCCCCTATAGCACCCAATACCGCATATGGCGAAATCCCCACGGTCAAAAGATACTGCGACACCTGACTGACAAGCGCAGCGCCAGCAGCAAAGCCCGCGACGGCAAGCCCCGTGACCAAGCCACGCCGTTGAGGATACCAAGCGACCCCGACGGTGATCGGAATTAAATAAGCGATCCCCACACCTAAACCGCCTAGTAAGCCCACACCCAATAAAGTAAAGTAAAAACTCGTCACTCCAAGGCAAGCGACTATCCAACCACAACCAAACAGCCCACCACCTAACATGGCGCACTTACGTGGCCCAAACCTCTCTATCAGTTTATTGGCGAACAGCAACATAATAGGAAACACGACGTAAAATAAATTGAAAGGGGCAGTGGCAAGCGGTGCTGGTACCTGATATTGCTTAATAAAAAGCGCATCATACACAGACCAAGAGTAAGTCCCGCCTAAACAAGCCTGCATCACTACCGCAAAAAATAAGATCACGGATTTTGATGCTCGATAACGCGAAACGAATTGAGGCAACATAGTGAACTGTCCTTAACTATAGATTTGTATTAAGTATTTTTGAACAACGCCGATAGCACTTGAAATAATCAGCACTCCACTCATCGACATCGCTTACACTCGAAATTGATTAACGAGACGTTTCAACTGCTCGTTTGAGTCCAACAAACTACCAATGTTGATTTGCGTCTCTTTCGCATTGCTAATGAGATCACCGGCAATAAGGTTGATGGCTGTAATGTTGGCATTAATCTCTTCGGCAACGAGACTTTGTTGCTCAGACGCCACCGCGACTTGCGAACTTAAACTCGCTACACTGTTGAGCGAACTTTCCATCCCCGCCAAACGCTGTGATATTTTTGCCGTACGCTCGGCCGTCGCAACACTGGCGCTGCTGGTTTTTTGCATACTATTGGCCACGCTGTGCGACAGCGAAGTCAGTTGAGAAAGCATGTTATCAATCTCACTGGTGCTGGTTTGGGTGCGTGCAGCAAGTCCTCTCACTTCGTCGGCCACCACCGCAAAACCTCGGCCTTGCTCTCCTGCTCTCGCCGCTTCAATCGCAGCGTTCAACGCCAGCAAATTGGTCTGCTCGGCAACGCCGCCAATTACGGTTAACACTTCGTTTATACGCAAGGTGCCTTCACTCATCTGTGTCACCCGCTCCGCCATCGCCTCAAATTGCTCGACAAAGGCTTCGACGCTGGTGACGGCCTCTCCGACAACTTGCTCTGAAAGCTTCATTTCACTCATGGTGGTTTGGGTAAGTTCAGACGCCGACACGGTACTCTGCGCCACCGATTCCGCAGAGGCGGTCATTTCAGTCATGGCGGTAACGACTTGTTCGGTTTCTTGAGCGTGACTATTGAGCTTATTTAAATTGGCGTCGGCTTGTTCATGCAGCGACGTGAGGTGAACGGTAATTTGCTCAGCAGAGCTCGAGACCTCTTTCATCATCGATTGCAGCGACGCAATGAACTCGTTTACGCCGAGCGCAATTTGGCCGAGATCATCTTGACTACTTACCGGTAGCCTTTGAGTAAGATCGCCGTCCCCCGACGAAAGGCTGAGCACCATTTGCTTAAGAGCAATGATCGGTCGGTATAAGTAACCTAGCATTATCAATAACAACACCGCTGCCACCACGACAGAGATCCCGCCACCAATCAAGAGTTGCTGCCAAGCCGCTTGCAGAGAATCGTGGACAATTTGCTCATTGGTGGTCAAAGATAAATACCACTTTTCATCCCCCAGTACGGTAAAACCTTGGCTGAAAAATAGCTGGGTTTGCTCATTGCTCGTGTATTTCATCACAGTGGATTGCTGTTCGAGAAAATGCTCATGCAGCTCATCAGAAGCGATAATGCTTTGCAGGTTTTGGCCTAGCGAATGGGAAGTAGAAGTCGAAAAAAGGGCCTGCTGCTGCTGGTTATAAATCGTTTCCTCCGCTTGGCGAATATTGGCCTTGTCCAGAAATGCATTAAAGCGCTCTAAATAAATATTAAGAGTTAAAACACCATACTTTACTGGCGAAGCAATACTTATCATTGCTTTACCTGTCTCTGGGTCTTGGTAGAAATCGGTAACGCTGGTTTTGTTTTGCTCCATCACTAAGGTAAACCATGGCGCTTTACGCGGGTCGAACTGAGTGACATCTAACATACCAGTTTTAGCCGAAAACCCAGTACCGTCGACAAAGGCAATCACGACATCATCGACACTATCGGTTTGTGCAATCAAACCTAACGCCGTCACCATATCTTTAGGGCTACGGCGAGTTTGAAAATACTCTGCTGTACGCTCTAAATTACGCACGTTCCCCGCTAGCCACTGCTCAATCTTAAATGACTCGATACTGAGACCAAGTTCGATCTTTTCTACTAGATTTCGCTCGAGGTCTTGTTGGTATTTATTAAATAAAATCATGTTGCTAGTCACAATCGCTAGCACCATTAATAATATAGATCCGACGATGATTTTCTGTTTAAAACCGATATTTCTTATCCATTGAGAAAACACTTTCATTCCCTTTTATTATTTGCGCCGATGTCCCCTTACTTACAGGGTTAAATCTGCCAGAGCCTACGATAAGGCTCTGGCTTAGCTAACAACCTTAATTGACGCTATTTATATCAATCACCATCACTCGAATTTCCGTGCTTGAAGCTGCCTCATAAATCACCCCAAGATCTTCATTGCCGCCAGCGCCTTTATTGAGTAAGGAAACGATATCGGAATACGCGCTATAGCCATCGCGAAATTGTGTTCTTTGACTAAAGTTATACACGCCACTGCCATTATCGACAGCGCTCCAAATTGCGAGATCATTTCGGTCAGAACTCACCGCGCCAGTGCCTTGCGGGCCAGACATCAATACTCGGCTATTACCATAGCGCACCAAGCCAATATCCACTTGATCGAGTTTGAAGAACAACGCGCCATTGACGCTATTGCGAGTTTCATCGATCACCTGCCAACTCACACCGTCATCTTCACTGATATAGTGGTAACGGTTAAAGTTGCCCGTTCCCGTGACCCCATCATTACGTGCCGACAGTAGAATACGGCCATCACTGAGCTGCACCATATCGGCTTCACTCGGCTCCTGCGCATAAGTTGGGGTTTGCTGACCAGCTTGCCAAGTCGCACCGTGATCGTCGCTATAAATGGAAACAACAGAAAGATGAGAAAAAGCATCGAGCACAATAGATGGGAAAATAAGACGCCCAGATGTTAACTGGATACCCTGCCCTGGGCCTGCATTAATGCTCTTCCAGCCCGGGTCACCTTTACCCCCATTGGCGCTGGTTTTCGTCCAGCCTTGTTCAGCCGGATGATTCACCACCTTGCCATTGACTCGACTCATCAAGGTCGCATCAAAATAGGCTTGCTGCTGACCAGCCACGCTAAATTCAATCGACTTATAGGCAGAACTTCCCGGAGTTGAAGAGCAGCCATTGCCCCAAGTAACCGTCTTAACGCTATGAGATTGACCACTCCAGCCACTGGCTACCAAGGTGTTATCGACATAGAAGCTGGCACTATTACCATCGCTCACAATTTGGTAATCGTGATACCCACCAATGTCGTAGCCAAGCGAGTACTCGCTATTTTGACCATTGCCGTAAAGCACCGCTTTCACGGATTTATCTTCATTGACCACTAAGTCAACCAAGAAACGGGTATTTCCATTGCCAAAGTACTGAACATTACAAGCACCATTGGCAACTCTTGAGTTCCAGCCGAGTTGCCAACCAGATGTGGCGGCTTGATTGATCAGACTGGCGCTGGGCGTAAACGACCAAGTAGCTCGGCCATTCCTGGTTGCATCGCCATTGGCAAACCAGTTAACGTCGCGAACCTGATCGATGACGTCCGTCGCAGGTGACCAAGTTTGACCATTATCGTCACTGGTTCGGTAGAGCAATTTATGGTTAGGGTCATCAAATGGCACACAGTTTCCATTTTGGGCGCAGTCGATATCCCACTTAGTATAAAAAACAAATAGCCGTCCTGTGCTCTTATCCAGCATAGGCCTAGGATCAGAAAACGCCTGACCTGACACCTCATGGATGGCTTGGTACGCTGACCACGTTTGACCGTTATCAGTTGAGCGGCGACTCTTAATGCTGGTTGGCGCGCCATTACCAGGATCGCCAGATGTCCCACGCCCTTCAGCAAAGGCAACCAACGAGCCATCGGCAGCCACAACCATAGAAGGAATGCGATAGTGACTGCTGCCTCCTTCTCCGCCTTTAAAAACAACCACGTCACGTATATTCGGCGCTACCGCTTGGGCCTGAAACGAAACCAATAGCGAGGTGGCAAGAGCTACGCTCGCCAACAATGTCGCTCCTTTACAAGGATATTCAATTTTTTCCACTTCAATTCTCCTTTTGATAAAACGGAGAACAACAAGCACCAACCACTGACGTCTACTATCAATAGATAAAAAATAACCACGGAGG
>Ga0209379_10001467_pt1 | contig 15500 bp, 15 predicted proteins | sample tdDd001_FD_187124 | JGI IMG/M metagenome (GOLD analysis project Ga0209379, IMG submission 187124) | Marine sediment microbial communities from the Atlantic coast under amendment with organic carbon and nitrate - tdDd00.1 (SPAdes)... | ecosystem: Environmental > Aquatic > Marine > Coastal >...
TTTTATATTTAAGGAGGAAATTAAAAAATGGAAAAGTATTATATCACGACGGCCATCGCTTACACATCAAGAATTCCTCATATAGGAAATGTGTATGAAGCGATATTAACAGATTCAATTGCAAGATTTAAAAGAGCAGAAGGTTATGATGTTTACTTCTTAACTGGAACAGATGAGCATGGTCAAAAAATTCAAGATCAAGCCATTGCTGATGGTATTACACCTCAAGCTCATGTAAATCACATTGCAGGAGAAATCAGAAAAATTTGGGATGATATGAATGTTTCTTATGATCAATTTATCAGAACTACTGATGACGAACATAAGGAAGTAGTAAAGAAAATATTTAAGAAATTATATGAACAGGGTGATATCTATAAAGGTGCTTACGAAGGTGCGTATTGTAAACCATGTGAATCATTCTGGACTGAAACTCAATTAAAAGACGGTAAATGTCCTGATTGTGGTGGTGAAGTAGAACAAGCGAAAGAAGAAGCTTACTTCCTGAAGTTATCAAAATACGCAGATCGTTTAGTTGAACACTATGATACACACCCAGAATTCATTTCTCCAGAGTCAAGAAAAAAGGAAATGATCAATAACTTTATCAAACCAGGTCTTCAGGATTTATGTGTTTCAAGAACATCATTTGATTGGGGTATTCCAGTAGAATTTGATCCAGGACACGTAACATACGTATGGATTGATGCATTGTCAAACTATATTTCAGCGATTGGTTTTGATGTAGATGGTAACCACTCTGATAAATTTAATAAATACTGGCCAGCTGATGTCCATGTTATCGGTAAAGACATCGTAAGATTCCATACAATTTACTGGCCAATTATTCTTATGGCTTTAGATGTAGAATTACCTAAAAAAATATTGGGTCATCCATGGTTATTAACTGGTACTGATAAGATGAGTAAATCAAAAGGGAATGTAGTTTATGCACATGATTTGGTAGAATACTTTGGTCTAGATGCTGTTAGATACTATGTTTTAAGAGAGATGCCTTATGCACAAGATGGCTCGTTCACTTATGAATTGATGATTTCTAGAATTAATACTGACTTAGCCAATGTACTTGGTAACTTGGTCAATAGAACAGTAGCAATGGTTCAAAAATACTTTGATGGTAATATTCAAAAGCCGGGTGTTGTTTTAACGGACGAAGACAAAGCATTAGATCAAGAATTAATTACTTTAGCAGCTGACACTGTAAAAACGGTATCTGCTAAAGTGTCAGAATATAAGATTTCAGATGCATTAGAAGCGTTATGGACACTTCTTAGAAGAAGTAACAAGTACATTGATGAGACATTCCCATGGGTACTTGCCAAAGAAGAAGACAAAAAAGAAAGACTGGGAACTGTTTTATACAATTTACTTGAAAGTATCAGAATTTCATCTGTATTATTGGAATCGTTTATTCCAGATACTGCAAAGAAGATTCAAGAACAAATCAATGCAGTAAATGTGTCATTTGAATCGATTACATCTTTTGATGGTACAGTTGTTGGATCAAAAGTTGGTGTAGGTGAACCTTTATTTGCAAGAATTGATGAAGCTAAGAAATTAGTTGAAATTGAAGCAGATCTTGAAAAGAAATATCCGAAAAAAGAAGAAGTAAAAGAAGAACCTGTTGAAATAAAAGAAGAAATCACATTTGATGATTTTTCAAAGATTGATTTTAAAGTAGCTGAGATTATCAGTTGTGCGAAACATAAAAAAGCAGATCGTTTATTGGTGCTTCAACTAAAAGTAGGTAATGAAACAAGACAAGTTGTTTCTGGAATAGCTGAAAATTACAATACAGAAGAATTAATTGGTGAAAAAGTTATATTAGTTGCTAACCTTAAGCCGGTTAAACTTCGTGGTGAAAAATCCGAAGGTATGATTTTGGCAGCAACATCTGGAAAAGATTTAAAATTAGTTACTGTTGATATGCCATCTGGTAGTACAGTAAGTTAGGAGGCTTCTCATGTTATTTGATTCACATGCTCACTTAGATGCGAGTAAATTTGATCAAGATAGAGATGCAGTCATTAAAAGAGCTTATGACTCAGGCGTAAAATGGATAATGAATCCTGGAGCTGATTACGAATCATCTATTAATGCTGTTAAATTAGCAGAAACATATGACTTTATGTATGCAGCTGTCGGGATTCATCCTCATGATGCCAAAACATTAGACGATATGATGCTTGGTCTTATTAAAGCAATGGCTAGAAAAACGAAAGTAAAAGCAATTGGTGAAATCGGACTCGATTATCATTATGATTTTTCACCGAGAGATGAACAAATATACTGGTTTAGAAAACAACTTCAATTGGCAAAAGAACTTAAAATGCCTGTGATTATTCATGATAGAGAAGCAAGTAATGATGTGATGACAATTTTAAAAGAAGAAAATTCTTTTGAAACGGGTGTTTTGATGCATTGTTTTTCTGGAAGTGCTGAACTGGCGAGACAATATGTTAAATTAGGTGCTTATATTTCAATAGCAGGTCCTGTGACATTTAAGAATTCGAGAAAACTTATTGAAGTTGTCGAGATGGTACCGCTTGATCGTTTGATGATTGAGACGGATTCACCTTATCTAACACCAACACCATTTAGAGGTAAACGAAACGAATCAGCTCATGTTCGTTATGTTGCTGAAAAAATTGCAGAGATTAAAGGGTTAACTTTCGAAGAAGTAGCTAAACAAACTGCAATAAATGCTAAAAAATACTTTAATATAGACTAAAACTAAAGAATACTGTTTGAACTTCGTATTCAAACAGTATATATTATTAATAGTAGTTTTTAGGAGTGATTATAATGAAAAAGTTTAAAATTTCAAGTTTTTATCCTATTGTCATCGGCGTTTTTTTAGTTTTGGCGATAGGTTTAACAGTTTTCAGACAGGCCAATATTAGTTATGTTATTGTTCATGATGAATCAAAAGATTACGAAGTATTGTCTTTTAACAAAACTGTAGAAGAAATATTGGAACATTGTAGTATAGAATTGGGAGAAAACGATGTGGTATCTCCTGGAATAGATGAGATTATTAATAAAAAAGATGAGATTAATATTTCAAGATCTTATGACCTCACCATTAGAGATGGTGAGAATCTTATGACAGTGAGTACAACAAAACATACCGTCAGGGAAATCTTAGAGGAAAATAATATTGAATTGCAGGAACTCGATATAGTAGCACCATTTGTGGATGCAAAAATATCCAAAGGTGTACATATCAATATTACAAGAGTTTGGGACGAGTATGTAATAGAAGAAGGTATTATCCCTTATTATACTGAAATTAATTTAGTTAATGATTTAAAAGATAACGAGATTAAACTGGTTCAATCAGGACAAAATGGATTAAAAGAAGTGACTTATCAAATACGTTATGAAAATGGTAAAATGATGTCACGTAATTTTGTTGCAGAAGAAATCGTTAAAGATCCTGTCAGTGAAATAAAGGATAAAGGTAGTGAGGAATTATTTGTTACCAGCAGAGGGTTGCCATTTAGATATTCAAAGGTCATTATTGCTGAGGCAACAGCTTATGATTTATCTTATGCAAGCTGTGCAAAATATCCAGGCGATCCCGCTTATGGTATTACTTTTTCAGGTACACAAGCAAGACCTGGAGTAATTGCTGTTGATCCACGTGTTATTCCACTTGGTTCTAAAGTTTATGTTGAATCATTAGACAGTACTTCGGACTATGGATTTGCATCAGCTGAAGATACAGGTAGTGCAATAAAAGGAAACAAAATTGATCTTTTCATCAATAATAATAAAGCAGCTCTCAGATATGGAAGACGTAATGTTAGAGTGTATATTATTGAGGATGAAATTGATGAAGACTATATAAAAGGTTATGGGTATTAATGAAACCAACAATAAAAGAAATAATAGTCGTTGAAGGCAGAGATGATGAAACGGCAGTTAAACGTGCAGTTAATGCAGAAATTATCATCACACATGGCTTTGGCATTAGAGCAAAAACATTTGAGCAAATCAAAAAAGCACAAATCACTTGTGGCGTTATCATTTTAACAGATCCGGATCATGCTGGAGAACAAATCAGAAAACGTATTGACGAAAGAATTCCAGGCTGTAAACATGCATTTGTTCCGAGAGATGAAGCAACGTTAGCTGATGATATAGGAATAGAAAATGCAACACCAGAATCTATTCTAACAGCACTTAACAAAGCTCATGCTTCAACAGAAGTATTAGTAGAGACTTTTACGAAGAGTGATTTGTTAAAACACGATCTCATCATATCCAATCAGGCTTCTTATAGAAGAGATGTTTTGGGAGGTATTTTGGGGATTGGTTATGGCAACGCTAAAACATTCTTAAGAAGACTGAACAAATATGGTATCAAGAGAGAAACATTTGAAGAAGCAGTAAAAAAGATAGGAGAACTTAAATGATCGGTAAATTAACATCACCAAGTACAATAAAATATATTATGGGTAAGTACGATTTTAAGTTTTCAAAAGGATTGGGTCAAAACTTTCTTATCAATGAAATGGTTGTTCAAGATATTGTGGAAGGTGCAGACATAGATGAGAATGATTGTGTCTTGGAGATTGGTCCTGGTATTGGTGTAATGACTTATGAAATGGCATCAAGAGCCAAACAAGTGACAGCGATAGAAATTGACAATTATTTGTTACCAGTGTTAGATGAAACTTTAGCATCTTTTGATAATGTCACTATTGTTAATAATGATGTACTAAAAGTTGATTTAGAAGAATTGATTCAAGAACACTTCAATGGACAACCTCCTAAAGTGGTTGCCAATTTACCATATTATATTACCACACCTATTGTTATGAAGTTATTAGAAGACGAATTACCGATTTCTGATATTGTGGTTATGGTACAAAAAGAAGTTGCTGATCGAATGATGGCAAAACCAAGAACTAAAACTTATGGTGCTCTTTCGGTAGCCGTTCAGTATTACTCTGAACCAGAGATTGTTACTGTGGTACCACCATCATCATTTATGCCTCAACCTAAAGTCTCTTCTTCAGTAATTCGTCTTAGAGTTAGAAAAAGAGATGATTTACAGTTAACAGACAAGAAAATATTCTTTTATACAATTAAGGATGCATTTGGCAAAAGAAGAAAAACTTTATTGAACTGTTTGTCATCAGGCATTTTGAAAGTATCTAAAGACGATCTTAGACTTATATTTGAAGCTACAGGTATTGATGGTATTAGAAGAGGTGAAACACTTTCAATCGAAGAGTTTGCTACTTTATCAAATGAAATATGTAAATATATAAAATAATTAAGAGTTGGCTAATAGCCAACTCTTTTTATATGAGATCATTTTCTTTATATTTGACATATGTATTGAGGATTTTCAAATAATTAAGTATGCCATTATGCGCATATGGAATTTGAAAATCTGGATTTAGATCTGATAAAGGAATAGACTTTCTTCCCCCTTTTAATGATGCTTGATAATATTGATTTAAAATTTCATAAGGAATTACATGATACGTATCATTAATCTTAAAATGAACAATCAAAAATGCAATACCACCATGAAATGTCACATCCTTCATATATTCAACTTGATGAGCGTGAATATTTTTAAAGGGTAGATTATTGAGTGCTGTTTCTTTTGCATCAAAAACAACCGTTGACCCTTGAACAAATCCAATGAAGTCGACTGTAGATTTTTTTTCATAAAAAGCTTTGTTTATGATACCATCTTTCCCTTGTTCTACTATTTTGATTGGGACAGGGACTTTGTCAATTCTAGCAAGACCTCTTTTATGATAATAATCGTTTGTAAATACAATTAAATCTTCTAAAGCGGATCCTCTAACACCTCTACTTTTCCAAGCCATTAAAACACCTTTCTGTGGATAAAAAAATCATCATGATTAATTATAGCTCAAAGAATGTTGAAATTCCAGGACTAGAAGGAGTTTTTTTTATCCACAAAAGAATGTGGATAAATGTGTATAACTTTCGCACTTGACAAATTATTCAGAATTTTATATGATGTAACAGACCCCTGCGGAGGGGGTGGAGGTGAATATGAAAATTAAAGTAACAAAAGAAGCATTAGAACAACTAGAAAATCGTTATGTAAATTCAGACCGTGCATTTAGAATTATGATTAATGGCTTTGGATGAGGTGGTCCAGTATTTGGTATTGTTCTGGATGAACAATTAGAGGGTGATCACTTAGAAGAATTAAATGGCATTAAATTTGTTGTTAATGAAGATATTCTTAGTCAGTTTGGAAGTTTTAATGTTGAGTACTTATCAAATTTCTTTAGAAAAGGATTTGTTGTATCAACTGCATACGGTGGCAGTAGCTGTTAATACACACTTGGTGTGTATTTTTTTTTGATTGCATGATAAACTTAGAGTACCGAAATATATTAAGGAGAGTTTATGATTAAATTAGAAACACCAATAAGGATAAATAAAACAATGGTCAAAAATAGAATTGTTATGCCACCACTTGTCTGTTTCAATTGGGCCGATGAAAAAGGTTTTGAAACAGTTTCTAGAGCAGAACACTATGGCAAAAGAAGTGATGCTGAAACGGGATTGATTGTCATAGAAGCAGCAGCAATAGAACCGACAGGTCGAATTGTTGAGAGTGAACTTGGTATTTGGGATGATGAGCATATACCACAATACACAAGAATTGCAAAGAGATGTCATCAAAGTGATGCGGTAGCAATTGTTCAAATTGTACATGCCGGTTCTAAGTCTATTGGTCAAACCGTTATATCTTCAAGTGTGCATGAAGTGGAGGAGAAAACGGTCCTTGAAATGACACTGGATCAAATAGAAGATGTGAAATCTAGTTTCGTAAAAGCTGCTGTTAGAGCATATAAAGCTGGACTAGATGGTGTAGAAGTACATGGAGCTCACGGCTATCTCTTAAGCCAATTTACAGCTGAAACAGTTAATAAACGTACAGATCATTATGGTGGTTCTGTTGAAAATAGAGTGAAATTATCTCTTGAGATAGTGAAATTGATTAGAGAAGCAACATCAAAAGAATTTATTATAGGATATCGCTATGGTGTTAATGATCCAAGTTTTGAAGACGATGTTCTGATGGTTAAATTATTAGATGAAGCAGGTGTTGACATGTTCAATGTTTCTGCAGGAATAGGGATTAAATCATTTGAAGTCCCTAATAATTACCCCGCATCTTTTATCACTTATTTAGGTTATCAAATGAAACAGCATACCGAGAAACCAGTTGTATCTGTCTTTGGCATATTAGATCCTGAATTAGCCATAGAGTTAATAGAAAAAGATTATACAGATATGGTTGCTGTTGGTAGAGGTTTATTAGCAGATCCAAAGTGGTCTGAAAAAGCATTGTCACGTGAAAAGATAAATCGCTGTTATCACTGTAAACCGAGATGTAAATTTGCAGTTGATGGCCATCAATGTCCATGGGCAAATAAATAGGAAAAGTTAGTAATAGCAGGTTTAAAGCCTGTTATTTTTTTGTTTAAAACAGGAAATCTAAGGATATTTATCACAATGATAGAAAAAAAATTAACAAATTCTTGTGAAATATTTGACGCAATGCACAAAATATTGTATGATAAGGAAAAACACACCCCTGCAGGGAGGGGTTATGGAGGCATATATGAATAAGAAAATTGTAATTATCGGTGGCGTTGCAGGTGGCGCTAGTACTGCAGCAAGATTAAGAAGAAATGATGAGAACGTTGAAATTGTAATGCTTGAGAAAGGAAAATATATATCTTTTGCAAATTGTGGTTTACCATATCATATCGGTGGTAGCATTCAAGAGAGAGATAATTTATTGTTACAAACACCAGAAGCATTTAATCAAAGATTTAACGTAGATGTACGTGTATTGAATGAAGTTTTATCAATCGATAAAGAAAACAAGTATGTTGAAGTAAAAAACTTAGAAACTAATGAAGTATATAAAGAATTCTACGGTACATTGGTATTATCTCCAGGTTCTACACCAATCCAACCACCGATTAAGGGAATTGAGTCTGAAAATATTCATGTACTTTGGAATATGGATGACATGGATAAGATCATCAACCATATCCAAAACAAGAGCATTAAAAAGGCTGCTGTTATTGGTGGTGGTTTCATAGGAATTGAAATGGCTGAGAACTTACATGATTTAAAGTTAGAAGTAAGTTTAGTTGAAATGGCTAATCAAGTTATGGCACCAGTTGACTTTGATATGGCACAAGGCATCCATGCACATATGAGAGAGAAGAATGTAAATCTGATTCTTTCTGATGGTGTTAACTACTTTGAAGAAGTTGGATCACAAACAAAAATTGTTTTAAATAGTGGTACTGAGTTAATTGTTGATATGGTAATTTTATCAATTGGTGTAAAGGCTCAAAGTAAACTAGCAAAAGAAGCAGATTTAAAACTGAATGCCAGAGGTGGTATTGTTGTTGATAAGTATATGTTAACAAGTGATCCTAATATTTATGCTTTAGGGGATGCAGTTGAAATAGAACATTTTATGACAAAAGAACAAGCGATGATTCCATTAGCAGGACCTGCTAACAAACAAGGTAGAATTGTTGCAGATAATATTGTAGGCAAAAAAGTGGCTTATAAAGGCACTCAGGGTACCTCAATTGCAAAGGTGTTTGACATTACTGTTGCGAATACTGGTTTAAATGAAAAAGACTTGATCAGAGCGGGTAAAACTCTTCATAAAGATTATGAGACGTTAATCATTCATCCAAAATCAAATGCTGGTTATTATCCGGGTGCATTCCCAATGACCTTCAAAACAATCTTTGATATGGACGGTAAAATATTAGGTGCTCAAATCGTTGGATACAGAGGTGTTGATAAACGTATTGATGTAATAGCAACTGCTATGAGATTCAATGGTACCGTTTATGACTTAAAAGATTTAGAATTAGCTTATGCACCACCATTCTCATCAGCAAAAGCTCCAGAAAACATGGTAGGTTTTGCAGCAGAGAATATGTTAACAGGTGTATGCCCAATGGTGAATTGGCATGAAGTAGACGCTCTAGTAGAAAAAGGTGCAACTTTATTAGACGTTAGATCTGCTGAAGAAGTTAATTTAGGAAAGATCAATGGTTCAATCAATATCTCGGTAGATGATTTAAGAGAAAGAATGGACGAGTTAGATAAAAACAAGAAAATTGTAGTGTATTGTGCTGTAGGTATTAGAGGGTATATCGCACTTAGAATATTAAAAGAAAATGGCTTTAAAGATGTTCACAACTTAACAGGTGGTTTTTCAACATACAATTGTGTAGTGTGTAACGATGAGGAGGATACTCATTGCACGGGTTCTACATGTTGTAATGATGTTTGTGATCCTGATGTGCAAAAAGAATTAGGAGAAAAGCCCAGGCAAATAACTAATGAAGTATCACTTAATGCTTGTGGTTTAAGTTGTCCAGGTCCGATAAGAGAAGTATTTAAATCAATGGAACCAATGAAAGCTGGAGACGTATTAAATGTAACTGCTACAGATCCAGGATTCAAATCGGATATTAGAAAATGGGCTCATAGTATGGGTAATGAAGTTTTAGATTCAGGTTTCAATGGAGACGCCTTCTATGCTAAAATATTAAAAGGTGGTCCTGTAGAAAATGCATCAGCAATTGCTGGGAACAACAAATCTATGGTTGTCTTCAGTGATGATTTAGACCGTGCTATTGCATCATTCATAATAGCAAATGGCGCTGCTGCAATGGGCAGAAAAGTAACAATGTTCTTTACCTTCTGGGGATTAAATGTTATTAAAAAGCACGATAAAGTAAATGTTAAGAAGAACTTAATATCTAAGATGTTCTCAAGAATGTTACCTAGAGGTAGTAAACAACTGACTTTATCAAAAATGCATATGGGTGGTATTGGAACAAAGATGATCAGAGGTCTTATGGATGAATACAATGTAGATTCATTGGAGATGATGATTGAACAAGCAATAGAAGCTGGTGTAAACATCGTTGCATGTAATATGTCTATGGACCTAATGGGTGTTCATGAAGATGAATTAATCGATGGTGTAGAACTTGGTGGTGTTGCAACTTTCTTATCTGAAGGTGAAGAATCGGATATGAGTTTATTCATATAAGATTAAAAAAGTTTTATTAATCCATTTATCTTCAATGGATAAAAAAGATAGAGCCGCTGAACTTATCAAAAATGAAGGCTTAGAATGAACCAGTATCATGACACAGAAGGTGACTCGCAAAGAACTTATCAAATAGTCAGAGTCCCTACAGCATTCTATCTTAATTCTGATCATATTTTGATCAGATTATCAGAGGACCAGAAGATATTGATACAATCCTAGAGAAATTGGGTAATTAATATTTTAAAAGTCTGATATATATGGTAAAGTACAGTAAGTACGGATAGAAAGCGGTGGAAAAATGATATCAGAACCAAGAAAAAAAATAATTAATCGACTGAAAACAATCAAAGGCCATATTGCTGGTATTGAGAAGATGGTAGAAGATGAAAAGCCATGTGATGAAATATTGATTCAGATAGCTGCAATTAGATCATCGGTAAATAAAGTCGGTTTAGCAATTTTAGAAAACAATGCAGAATCATGTATCTTAACATCTGATGAAAACGGTAAAGTCAATGAAGAAGATGTTAGAAAAGTGATACAGTCATTTGTTAATTTCACAAAATAAGGGTTGGCTCTTTGAGCTAACCTTTTCTTATTATATAAGGAATATTAATACTTTCTAAATTCCTTGTTCCTAATTGCTATAAGTAGTAAAATGAGCAATAATAGGTTATAATTAGCTTTGGAAGAGGTGTTTCATGAAAAATACAAAGACGTTAACAACAGCCGCAATTATGGTAGCTTTGGCTGTTACACTTGGCATAATCCTATACATACTACCATTCTTTCAATTTGCATTATTTATAATTGGTGTGCCAATTGTGATACTGGGTTTTAAGACAGATATAAAAGTACAACTTTTAGCGTCACTTGCATTGCTTTTGATCTTAATGATGTTTGATCCTATATATGCTCTGATGATTGGATTTATAGTAATACCACTAAGTATCCTACAGGGGTATTGTTTACATAAGAATAAGAAAACGAGTGAAACCATTTTTATAAGTGGATTGGGAATGGTATTTGGATTTATTGCTTTATTGTACAGTTTGAATCTATTATTTAGTATTGATATTCTAAATGAATTGACAGTGATGTTTGATCAATCGATTGTACAAGTAAGATCATTTTATGAAACCATGAATACTTTTAGTGAGACTGAACTTAATGAAATATTTGCGACACTCGCAGAATACAAAACTTATATAATCATGATGATGCCTGCAACGATTATTTTGGCATCTTATTTAACAGCAATCATGAGTTTCATGACGTCTAGAAAAATTTTGTTAAGAATGGGCGAGTCTGTAGAAAAAAGATATTTTAAAGATTTTAGAATACAAGGTCAGGGTAGAATGGTTTTAATGGTAGTACTTGGCGTAGTTACTTTGATGTCTATTGTAGACAAAAGTAATATGGAGTATTATATATTAAACTTTATGTCTATCTTCATTCTGATATTACAAGTAAACGGTTTAGCCTTTGTTTGGTATCTATCTGAAAAACATCCTAACAGAAAATCGATGAGAACTGTTATTATTATCATATTATTGTTATCATCATTCTTGGGAGCTATAGCATTCATTATAAGATCTATATTAGGCATCCTTGGATTTGCAGATCTATATGTAGACTTCAGAAAAAAAATTGAAACAAGGGAACAGTAATCGAGGAGGTCCTATGAAGGCCAATAAAAGAGTATCTAAATTACTAGCACCTAATACAAAAATATATTTAACTATTATTGCTCTATTCGGTATTGTAATTGGTGTGTATAATCTATATTTAGGTATACTATCTGGTATCGTCTTATTATTTTTGGTGTACTATAATTGGATATCAAATCATGAACGTTCAAAAAAATGGGAAAATTACATAGAAGATTTATCTACAGAAATAGATTCTGCTGCTAGGTATGCCATTTTAAACTTACCATTTCCTTTAACATTATTAAATTTAGATGGAAAAGTGACTTGGTATAATTCAAGTTTCACAGAGCTGTTCCCGGATACCAGATTATTAGGAAAAGATATTCACGAACTGGTATCGTCGTTTTCATTAGAAAAAATAACCAATGAAGAATCAGAATATACCGATACAAAATTGGGTGAAAGATACTATAGAATTTATCATAATATCGTTGAAGTAAATAAAGACAGTAAAGACAATCGTTATATCGTTATGCTTTATTGGATTGATATTACAGAATATACGAAATTAAAAGAATTGTATAGTGATGAACGTTCTATTGTTGCAATTGTTCAAGTAGACAACTATGAAGATGTTCTTAAGAGCACTAAAGAAGAGAAGCGTATGTTCGTTTTAGCTGAGATAGATAGGAAAGTTAATCTATGGGCTTCAAGAATGAATGCTGTTATAAAAAAATATCAAAAAGACTGTTATATGCTGGTTTTTGAAAATAAATTCTTAGAAAATCTAGAAGCTAAACGTTTTGCAATATTAGATGATATGAGAGAAATTGATCTTGGGAACAAATCACCAGTAACGCTTAGTATTGGTGTTGGCTCACAGGGACGTAATCTTTACAAGCTTGAAGAATATGCTTTTTCAGCACTTGAACTGGGTTTAAGTCGTGGTGGTGACCAAGCGGTTGTTCGTACGAAAGGTGATTTTAAATTCTATGGTGGTAAAACTAAAGCTGTAGAAAAGAGAAATCGTGTTAAAGCAAGAGTCATAGCTCATGGGCTACGACCGCTTATTGATGATTCACCAAAGATATTCATTATGGGCCATAAATATCCTGACATGGACTGTTTTGGCGCAGCAATTGGTATGTTTAGAGGGGTAGTTAATAGGGGTAAAGATGCATATATCGTTTTAAATCAAGTGAATGATGCGATATTTAGTGTATTTGATATGTTTGCTGACAATGAGGAATATAATTTTATCAGTGATGAAGAAGCATTGGAAATGATTACTGATAAAGATTTATTAATAGTTGTAGATACCCATAGGCCATCATTTACAGAATGTCCGGATTTGCTTGAAAAAACTGACCGTGTTGTTTTAATAGATCATCATAGAGTTGGTACAGAACAAATTGAAAAAGTAGTTATTAGATATACAGAGCCTTATGCGTCATCAACATGTGAGTTGGTAGCAGAGATTCTACAGTATATTGATGACAAACATAAAATCGAGAAAATTGAAGCTGAGGCGATGCTTGCAGGTATCGCTGTAGATACTAAGAATTTTTCATTCAAAACAGGTGTTAGAACCTTTGAAGCAGCATCATTCTTACGTCGTCTTGGTGCAGATACAACTATTGTAAAACAATTGTTCCAAGATGACATTGAAACTTTTGTAGCAAGATCCAATTTAGTTAGTACAGCAAGTATGTTTAGAGATAATATTGCAATTGCAACATGTCCACCTGAGATTCTTAATCCACAAATGGTGGCAGCGCAAGGTGCTGATGAACTTCTAAATATACGTGGTATCACAGCATCCTTTGTAATTGGCCAAAAAGATGAGGATCTTATATTTATAAGTGGTCGTTCGTTAGGTGATATTAATGTTCAGTTGATTATGGAGAAACTTGGTGGTGGTGGTCACTTAGAGGTGGCTGGTGCACAATTAACAGGCGTGACCATAGAAGAAGCAAAAGAAAAACTAGAACATGCAATAAATGAGTTTTTTGAGAAGGAGGAATAATTATGAAAGTAATCTTATTAAAGGATATTAAAGGGACTGGAAAGAAAGGTGACATCATTAATGCAAGTGATGGCCATGCAAGAAATTTTCTTTTTCCTAGAAAATTAGCTAAACTAGCTACAGATGGTAATGTAAGTGAATTATCTCATCAACAAAAATCAGCAGATAAGAAAAAAGCTGAAGATCTACAAGAAGCAAAAGACTTAGCGGCATCGATTGAAAAAATAGAATTGGTATTTAAAACTCAAGCTGGTGACGGTGGTCGTTTATTTGGATCAATTACAACAAAAGATATATCTTTGAAACTAAAGAAAGATCATGGTATTGCTATTGATAAGAAAAAAATGGTTATGGATGGCCCTATCAAGGTGATGGGAACTGAAGAAATTAAAGTCAAAGTTTATCCCAAAGTAGTTGCAAAACTAAAAGTTAAAGTAGTACCAGAATAAGAGACAAAGGAATCGAGAGATTCCTTTTTTTGTTATTCGATTTTAATGGTTGATTAAGATTTAATAACTACTATAAGGGTAAGAAAATAGTAACAGTGTGTTGTTTAGTGGCTTCTAGAGTTTTCATAAGTTTTTATTATCAATTTGTTAATAAAACTTAAAATAATAATAAAAGGAAACGCCTGTTATTTGTCGAATTTTCATAATATACTGAAAATTAAGATGAAGTAGTGGAGGGACATATGATAAAGAATTTTTTAGGTAATATTGATCGAGTGATCATCGGAAAACAAGAAGTTGTTAGTAAAGTGTTAGTAGCATTACTAGCAGAAGGACATGTTTTAATTGAGGATGTACCAGGGGTAGGAAAAACAACCTTAGCAAAATCTGTTGCAAAATCAATTGACTGTTCTTTTAGCAGAATTCAATTTACACCAGATCTTTTACCATCAGATATTTTAGGCGTATCCATTTATAATCAGAAAGATTCAGATTTTGTTTATAAAAAGGGACCCATTTATGCTCATGTTGTATTAGCAGACGAAATCAACAGAGCATCACCAAAGACTCAATCTAGTTTATTGGAGGCCATGGAAGAAAGACAAGTAACCATGGATGGTAACACATATAAATTGGAAGAGCCTTTTATTGTTATGGCAACACAAAATCCGATTGAGTATGAAGGTACATTTCCACTTCCTGAAGCTCAGTTAGATCGATTTATGATTAAAATTAAAATCGGCTATCCTGATGAGATAAATGAATTAAGAATTTTTGATAAAGTAGATCAGCAAATTTACGCCGAAGATTTAATGCCTGTGTTAACAGCAGCTGAAATTAATACGATGCGGGCAGAAGTTTTAAAAGTTCATATGTCACAAGAGCTGGAATCATATATTTTCTCAATTATTCGAGCTACTAGAGAGAATGATGATATTTTGCTGGGATGTAGCCCAAGAGCAGCGATTTCACTTTATAAAGCATCAAAAGCTCAGGCTTTTATTAATGGACGTGATTATGTTATTCCTGAAGATGTTCAAGCATTAACAGAAGATGTATTGTCACATAGAATCGTATTGAAACCAGAGGTGAAGTATAGAGGTGAGACGGGCAGAAGTATGATTGATATGATACTGAATGCTACACGTGCACCAGTGATTAGACGCAAATAGGGGACTCTATGAAATTATTAAAACCGACGCCCTTAAAAGGGTATGGTCTGTTAGTTTTTA
>Ga0209379_10001468_pt1 | contig 15494 bp, 12 predicted proteins | sample tdDd001_FD_187124 | JGI IMG/M metagenome (GOLD analysis project Ga0209379, IMG submission 187124) | Marine sediment microbial communities from the Atlantic coast under amendment with organic carbon and nitrate - tdDd00.1 (SPAdes)... | ecosystem: Environmental > Aquatic > Marine > Coastal >...
AGGCTACCAGTGACGTTCGGTGGCGGGATCATGATGCTGTAAGCTTCTTTAGTCGTGTCACCGTGTGGCTTGAAGTAGCCTTTCTCTTCCCAAGCTTGGTATAAAGCTTGTTCAATTGAAGTTGGGTTATATGTCTTTTCCATAGTACTCATTTACTGGATACGTTGATGGTAATCGTAGTCAATCTTTATAAGTGAACTCTCTAAATGGAGAGCTTAACTATAAGGATTGACCGGTTGCATATTTTGTTGCGAGGGTCTGTTGACCTTTCGCGGTTAAATTTTGTTCGAGATAAAATCGTTTGAGGCGCGGCAAGGGGTGTATAGCCTAGTCATTCTAAGTGAATACCCCTTAACAAAGCATAAAACGATTTTAGCCGAACCCTTCGGGCAGCGTTTGTGGTTCATTTCTACTGCGTTATCGGCTTTTCGTGTAGGCAAGCTACATTTCAAAGCCTCTGCCTTGTATAAATTTCCCACAAACAGCTGCAAAAAACAGCTCGAAAGGTCAACAGACCCTATCTGTGTACGATCTCGATCGTTTGTAGCTGATAGCCAGCTTGACGGTAGATTTTATATCTTTCTCGCGCCAGTTGCTTGGCTTTTTCTTCGCAAGGGACGAAGTCTACCACCTCTGCAAACTTGTTCGCAAAGGTTGTCTCATTTTCAGCCAAATTTATTATCAATTGCCTGTTCCAAGAGGGTTTGACTGCTTGATAACCGATCTCGACATTGGTTGCATACTTGGGGCCTTCGCCGACTAAATTATGAGCGATAAATTGAGCGGGGTCGACTTGCCAAAATCGTTCAGCGAGCTGCTCTGCGTGTGGTTTATCATTACAATTGAGATAGACTTTAGCGCCTTGTTTAGCAAAATGCTGGGCAAGAAAAAGCACGTATTCACCAAACCCATCCTCTGTCGCTTGAGGTGAGTTATCTGCAATAAGGTAAAACGTAGCGTTAGCCATAAATCATCTCCCGCTTGATAAAGATAAATCAGCGCAATTAAAAAAGGGCCTTTCGGCCCTTTTCATTATTTTGAGGTCTGCTCCTCAGTCTCTTGGCCACTTCGGTTAAGTAAGAATTGGACAAGCATTGAGACTGGACGACCGGTTGAACCTTTCGCTGCACCAGACTTCCACGCAGTACCTGCGATATCAAGGTGCGCCCAGTGGTATTTCTTCGCGAACTTCGATAGGAAACAACCTGCCGTGATAGTGCCCGCAGGACGACCACCGATGTTAGCCATATCCGCAAATTGGCTCTTCAGCTGCTCGTGGTATTCGTCAGCCATTGGTAGACGCCACGCACGGTCGCTCGCTTGCTCAGAAGCATTAACTAGCTCATGAGATAGCGGGTTATGGTTAGAGATAACCGCACTGATGTTGTGACCAAGAGCCATGATACAAGCGCCTGTTAGTGTTGCAACATCAACCACACACTCTGGTTCGAAGCGTTCAACGTAAGTCAAAGCATCACAAAGAACTAAACGACCTTCAGCATCAGTATTTAATACTTCAACAGTTTGGCCCGACATAGTTGTTAGGATATCACCAGGACGGTAAGCGTTGCTGCCTGGCATGTTTTCACAGCCCGCAAGAACACCAACAACGTTTAGTGGTAAGTTTAGCTTCGCTAGCGCTTTCATTGTACCGAATACAGACGCTGCACCACACATGTCGTACTTCATCTCATCCATGCCTTCGCTTGGCTTGATAGAAATACCGCCTGAATCGAAAGTAAGGCCTTTACCGACAAGCACGATTGGTTTTGCTTCTGGATCTGGATTGCCCTTGTACTCCATGATTGACATCATAGATTCATTCTTAGAGCCACGACCTACCGCTAGGTAAGAGGTCATGCCCAGTTTTTCCATCTCTTGCTCACCAATGATCTTGGTTGTTACTGTCTCGTAATCATCCGCTAGGCGACGAGCTTGAGAAGCTAGGTAAGCTGGGTTTGCAATGTTTGGTGGCATGTTGCCAAGATCTTTTGACGCTTTCACGCCAGACGCGATCGCTAAACCGTGTGCGATTGCTTTTTCGCCTAGGTTTAACTCACGACGTGTTGGTACGTTAAATACTAGCTTACGTAGTGGGCGACGCGTTTCTGGTTTTACGCTCTTGAACTGATCAAAGGTGTATAGACCATCTTTAGTCGCTTCAACCGCCTGACGCACTTTCCAGTACGTATCGCGACCTTTAACGTGCAGTTCTGTAAGGAAACATACTGCTTCCATCGAGCCGGTTTCGTTTAGCGTGTTGATCGTCTTTTGAATAATTTCTTTGTATTGACGTTCGCCTAGCTCGCGCTCTTTACCACAACCTACGAGTAGAACTCGCTCTGAAAGGACACCTGGTACTTGATGAAGCAGTAGCATCTGCCCTGGTTTACCTTCTAGGTCACCACGGCGAAGTAGTGAACTAATATAGCCATCGCTGATTTTATCGAGCTGCTCAGCTACTGGAGAAAGACGGCGTGGTTCAAACACACCTACAACGATACATGCGCTACGTTGCTTCTCTGGGCTACCACTCTTTACACTGAACTCCATGCGTACTCCTACATCCTGAAGACAAATAGAACTAAATGTTAGATAATGTCGTCTTACTTGTTGATTCCTTAGTCGGAACTATCCTTAAATAAGCGCGTTAACAGTTAGCCAAAAATTTAAAAAATAAAAGGTTCAACGGGAAATTATAGTGATTCAATTAAAAAAACAAGTTTTGTATAGGTAATTTCAGCGTGATTATTGTTAGATATTTGATCCGCGAGACACTCAAGAGCCAATTAGCCATCTTTTCGGTACTTTTACTGGTCTTTATTAGTCAGACTTTTATCAAGGTGCTAGGAGATGCAACTGATGGTGATATTCCCGCTCGCCTAATTTTATCCATTGTTGGTTTGAACATTCCTAAAATGGGATTGTTGATGCTGCCGATGAGTTTGTATATCGGTATTTTGCTTACCTTTGGTCGATTATACAGCGAAAGTGAAATTACCGTCATGAATGCGACAGGGATGGGAAGTAAACCTCTGATTCGTGCCGCGATGTCATTGGCATTGATTACGACTGTAATTGCAGCATTTAACTCACTTTACCTAGCTCCGTGGGCATTAGAAAAAGAAGCGCAGCTTACCGAGCAAGTAGCAGCTGAAAATAGCGTTGATCTGTTAAAAGCTGGCCAGTTCCAACGCACACCTGACGGCTCTTCTGTGGTGTTCATTGACGAAATCAAAGACAAAAAGTTGAATAATGTCTTTGTTGCTCAGTTAAGTGCGCGTGACAGTATTTTACCGAGTGTAATGTTCTCCGATTCAGGCAAAGTGAAAGAAACCAAAGATGGTCGCCAAATGATCGTAATGCAAGATGGCACCCGATACGAAGGTATTCCAACCCGACTCGATTACATGGTCACTGAATTTGAACAATACAGTGGTGTGATTGGTGAGCGTGAAGTTGAGGCGAGAAAGCGCAGCTGGGGTGCAATCCCAACGCTAGAGTTGATTGATGATCCCGATCTATGGGCGCAAGCCGAATTGCAATGGCGAATCTCTCTGTTTATTTGTATTCCTTTGCTTACTATGCTGGTTGTACCTTTATCTGCGGTGAATCCTCGTCAAGGGCGCTTTGCTAAGATGGGGCCAGCCATTCTGACCTATTTCGTCTATTTCATTACCGTAACAACGATGAAATCTGCGATTGAAGATGGGGATATTCCAACCATTGTAGGTATGTGGCCCGTCAATTTCGCGCTTTTAGTCGCAGCCATTACGGTTAATGTAATAGACAGCGTTCCTGTACGCAGAATGAAAGACAAATTTAAACAGCGTAAGGTGGCGTAAACCGTGTTTAAGATTTTAGATCTCTATATTGGTCGCACCATTATCGCGACAACGGCTATGGTTTTGGCAACCTTAGTGGGTCTTTCCGGGGTGATACGTTTCGTTGAGCAACTTCGTAGTGTAGGTAAGGGGAGTTATGACCTCCTCAATGCCTTTTACTTTGTTATGCTGGGCGTCCCGCGTGATATCGAAATGTTCTTTGCAATGTCAGTATTGCTTGGAGCTTTGATTGGCTTGGGCATGTTGGCTTCAAGCTCTGAATTAGTGGTCATGCAAGCGTCGGGTTACTCAAAGTTAGATATCGGTACTTCTGTGCTAAAAACCGCCATCCCCTTGATGCTAGTGATTATGGCTTTGGGTGAGTGGGGGGCTCCGCCAGCACAAAAAATGGCGCGTGAACTGCGTTCTTTCTCTCTTTCAGGTGGTCAAATTGTGTCGGTTAGGAGTGGTGTCTGGGCGCGGGATGCTAATGACTTTATCTTTATCTCCAAAGTGGAAAATGACTCTTTATATGGCTTAAAAGTGTGGCGCTTTGATGATAACAAGCAGTTGTTCCAAGTGATTTTCGCTCCAACGGTAGATTACCAAGGTGACAATCAATGGTTAATGCATGATGCACAAATTACCGATATGGCCGATAAAGTGGAATTAGCTAAATCAACGGTGGAAGAATATCATTGGTCCACATCTTTGGTTCCAGACAAGCTAGAAGTTGTGAAGGTCAAACCTGAAGAATTAGCTGTCAGTGGCTTGTATGACTATGTGACCTACTTAAACGAATCTGAGCAAGACTCTTCACGTTATGAATTGGCTTTGTGGCGTAAAGTGACTCAGCCGTTTTCAATTGCAGTGATGATGTTATTAGCCCTATCATTTGTTTTTGGCCCGCTGCGTAGTGTCAGCATGGGGGCAAGAATTTTGTCTGGTGTGGTTGCTGGTTTTACCTTTTACATCTCGAGTGAGTTCTTTGGTCCGCTGGCTCTGGTTTATGGCATACCGCCAGCCTTTGGCGCCGTGATGCCAAGCATTGTGTTCTTATCAATTGCGGTCATGTTGTTGAGAAGAAAGCTCTGAGAACAATACACTTTGTACTATGAAAAACGGCAGCCAATCGGCTGCCGTTTTTGTCTGTTTAGCAAGAAAACTAGAGTAGTTTCTTCAAACGGTATAACTCTTCCAATGCCTGGCGCGGTGTTAAATCATCGGGGTCGATGTTGGCTAATGCTTCCTCAACTTCGCTTGGTTCTGGAATTAAGCTCAATTGATTGGCGATATCGACCGCTGAACTACTTTTAGGTGTTGCATTGTCGTTTTGGCTTAGCAACTCAAGCTGGGACAGTTTGGCGCGCGCATTTTTAATGACACTCTTTGGCACGCCAGCAAGGCCAGCTACAGCAAGACCATAAGATTTGCTTGCCGCTCCTTCTTGGACGGCGTGCATAAAGGCAATGCTGTCACCATGCTCGACGGCATCAAGATGGACATTGGCTAAATGAGGGATCTGGTTTGGTAGCTCAGTTAGCTCGAAGTAGTGAGTAGCAAACAGGGTCATTGAACCTAATTCTTTCGCTAACCACTCAGCACTTGCCCAAGCCAATGATAGACCATCGTAAGTACTGGTGCCGCGACCAATCTCATCCATCAAGACTAAGCTATTTGCTGTCGCGTTATGTAGAATATTAGCCGTTTCAGTCATCTCGACCATGAAAGTTGAGCGACCAGAGGCGAGATCATCAGACGCGCCGATACGGGTAAAGATGCGATCAATAGAGCCTATTTGCGCAGACTCAGCAGGTACATACGAACCAATATGTGCCATTAACGCAATCAGTGCAGTTTGACGCATGTAGGTCGACTTACCACCCATGTTTGGACCGGTAATGATCAACATTTTACGTTGCGGGTTTAGCTCAATCGGGTTGGCGATAAAGGGTTCATCCATGACCTGCTCAACCACGGGGTGACGGCCAGACTGAATATGAATGCCAGCTTCTTTGGTCAAACTTGGTCGACAATAGTCTAAGCTATCTGCTCGCTCTGCTAAGTTCTGCAATACATCAATTTGCGACAGTGCCGAAGCGAGATTTTGCATCTGCTCTAGGTGTGGCATCAACAAGTCAAATAGTGCTTCCCAAAGCTGTTTTTCAAGCGCCAGTGCTTTCGACTTGGAGTTGAGTACCTTGTCTTCGTGCTCTTTCAACTCTGGAATGATGTAGCGTTCTGCGTTTTTCAACGTTTGACGGCGTACATAGTGAGGCGGAACTAAATGACTTTGGCCGCGGCTTACTTGAATAAAGAAGCCATGCACATTGTTGTAACCCACTTTGAGCGAGTCGATGCCGTGACGTTCACGTTCATCTTGCTCCATCTTCTCTAGATACTCGGTTGCCCCGTCTGCCAATTTACGCCATTCGTCGAGCTCTTCGTTGTAACCCTCTGCGATAACACCACCATCGCGAATGACCACTGGCGGGTTCTCTTTAATAGCTCTTTCTAGAAGCTCACACACCTCATCCATCGGCGCAGTGAATTGAGCGAGTTTCGTTAAATATGGATGAGCGACGCTGCTCATGACTTCTGCGAGTTCTGGGAGTTGCTGCATCGCGAATCGCAGGCGCGCCATATCACGTGGTCTTGCGCTACGAAGGGCAAGGCGAGCTAAGATACGTTCAATATCACCGACTTGCTTAAGAACTGGATGCAGGTCAGTAAATAACGCATTGTCTTTCAATTCGGCAATGGCATCGAGTCGATGGTTGAGGGTATCAATGTCGCGCATTGGCTGGTGCAGCCAACGTTTTAGCATTCGGCTACCCATAGCTGTTGACGTATGGTCGAGTACTTCCGCTAAGGTGTTGTCTGTGCCGCCAGCGAGGTTTTGGGTGATCTCCAAGTTACGGCGGGTGGACGCATCAAGAATGACTGAGTGATCTTGGCGATCAAACGTGAGCGAGCGAATATGTGGTAGCGCTGTACGTTGAGTGTCTTTTACATATTGAATCAAACAACCTGCCGCGCAAAGGCCGAGCTTAGCTTTCTCGACGCCAAAACCGACCAAGTCGCGTGTGCCAAACTGTTGGTTGAGTTGCTGCTTGGCGGTATCCAGTTCAAATTCCCACACTGGACGACGGCGATTGCCGTTGCGTGAAGACATCAAATGAACAGGCTCGAAATCTTCCGAAAACAGAAGTTCACGAGGGGCGGTGCGTTGTAATTCAGCAGCCATCGCTTCTTCTGTTTCTGGCTCCATGAGCTGGAATCTGCCCGACGTGACATCAAGTGTCGCATAACCAAATTTGCCATTTTCGTAGTAGATCGCCGCAATCAAGTTATCGATGCGTTCAGAGAGTAGTGCTTCATCTGTTACGGTACCTGGTGTTACGATGCGTACAACCGCACGCTCAACGGGACCTTTACTGGTCGCAGGGTCGCCGATTTGTTCACAGATAGCGACGGACTCACCAAGCTGAACTAATTTGGCCAGATAACCTTCAACCGCATGAAATGGTACACCCGCCATAGGGATTGGTTCACCTGCAGATGCGCCACGTTTGGTTAAAGAGATATCGAGCAATTGAGAGGCACGTTTGGCATCATCGTAGAAAAGCTCATAGAAATCTCCCATGCGGTAAAACAGCAAGATATCTGGATTCTCAGCTTTTAGCTTGAGGTACTGCTGCATCATGGGCGTGTGCTTATGCTTTTCTTTTTCAGGTAATGCTTTCACGGGTTATGTCTTTTGTTTATTTCTATTGCGGCTTAGGATACGTGAATCGCTAGTGAGCGGAAAGATGCAAAAAGAGGATTTAGACATGGAATCACAGCAAAATCTGTCTCTTCGGTTAGGAGAGCTACTTCGCCAACATAAATTGGTAATGACGACGGCTGAATCTTGCACAGGTGGTGGTGTGTCGGCTGCCATTACCGATATTGCGGGCAGCTCTGCTTGGTTTGATCGTGCTTTTATTACTTACAGTAACGAAGCGAAAATGGAAATGCTCGGAGTACAAGCGGCAACCTTAGAGGCGTATGGCGCTGTGAGTGAACCTACGGTAAAAGAGATGGTATTGGGCGCGCTGGAAAACTCTCGCGCGTCTATTGGTGTTTCTATTAGCGGCATTGCAGGCCCTGGCGGTGGAACGGATGATAAACCCGTTGGTACAGTCTGCTTTGCCTGGGCAGATGAAAAAGGCTGGTTACACGTAAGTACCTATCAGTTCGGCGGTGACAGAGAACAAGTACGCCAACAAGCGGTATATACGGCACAGCAAGTACTGGTTGAAAAACTGCTTGGTCACAGTGAATTGTAAGTGGCCGAAATTAAAATTTCATAAAAATTAGATAGATATCATCAAATCCCAAAAAAAACTCCTACAGGTATAGACACTGTATGAATCAACAGTATAATGACTTTCATTGATTGTTTAGCGATAAAAGCTGAACGGAAGAATTTGATTGATAGTCATCAGTAGATAGATGAGTCATTTGGAGAAAGTGATGGACGAGAACAAACAGAAAGCGCTCGCCGCTGCGCTAGGTCAGATCGAAAAGCAATTCGGTAAAGGTTCGATTATGCGCCTTGGTGACAACCGCACCATGGATGTTGAAACGATTTCAACGGGTTCACTTTCTCTAGATATCGCACTGGGTGCAGGTGGTCTACCAATGGGCCGTATTGTAGAAATCTATGGTCCAGAATCATCAGGTAAAACAACGCTAACACTTGAGTGTATCGCTGCAGCACAAAAGCAAGGTAAAACCTGTGCATTTATCGATGCTGAGCATGCGCTTGATCCTATCTACGCTAAGAAGCTTGGTGTTGATATCGATGCGCTATTAGTGTCTCAGCCAGATACTGGTGAACAAGCGCTAGAAATTTGTGATGCTCTTGCTCGCTCTGGTGCTATTGACGTTATGGTTGTCGACTCAGTTGCGGCATTAACACCTAAAGCGGAAATCGAAGGCGAGATGGGCGATAGCCACATGGGTCTTCAAGCTCGTATGCTTTCTCAAGCAATGCGTAAGCTAACAGGTAACTTAAAGCAGTCTAACTGTATGTGTATCTTCATCAACCAAATCCGTATGAAGATCGGTGTAATGTTTGGTAATCCTGAAACCACTACTGGTGGTAATGCACTTAAGTTTTACGCATCTGTTCGTTTAGATATTCGCCGTACTGGTTCTATCAAAGAAGGCGACGAAGTTGTAGGTAACGAAACTCGCATTAAAGTGGTTAAGAACAAGATTGCAGCGCCATTTAAACAAGCAGAAACGCAAATTCTTTATGGCCAAGGCTTTAACCGTGAGGGCGAGCTTATCGACCTAGGTGTTAAGCACAAACTGATTGAAAAAGCGGGTGCTTGGTACAGCTACAACGGCGACAAGATCGGTCAAGGTAAAGCAAACGCAGGTAAGTTCCTACGTGAGAACACTGAAGCCGCACAGACGATTGATGCGAAACTTCGTGAAATGCTACTTTCACCAGTTGAGCTTCAGCCAGAAGATTCTGAACTAGGCGCCGCGCCTGAGAAAGAAGAGCTATAAACCTTTCGAAATAAATATTAAAAGCCCTGCATCATTGCAGGGCTTTTGCGTTTCTCACATTGCTCCCTACCGATAAGTTATTTTAGTAGGAGGGGCAACTCATTTGATGTCGAATTTACTATCCGGTCATTTCAATGTTTCAAAAAAAAACGCCTACGCTGTCGAGTAAAGAAGCCGCGATTCAACTTTTGAGTCGTCGTGATCACGGCGAGTATGAACTTTATCAAAAACTCTCTTTGAAAGGCTATGAGGAACAAGATGTCCAAGCAGCCGTCAATTTTTGCATTGATCACAACTACCTTGATGACTTGCGCTATGCCAAGAGTCAGGTGAGACAGCATGTTTACAAAGGACATGGTGAACGCAGGATTCGTCAAGAGTTATCGCAAAAACGAGTCGCGGAGTCAGTGATTGAAGCTGCTTTTGAACAAGAGCCACAAGATTGGTTTGAATTAGCAAAAAGTGCCGCTGAGAAGAAATTCAAAGGAATCAAAGCAAAAGATCAAAAAGAGTACGCGAAACAAGTCCGTTTTCTTCAATATCGCGGCTATAGCTTTGAGCAAATCAGCTATGCATTAAGCGGTGAAAATGAAGAATAAACGGCAAACTAGATGTTAATTTGATGATTTAATTTTAATTCTCCAATCAAAAAGCTCTTTTCTGCAAGAAAACTAGTCGTAGCGTTAACCATGATCTACAATAGCGCAAAATTCTAACTCGACTATTTTCAGGAAGAGCTGCATGTACATGAGCACTGATGAGGTTCGTAACGCGTTCCTCAAGTTCTTTGAGAGCAAAGGACACCAAATCGTAGAAAGTTCATCGTTAGTTCCGCATAACGACCCAACCCTGCTATTCACAAACGCAGGTATGAACCAATTCAAAGATTGCTTTTTAGGCGCCGAAAAGCGTGCCTATACACGAGCAACTACGGCTCAGCGCTGTGTACGTGCGGGTGGTAAACACAACGATCTAGAAAACGTTGGTTTCACGGCTCGTCACCACACATTCTTCGAAATGCTAGGCAACTTCAGCTTTGGGGACTACTTCAAAGAAGATGCTATTGCGTTTGCTTGGGAATTCCTAACTGAAACACTACAACTTCCAAAAGATCGTCTATTGGTGACTGTTTATGAAACTGATGATGAAGCATTTGAAATTTGGAATAAGAAAGTAGGCGTGCCTGCTGATCGTATCGTGCGTATTGGCGACAAAGAAGGCGGTAAGCAGTTCGAATCAGATAACTTCTGGACAATGGGTGACACAGGTCCTTGTGGTCCATGTACTGAGATTTTCTACGATCACGGTGAACACATTTGGGGCGGTCGCCCTGGCACACCAGAAGAAGATGGTGACCGTTTCATCGAGATCTGGAACAACGTATTTATGCAATTCAACCGTCATGCTGATGGCACGATGGAAGCACTACCTAAACCTGCTGTTGATACAGGTATGGGTATCGAACGTATTTCTGCAATCATGCAGGGCGTTCACTCAAACTACGAAATCGATGTATTCCAAAAGCTAATCAAAGCAACAGCAGAGGTTGTAGGACACGAAGACCTGTCAAACCAGTCGCTTCGTGTTATTGCTGACCACATCCGTTCTTGTTCATTCCTAATCGCTGATGGCGTTATGCCTTCAAACGAAGGTCGTGGTTACGTTCTACGTCGCATTATTCGTCGTGCAGTTCGTCACGGTAACAAACTGGGTGCGAAGGGCGTATTCTTCCACAAACTTGTTGGTGTGTTAGCGGAAGTGATGGGCAGCGCAGCTGATGAGCTTAAAAAGCAACAAGCTATTGTGGAAAAAGTACTTCGCATTGAAGAAGAAAACTTTGGCCGCACACTAGAGCGCGGCATGGTTATCCTGAATGAAGCACTGGATGCACTTGAAGGTAAAGAACTGGACGGTGAAACGGTATTTAAGCTTTACGATACTTACGGCTTCCCAGCTGACTTAACTAATGACGTTGCTCGTGAGCGCGATTTTACTATCGACGAAGCGGGTTTTGAGAAAGCGATGGAAGAGCAGCGTCAACGCGCTCGTGAAGCAGGCCAATTTGGTACTGACTACAACGCAACGATCAAAACTGAAGCTGAAACTGAATTCTGTGGTTACACAGGTACTCAAGGTAAGAGCAACGTGGCTGAAATCTTCGTTGAAGGTGAAGCAGCCGAGTCTCTATCGGCAGGCGACAAAGCTATCATCATCCTTGGTGAAACTCCATTCTACGCAGAATCAGGCGGTCAGTGTGGTGATGCTGGTGTACTTAAAACGGCATCAGGTCTATTCAAAGTAGAAGATACTCAGAAGCTGGGTAATGCGATTGCGCATCACGGTGTGCTATCTGAAGGTGTATTGGCTAAGGGTGATGATGTTGAAGCGGTTGTAGATGCAGAGCGTCGCGCTGCTATCTCTCTAAACCACTCAGCAACGCACCTATTGCACGCAGCATTGCGTCAAATTCTTGGTGAGCACGTCGCTCAGAAAGGTTCATTGGTTAAGCCAGACAACCTACGTTTTGACTTCTCTCACCTTGAAGCGGTAACACCGGCAGAGCTAAAAGAAGTTGAGCGTCTAGTGAACGCACAGGTTCGTCGTAACCACGTTATCGAAACTAACGTGATGGACATTGAATCAGCGAAGCAGAAAGGTGCAATGGCACTGTTCGGTGAGAAGTACGATGACGAAGTTCGCGTACTTTCTATGGGTGAGTTCTCAACCGAGCTTTGTGGTGGTATCCACGCATCAAATACTGGTGATATTGGCCTATTTAAGATCACTTCTGAAGGTGGTATCGCGGCTGGTGTTCGTCGTATTGAAGCGGTAACGGGCGAAGCTGCACTCGATGCACTTGAAGCGCAACAAGCTAAATATGAAGAGAAGTTAGCTGAGTCAGCTTCAAAAGCAAAATCGCTAGAGAAAGAAATCCAAAAGCTGAAAGACAAGATGGCAGCAGCAGAAAGCGCGAACATCATGGGTAAAGCTCAGGAAATTAACGGCGTTAAAGTTCTTATCGCAGGTATGGAAGGTGCTGATAGCAAGAACCTACGTACCATGGTTGACGACATCAAGAACCAGATGGGTAGTGGTGTTGTTATGCTAGCAAACGTGAATGACGGCAAAATCGGCCTAATTGCAGGTGTGACGAAAGATCTTATCGGCAAAGTGAAAGCGGGCGATCTTGTGAAGATGGTTGCTGAGCAAGTTGGTGGTAAAGGCGGTGGTCGTCCTGATATGGCTCAAGCTGGTGGTACCGATGTGTCGGCTCTTCCTGCTGCGATTCAGTCAGTGCAGCCATGGCTAGAAGAACGCTTATAAATTTAGGTTTATAAATATTTACGCTCAATCAGTTATTTGATTGAGCGTAATTTTTTTAAGTTAACCAAGTGGTTTAATTGAACGTCGTAATGACGGTCGAGTGAATCACTTGGTTTTTGTTATTACTACTGCACGCAATATTCAACATGTTGAGTGTGGTTCGAATGAGACTTTGGTCTTGGGAAGGTGAAGACTGGTGAAAAAGCCCCTTATCGTGCAAAAGTTTGGCGGAACTTCTGTGGGTTCAATAGAACGAATCCATACGGTAGCTGAACACATCATAAAGGCGAAAAATGATGGTAATCAAGTTGTTGTCGTGGTTTCTGCAATGTCAGGTGAAACCAATAGACTGATGGACCTTGCTCGACAAGTCGACAGTGTTCCAACAGCCCGCGAGCTTGATGTTTTGCTCTCTGCTGGTGAGCAGGTGTCTATGGCACTATTAGCAATGACGTTGAATAAACTTGGTCATGCTGCACGCTCACTCACCGGAGCACAGGCAAATATTGTGACGGATAACCAACACAATGATGCCACGATTAAACACATTGATACTTCTACAATTGAAGCGCTGTTAGAACAAGATCAGATTGTTATTGTTGCAGGATTTCAAGGTATTAATGACAACGGGGATATCACTACACTTGGTCGCGGTGGTTCTGATACCAGTGCTGTGACGCTAGCAGGTGCTTTGAATGCTAATGAATGTCAGATATTTACTGATGTTGACGGCATTTACACGTGCGATCCAAGAGTGGTTGCTACTGCTCAGAAGTTGGAGGTGATCGATTTCCCTTCAATGGAAGAGATGGCACGCAAAGGCGCAAAGGTACTTCACCTGCCTTCAGTACAATATGCATGGAAAAACAACGTTCCTCTTCGAGTTCTGTCTACGTTTGATACCAACAGCGGCAGTCTAGTTAAAGGAGAGGAGTGTCAAAGTCCGGTTTGTGGCGTCGCGATACAGCGCGATATGTGCTTGATCAAAGTTGAAAAAGAGGCATTTTCGGGGCTGAAAAAGCAGTGCCAAATGCTAGGTATTACCATTTGGAATGTGATCGAGCATGCAGAATGGGTAGGTGTAGTGATAAAACATGATGCTTATGCAAAACTGGAACTGGTTTTCAGCGAGAAAATCCGTAATAGTGAGGCGGTAAGTTTGCTGACAGCTGTCGGCCTTCATGTCGAAGGACTGGTTGAAAAGTCTTACGCCTTGCTAACTCAACAGGGGATTAGTGTTGAGCATTACGCCGTTAACCCGCAATCGTTGATGCTGGTGTTGTTACCAGAATGTGTCGACAAAGCGGCCAACATACTGCATGATGCTTACATAACTTCTGCAGAGGCACTCGATTGCCTGCAAAAACATGCCTTTTTAGGCTAGATTCGAGCCACAATAGAGTTTACGAAAATATAACTTTTGTTGGATAATAGCCTTGTAGCAAGATAAATCAGAGATTACTCAAGGAGCACAGAATGCTAATTTTAACTCGCCGTGTTGGCGAAACTCTAATGATCGGTGATGAAGTAACAGTAACAGTACTAGGTGTTAAAGGTAACCAAGTACGTATCGGTGTTAACGCTCCTAAAGAAGTGTCAGTGCACCGTGAAGAAATTTACATGCGCATTCAAGCAGAAAAAGGTAATGGTAACGTTGCATCAGGCAACTACTAATTACATGAAAAGGCTGGCAGATATTGTCAGCCTTTTTTGTATCGGCACAGGGTGTTTTTTTAGCAAAAAGAGCGAATTAACACCGCTTTGATTAAATACCCAACGGTCAGCAAGTTTTTTGCTGATTTTGCCAAGAAAATGTTTGACATATTTTTGGTAAATCGTAATATGTGCCTCCGCAAGACGGTGAGGTGGCCGAGAGGCTGAAGGCGCTCCCCTGCTAAGGGAGTATACGGCTTGATACCGTATCGAGGGTTCGAATCCCTCCTTCACCGCCATTCTTGCATCTTCTTCGGAAGAATTGTTCTTCGGAACAGCTTTAAAACAACTTTCTGTAGCAAGAAAGTATAGCGCGTCCTTAGCTCAGCTGGATAGAGTACCTGGCTACGAACCAGGCGGTCGGAGGTTCGAATCCTCCAGGACGCGCCATAATTTCCTTACCAGGGAATAAAAAACGGTGAGGTGGCCGAGAGGCTGAAGGCGCTCCCCTGCTAAGGGAGTATACGGCTTGATACCGTATCGAGGGTTCGAATCCCTCCCTCACCGCCATTAATTGGCCTGATGGTCAATTTTTTGTTTTAAAGTAAAATTAGTGTGATATACTTCACAATCTGCGCGTCCTTAGCTCAGCTGGATAGAGTACCTGGCTACGAACCAGGCGGTCGGAGGTTCGAATCCTCCAGGACGCGCCACTCTTTAGGGTTTCTTCAAAATGATGAACTCCTGATATTGATAGAGATTACTTCTTGTTGATATCGAAAAACTGCGCGTCCTTAGCTCAGCTGGATAGAGTACCTGGCTACGAACCAGGCGGTCGGAGGTTCGAATCCTCCAGGACGCGCCACTTATTAAAAAGCCCTGCTAGAAATAGCGGGGCTTTTTATTAACATCTTATTATCATTTCTGTAACTATTAATTCACAAGTTAATGTTTTCTAAAGGCTTTTTGGGGAAATATTAACCCTATCGCAGTAATCGCCTCTTTTTTCTTATAACGTCTAAAAACTGTCAGTTATTTATCCTTTTTTAACTTGTTATTGCAGATTTATGTGATTTGTATGACGATTTCGCCCCTAGATATGTGCAATATCATCAAGAGTGCTTTAAA
>Ga0209379_10001471_pt1 | contig 15469 bp, 9 predicted proteins | sample tdDd001_FD_187124 | JGI IMG/M metagenome (GOLD analysis project Ga0209379, IMG submission 187124) | Marine sediment microbial communities from the Atlantic coast under amendment with organic carbon and nitrate - tdDd00.1 (SPAdes)... | ecosystem: Environmental > Aquatic > Marine > Coastal >...
ACCTAGCTCATCCATTTTTGCCACCATGTTCTTAGCACGACGCGTAGCCTCAACACGACCTTGTGGAAGTTTTGCAAGGTGAGATACCTTAGCTGAAACAAACAACATAGCCGATGAGTTTTTACAAGTTGCTACACAAGCACCACAACCAATACAGGCAGCAGCATCCATAGCTTCCTCAGCATCATCGTAAGAAATTGGAATCGCATTTCCATCAGGTACACCACCAGTGTTTACAGAAATATAACCACCAGACTGAAGTACTTTCTCAAAAGCCATACGGTCTACGATCAAGTCTTTGATTACTGGAAACGCACCAGCTCTCCAAGGCTCAATAGTGATTGTTTCACCTTCAGAGAATTTACGCATATGCAACTGACAAGTTGTAATGTCGTTATCTGGTCCATGAGCACGTCCGTTTACGAACAAGCTACACATTCCACAGATACCTTCTCTACAGTCATGATCGAAAGCGATAGGCTCAGTTCCTTTGTTGATTAGCTCTTCATTTAAAATGTCAAGCATTTCAAGGAAAGACGTTCCACCAGAAATGTTGTTGATTTTATAGGACTCTAATTTCCCTTTAGATTTAGCATCCTTTTGACGCCAAACTCTTATTGTTAGTTCTTTTAATATTTTATCTGCCATGGCTTACTTGTATGAACGTTGTGTTAATTCAACAGTTTCGAATACTAAATCTTCTTTGTGTAAAATAGGTTCTTGACCTTCACCTTTGTATTCCCAAGCTGATACATAAGTAAAGTTTTCGTCATCACGTTTAGCTTCACCTTCTTCTGTAGTCGACTCCTCACGGTAGTGACCACCACAAGATTCGTTACGGTTTAGAGCATCGCGTGCCATCAAATCACCTAATTCAAGGAAGTCTTCAACTCTACCTGCTTTTTCAAGCTCAATATTCATTGAATTATATTCACCTGGAATACGAAGATCTTTGTAGAAATCTTCACGGATTTTAGCAATCTCTTCGATAGCATATTTAAGACCTTTCTCGTTACGAGCCATTCCTACGTAATCCCACATGATATTACCTAAACGTCTGTGGAAAGAATCTACTGACTTAGTACCCTTAATGTTGTACAAACGTTCCATACGAGTAGAAGCAGCTTTTTCCTTCTTCACAAACTCAGGATGATTCATATCAACACGAGGTGTTTGAATCTCATCAGCTAAGTAATCACCAATAGTGTAAGGAAGGATAAAGTATCCATCAGCTAAACCTTGCATCAAAGCAGAAGCACCAAGACGGTTACCACCATGATCAGAGAAGTTAGCCTCACCAATAGCGTAAAGACCAGGGATGTTAGTCATCAAGTTATAATCAACCCATACACCACCCATTGAATAGTGAATTGCAGGATAAATCTGCATTGGCTCATTATATGGATTCGCATCAGTAATCTTCTCGTACATTTGGAATAAGTTACCATAACGAGCTTCAATAACATCACGACCTAAACGCTCAATTGAGTATTTGAAGTCAAGGTAAACAGCTTTACCTGTTTCGTTAACACCGAAACCTGCATCGCAACGCTCTTTAGCAGCACGTGAAGCAACGTCACGAGGTACCAAGTTACCGTATGATGGGTATCTTCTCTCTAGGTAGAAGTCACGATCCTCATCAGCGATATCGTTAGGACTCATTTCAGCTTTTTGCAATTTAATTGCATCTTCTTTTTTCTTTGGAGTCCAAACACGACCATCATTACGAAGTGATTCAGACATCAAAGTCAACTTAGATTGTTGCTCGCCGTGAACAGGAATACAAGTTGGGTGAATTTGTACGAAACAAGGGTTTCCAAAATATGCACCATTCTTGTAAGCTTGCCATGCAGCACCACCATTACAACCCATAGCATTTGTTGAAAGGAAGAATACGTTACCGTATCCACCAGAAGCGATAACTACAGCATGAGCACCATGACGCTCGATTTCACCTGTAACAAGGTTACGTGTGATAATACCACGAGCTTTACCATCGATAGTAACGATGTCTAACATTTCGTTACGCTCATGCATTTCAATTTTACCTTGTCCGATCATACGATTCATAGAAGCGTAACAACCTAACAATAGCTGCTGACCCGTTTGTCCACGAGCATAGAATGTACGACTTACCAATACACCACCGAATGAACGGTTAGATAAAGTTCCGCCATATTCGCGTGCAAAAGGAACACCTTGAGCAACACATTGGTCGATGATTTCGCCACTAACTTCAGCTAAACGATAAACGTTACCTTCGCGAGCACGATAGTCACCACCTTTAATTGTATCATAGAATAAACGATAAATTGAGTCATTATCGTTTTGATAATTTTTTGCAGCGTTAATACCACCTTGAGCAGCAATAGAGTGAGCTCTACGTCCTGAATCCTGGTAGCAAAATGCTTTTACGTTGTATCCCATCTCTGCTAATGAAGCAGCAGCAGATCCACCAGCAAGGCCAGTTCCTACAACGATAACATCTAATTTTCTTTTATTAGCAGGGCTAACTACTTTAATAGCAGCTTTGTGTTTCGACCACTTTTCAGCTAATGGCCCGGCTGGAATTTTTGAATTTAATACTGTCATAACCGTTAAATTTTAGCAATTAAGCAAAAAAGTGTAAGTACAAAGGAATGATTGCAAATCCTGCAGCAATAAAAATTGCGTAGAAATATGACGCCTTTTCTAAACGTTTTTTCCAAACTTTATTACTGAATCCAATAGATTGGAAACATGACCAGAATCCGTGAGCAAGGTGTAGGCCAAGAAGGATAGCACCAATAACATAAAGACCAGTGTAAATTAAGCCGAATGTACCGCAAGTAAATAATGCTTTTACCATTTTAGCACCGTCATGAACTGTTTCTCCGTGCATGATAGTAGAAGGTACTTCTCCAGTAATTTGCATTGGAACAAAGAAATGCATTAAGTGCATTGCTAAGAAAACCAATACTAATCCTCCTAAAACAAACATGTTACGAGACGACCAAGTACTACTGTTACTTAAGTTCTGTACAGCATACTTTTGAGGACGAGCCTTTTGGTTCTGTAGAGTTAAAGTAATAGCGTAAATGATGTGGATAATGAAACCACCAAATAATACCGGCTGTAATCCGAAACGGATAATCGGTAAAGACATAAAGTGAGCTCCTGCGTTGAATAATTCACCACTACTATCAAACAACAAGAATGAGTTTAATATTAGGTGAACCAACACAAAAACAATAAGAAAAAGGCCTGATAAACTCATTATCAGCTTCTTCCCAATTGATGAACTTAAAAAACTGCTCATAGGACTAAAAATTAATTAGATTGTTTTTATACTAAGTTTTAACTAATTCAGATACAAATGTAGATGCTCATGCTTGAGGAAACAATATTCCGTAACACATGTATTGTATTTAGATTGATTCTAATGCGAATTTATTTATCTATATTTAATAGAACAGCTTATGTTAGTCGGCCTATATCGTTAAGCGTAAATTAATTGCAGAATTTATTCTTTAATTCTAGTTTGTAAAGCTCTACAATATATCACTTTTTTATATGTTATAGAACAAGTAAGTGTTGATGATTCTAATTTAGAATTTGATTGAACTACACCACATTAGCATTATTATTATAAGGGTTTTACTGTTGATTAGAATAGGTTTATTCAAGTCATTTATTATTTATTCAGTTCTTAGTAATGAATCACTTTAGTGATTTTGTACAGAACAATTAGATTGAATTTTATATTCTAAATTTGACTGTGAATGTAAGTTGAAAAAGATTGAAATATGATACATTATTTAGAAACCGAGTTTTCAAATCTTCGATATTCTGATTGTGGAGAAGGGGAGGTACTGATTCTTTTGCATGGTTACCTTGAAGCCATTGAAACATTTGATTCATTTGTTACAGATTTATCAGTTAGTTCGAGAGTCATTTGCGTTGACTTGCCAGGGCATGGCAAATCAACCATTAAAAACAGTTGTATTGGAATTGCTGAAATGGCTGCTGCCGTTTTTGCTTTGATTGAAGACCTGAAATTGAATAAGATTCATTTGATGGGGCATTCTATGGGTGGTTATGTTGCTCTAGCTTTTGCAGAGCGATATCCTGAGAAATTGGCAAGTTTTACTTTGTTGCATTCAAGTGCAAACTCGGATACAGATGAAAAGCGGCGTAATAGAGCAAAGGAAATCGAATTTTTAAAGCGTGGCAAGAAGGACTTGATTTGTTCTATGGCTGTTCCCAATACCTTCTCGAAGAAGAATCAAGAATCTTTTTCAGATGAAATGGATACCTTGATTAAGATTGCATCGGATACTAAGGAACAGGGAATAATTGCTGCTTTAAAAGCGATGATGAATCGCCCTGATATGAATGAAATGTTGAAAGGATTATCGGTTCCCAAGTATAGCTTTATAGGTATGGAAGATAATTTCATTCCTTTTGAGAAAGGGATGGAATGGGTTCGAGACAGTGGAATGGACGCTATTCTTTTTGAGCATTCAGGTCATATGAGCTTTATAGAAGAAAAGCAGAAATGTGTAGAGGCTGTATTAGAGATTTTGAAAAAAGCATAAAAAAAAGCTCCACGATTGAGGTCGTGGAGCTAGGGTTTAGATCAGATTTAAAGTTGATCTATTTAGATTAGTATAGAAAATGAGGATTCTATTACATATAGAACTTGATCAAGAAAAGGATCACAATCACAATCATGATTGGTTTCACTTCTTTATATCGACCTGTTAATAATTTAAGAATAACGTAAGATAACATACCGAATACGATACCTTCCGCAATACTAAATGTTAATGGCATCATGATGATTGTTAAAAATGCAGGAATTGCTTCAGTATAATCGTTCAAATCAATTTTGAAGATTGGAGAAAGCATAAATAAACCTACAATAACAAGAGCTGGGGCTGTTGCTGCACCAGGAATCATAACGAATACAGGTGCAAATAATAAAGCAATTGCAAACATACCCGCCGTAGACAATGCTGTCATACCCGTTTTACCACCTTCTGCAACACCTGCAGCACTTTCGACATAGGTTGTAACGGTAGAAGTACCGAAAATAGATCCAAAGAATGTTCCAATCGCATCAGCAAAAAGAGCTTGTTTAACACGAGGAACACGTCCTTCTTTGTCAAGCATATCAGCTTTAGAAGCAACACCTACAAGAGTTCCAACAGTGTCGAACATATCCACAAATAAGAATGTGAAAAGTACAACTGCCATATCCAAAGTGAAAACTTTTGAGAAATCGAACTTAAAGAATACGGGCTCGATTGAAGGAGGAACACTGATAAATTTGTATCCTTCAGGAAGGTGAGCAACACCTAATATAACCGCAAGAACAGTAGATGCTAAAATACCAACTAATAAAGCACCTCTCATTTTACGTGCTAGCATTACACCTGTAATAATGATACCAACAAGACCTACAATAGCAGCAGGATCTTTCATACTACCTAAAGAAACTAGTGTTGCAGGGTTATCAACAATAACGCCAGCATTTTTCAGTCCAATGAAGGCAATGAAAATACCAATACCACCAGAAACAGCATGTTTCAAGTTTATTGGAATAGAATTAACAATTAATTCACGAATATTGAAGGCTGTTAACAAAAGGAAGATAATCCCTTCAAGGAAAACTGCAGTTAATGCAAATTGCCAGCTGTAGCCCATTCCTAACACAACGGTGAAGGCGAAAAATGCATTCAATCCCATTCCTGGAGCCAATGCAAAAGGTAGTTTGGCTACTAAAGCCATAAACAAGGTTGCTACAATTGCGGATAGTGCAGTAGCTGTAAATACAGCGCCTTTATCCATTCCGGTAGCACTTAAAATATCTGGATTCACGGCAAGGATATAAGCCATTGTCATGAAGGTGGTAATACCTGCTACAATCTCAGTTTTGAGAGTAGAACCACTACCAGTAATATTGAAAAATTTATCTAACATGGTCGTTGAATAGTTGCAAGAATTCTTGCAGGTTATATGTTATATGCTCTAAAAAAAATAGGGGTAGAACTTACAACATCTAAATATATTATTCTTAGAAATTCCACTTAACAGCTAAAGTAGGACGAACCTTGAATTCTTCTACACCAGCAAAGTTGTTTGATAACTCAAGCTCACCACCAAAAGAGAATTGCTTGTTTACGTTATACCAAAGTTGTGGTTCAGCTAAGAAGATTGTATTGTCGTTTAGTCCTTTTTCTGTCCAAAGATCAGCGAAACCAGAGAAAGTCATTTTTCCGTCAAGCATATTTACATACCAAGTTCCTGTTACTTGGAAGTTTGCTTTATCAGCATCTTTAATAGCTTTATAACCTGCATATGTTGAGAATCCCCATTTTGCAGTTCCTTTAGCATAGTTAGCACCAAAGATCCATGCATCGTTAATTGTATAACCAAAGTTGTTTGCATTACCTACACCACCATTGTACTCAATGTGCAGACCAACTGGCATTTTCTCTGTTTTTAATACACGAGCAATCTCGAAATAACCTTGGTTAATTCCGTTCTCAGCATCGTAGTCAAAATCGATAAAGGTAAAAGTGTTACCCCATTTGTCCATTTTAAACATCTCGAATGTTGTTGTGAAATGTCCTCGTTCTAAATCGCGGTGCAATTGTAAGTTTTGTGCATTTACAGCAAAAGCTGAAAGAATCGCGAAAATTGTAAGTAGTTTTTTCATCGTTGTAAATAAAATGATTGGTTGAAAAAAAGATATATTTAAAATGGTTGTTTATTCTGTAGTAATATCGCTTAGGCTATTTATAATATTTGAACAGCCTGTTGCTTTTAGTTTTTCAAAGGATTGGTGTCCTGATGCTATTAAATAACAATGACAACCTAAACTTTGAGCAACTTCGTAATCATGAGTCGTATCACCGAAAAGGCAGACGTCTTTAGCTTCTAATTGATGTTTTTGAAATAGATTCTTCCCATTCTCAATTTTCGAACTTGCATAAATATCATTGATGCCAGAAATTTCATCAAAGTAATGTTGAATGGTTAATGTTTTGGTTGAATCTTTGAGCATATTCATTTCCATTGCTGATAGAATGAATTGCTTCTTGCCTTGTTTCTGAAAGAAATCGAGTAAGATTCTTGCCTCAGGAAAAATATCTGAATTGGGTAAACGTTTTGTGTAGTTATCAATGAATTCGTGAGCGGTTGTATCCCAATTTTCTTTTTCAAAATTGAAACCAACTTTCTCGTAATAGTCCTTCACAGGGAAAGTAAAAACTTCACGATAGGTTTCACTGGTAAGTAATGGAAGCTTTCTTTTACCCAACATGAGATTGATACTTTCAATTCCAATTTCTACGTCGTTTAGAAGCGTACCATTATAGTCCCATATGATGGCTTTGAATTTATGCATGTCTTAATCTGGTTAATGGATGAGTAATAGAACTCCTCATTAAAGCTTGAATAAAGAAGTCAAGATTGAAGCCTAACAGTATGTTTTGTTCGTGAAATTGTGAGATGCGGCTAAAACGCAGGTTGAGGCTAAGCGCTCTCTTTAGAGAAGAGAGATATCTTTTAGTAGATATATTGTGCACAGAAGTGCATTGCTTAATATTGGTATTCATCCTTTTGTTTTTTGGCCGAAATATTTCGGAACTACCAGTTTCCCAGATGATAAAATTTTATTGAAGCGGCAAAATAAACTCTTTTTTGCTTTAAAAGCAATATTGAGTTTAAATTTAGATTCTTTATATTTTTGAAAATTTTTATTGATTGAACATCAGTTTCGTGGAGATGTTAAATTAATTATTTTCTATGAATAATAAGATTATTCATAGAACGCGTCAACACCAGGATATTCAAATTTCTTTTTTGCCATTTCTTGAGGGAAAATCATATAAACAACTTCAGCATGTGAGGCCAGTTTACCATTATGGTCTAAAACCTCGGCATATATACGTGCAAACTTTCTTTCTTGAGAGATGAGTTTTGCTCTGATAGTTATTTTTCCCTGATCGGTAAGAACTGAACCGCGATATTTGGCATTTAACTCTGTAGTAACACCACTGGTTTCACATTTTACAAACACGACCCAACTTGCAATTTCATCCATAATGGTGGCTTGTATACCTCCGTGGAGTACATTTTTAAATCCTGAGAGATGTGATTGAGGTTCCCATTCTGCAATAAGATATTCTCCATCTTCGAAGAAGTCCATTCTTAAACCATTCGCATTGTGTGGAGAGCAACCATAGCAATTGCCATTGTCTCCATTTATAAAGGGATTAATTATTTTTTTCATGGGATTATGAATTTTCATATTTGTATGTGCAGCACAAATATAATGTTTCTCAATGAAGAGCTGTTGTTTCATAAAATTAAAAAATACTCAGTCATAGGCTAATTCCTAATTAATTTATATGCATTAATCATTAACTATAATTCGGATTTATGTGTATTTCAGGCTTTTAGTGTAAGTTATTTTGTTTAATTCTTATTTAGACTAAAGACAAACGGCACTGGTGTATTCATAGCGCCCGTTCATGTAATTGGTCTTTCATAATTTAATAAAAAAGAGAGTTTTCCGTAACTTTTATTTCCAGACTACACTAAAATACATACAATTTACACTATTTAACTACAGGGTTTATTATGACTCTGTGCATGCTGTAATCAGATGAGAAAGATACTTGTTATACTACTATTAACGCTAGGGTATTTTCAGGTTGGGTACGGGCAGCAAGATAAAATGTTCACTCAATATTTGAATTATCCTTCATCTATTAATCCTGCTTATGCTGGCTCTAGAGGATCTACTCAGATTCTTGGAATTGCACGCAAACAATGGGTTGGGTTAGAAGGTGCGCCTAAAAGCGGAGTCATTTCAATCAATTCACCAATTACTTTTTTTAATATGGGACTTGGTCTAACTCTGGAAACAGATGATGTTGGACCTGAAAGAAATACGGATGTAAGTGTCGATTTTTCACATAGGATACGACTTACAAAAACAGTATTTATGAATCTCGGATTGAAAGCGGGCTTATCGCATCAAAAAATTGACTTAACAAACGCTAATGTTGTTGATCAATACGATCCTTTAATGCAGGAAGTTAATAATGATGTGTTACCAAACTTTGGAGTAGGTAGCTACGTTTATGGTGATCAATTTTTTGTAGGCTTTTCCATACCGAGACTACTTCAAACAGAGATCAAAAGTGGCGGAATTACTGATGTAAAACTTGATAGAAACAAATTGCATTATTTTTTAATGGGAGGTTATGTGTTTAAAGTTAATCCATTTATAAAGATTAGACCAACAATGCTGTTTAAAGCCACACAAGGATCCAGAGTATCCTGGGATTTTTCAGCCATGGCAATTTTTCTTGATCGGTTTTGGTTAGGAACATCCATAAGGGATGAAGATTCTATAGCAGGAATTTTTCAAGTAAACATCAACCACCAACTTCGAATTGGTTATTCCTACGACATTGCATTCTCAAACCTTTCAAGTAGAACTAATGGTTCACACGAAATATCATTGAGTTACGATATTGGATTTAAATCGAAGAGGTTGCGATCACCTCGTTATTTCTAGAACATTATTAATTAGCGATATATCATGAATAGATTTATATTATTCTTCTTTTTTATAGCTATTTCATTTGCTACTTTTTCGCAGAAGTTATCTGTGCGTTCGGGAGATCGCGAGTTTGATGATTTCAATTATACGAAAGCAATCGAATATTATGAATACGCATTAAAGAGCGATGCTGATGATGTTTATGTGATACGCAGATTGGCTATATCGTATCACAAAATGAAGCAAATTGAAAAAGCATCTGAATATTTTAATCTATTAATAGAAAATGTCAATAAAGAGAGTTCCGATTTTATTCTATTGGGGAATTTCTTAAAAGAAAGAGCCCTATATCGTGAGGCAAAACAAGCTTATCAGTATTATTTGGAAATATACCCCGCCGATGAGAGGGTAAAAAAGGAGATTGAGAATGTGAGCAGATTTGAGAAAGAAACTTTAAAAGATCTGATATGTGACTTAAGCCCTTCTCCGTTTAATTCAGTTTATTCTGATTTTTCACCAAATTATTATAAGGATAAAATGGTGTTTAGCTCTGGAAGACAAAGCAAAGATTATAGAGATGACAAATATGATTGGAACGGAGAATTCTTCTTAGATCTCTTTTTATACGATGAAAATAAAGTATTTCAAAATAAGATAACTCGTTTTGGCAATGGTATTGGTACAAAATATCATGAAGGTGCTATTTGTTTTTCATCTGACTATAAGAAAATGCTTTTTACAAGGAGTAATTATTCTAAAGGAAAATTGAAACGTGATAAAAACGGTGCCAGTAATTTAAAAATATTTATTGCAGAAGAGCAGAATGGTAGATGGAAAGTGGTGGGTGAATTTCCATACAATAGTGATGATTATTCAGTAGGTCATCCGAGCCTCTCTGCTGATGGAACAATTTTGTATTTCGTTTCGGATATACCTGGTGGTTTTGGTGGAACAGATTTGTATAAGAGTCAGTTTGTTGACGGTGAGTGGTCGCAGCCAGAAAATTTGGGGAAGCGAGTGAATACTTCAGGAGACGAGATGTTTCCTTATTATAATTCAAGGAATTCATTGTTTTTTTCTTCGAATGGTCATGCTGGTAAAGGAGGTTTAGATCTCTACGTAGTTAATACCCATGGACGCATGTTTAAACCAGGTCATTTAGGATCTCCCTTGAATTCACCTGCTGACGATTTTTCATTTGTTCTCGATCCTAAAGGACGAGTAGGATATTTTGCATCTAATAGATCTGGTGGAATGGGTGAGGATGATGTTTACAGTTTTGAGATAGAGAAAGATAATAGAGTTAATATCATTACAAAAGATTCTATTGGGGCAAATTTTATTGTACCAGATAAAATAAGTGTTATTGAGCCTGATGATATTGAAGTGAAGCATGATACTCGAAAAAATCAATACAGTTTCGATATAAAAGGGGAACAATCTTATCGTGTTTTGATTGAAAAAACAGGCTTTTATCCTATAGATACAGTATTGTATAGTCATATTCTTGATCCGGAAATGACACATACTTTTAAGATGAATAAACATCTCGTTGATCCGAATACAAATGTAAATTTTGTTACAAAAGATTTTTCTAGTGGCGATATGATTGTGCCAGATATATTGCAGATAGTGGAACCAGAAATTGTGGATCTTCATCCTGAATTAGGGACAGGAGAATATAATGTCAAGTTAGCTAAGGGTGTCAATTATAGACTTTTTGCTAAGAAGGAAGGCTACTATGCTTTCGATTTTAATTTTACCACTAGCGACAGTTTGGTTCATACGAATCATGAATTACTGATGCATTTAATGTCTGATGAGGATGTTGATAATGAATATCTGCCCAAAGAGTTAGCAACTGTCTACTTTGATTTTGATAAATCAGTGGTTAAGGAAGAGGCTTTTGAGAATATTAATAAAGTTGTAGAACTTTTAAAAAAGAACAAGAAATTGATTGTAACACTCGTTGCCAGAACTGATTCTCGTGGTACATCGGTGTATAATAATGCATTGGCTTTTAGACGAGCAGATGCGACTCGTGCATTTTTTGTTAAGGGAGGAATTGATGTTAAACGGGTTGTTATTCTAGCCTTAGGTGAGACCTCTCCTTTCGAAAGAACAGAAGGGCAAACTTTAGAAGATTGGTATCGAATCAATCGATGTGTCGATTTTGAATTGAATACATCTATAGATGAACAATCTAAAAAGTTAAGTGGTATTTAATATGATTCGGAGTTGGGATCATAACTCTCTCAAGAAATAGGATGATGCCTATTTAGATGTTTTTGTTTTGGATGCTATACATCCTCGAGTTCGTTTTAAACGAAATCAAATTTTAAAACATGGGTCGTTCAATGAGCTTATTCCAATGACAATTTCATAGGAATTAGAGCTGCTAAAACACATTTCACATGAAGAATTTATACTCATATATTTCAATTTATATACGAATTAAAAGTATCGTGTTTATTTTGATTGTTACGTTAGGAATAGGTGTGCATAGTGCTTATGGAGAGGGAACAAAGCAGTTGGCTCCCAAGTCAGATGATAGGGTTTATACAGCTTTTAATGACGCTAAACATGGAAATTTTGGAAATTATGATAGTCAGGATACAGAGCGTATCTATTTTCATATTCATTCGCCAGAAAATGAACAAGTGTTTTTGGGTTTCTCCCAATTTGTAAATAGTGGACATACGCCTGCCAATAATTTTGTAAATAATCTTCCTGCTTGGATGCGAATTAAAGACCCCAATGGTAAGGTTGTTTGGCCTAATAATGGATCGCCTGCGGGACAAATGGTTCAGGGAAGTAATACACAAACTTTGTCTGATGATCAAATAAGCTCATTGGCTCAAGTAAAGAATGGGCCAAACCAAATATGTGGTACGGGTGGCTATGATGCTATCGTTTTTTCGCCTACTAGTGGTGCTGGAGATTATTATATCGAATTTAGTGCAGCCCAATCGACCAATAAAAAAAGACCAATATATACTGAGTGGTGGGATATAACTGTTGCAACAAAGGGCGTTGCACCTCAGGCAATTGACGGTCGAGTTTTTGCAAAACAATGGGCTTTGGTTTCTCCATATATTTCGGTTGAGTTGTATGATAGACCATTTAATGGAAAAGTATTTTCTTATGCCGAAGAGCCTAATAATATGGGTGGTTATGTAAGTGAAGTAGATTTTGAAAACTCTGGTTTCAGAGGAGCACGATTTAATATTGCTTTTAATTCTACTGGAACAGATAATACACTCAATTTTGAAGAGAATAGGAAGTCTGTTCAAGATGCTAACATGCTTTCTCCAGAATTTAAGATTTTTTTAAATGAACCAGATGAAATTGCGTTTCCATCAGTAGAAGGATATGGACAATTTATAACAGATACGGAAAATGATTATCCTCGTTTATTTGGTTGTTCGGGTCAATATTTTTTTAGAGTAGCTGTTGAGAAAAAAGGGCGTATTGACTTACTTTTAGATTTTGATGGGACCCTCAATAAATATGATCCCAATACTAGGGATCGAATTATTACAACTTTATCAGAACCGTTCCCAAATGAAGAAGGAGTTCTGATACGAGATATTCCATGGGATGGTTTAGATGGTTTGGGAAATGCGGTATCTGAGAATGAAACTTTATCCTTAAGCTTTGAGTATTTTCAAGGGACTTTCCATTTCCCCATGTACGATGTAGAATATCTTACCAAAGGGATCGTGCCTAGAACAGTTCGTCCTGCAACCCCAACAGCATATACGCCTAAGCTTTATTGGGATGACAGTGAAATTTCAGAATCCCTTCCTGGAGGGCAATTAAAAGTCGATTTAACAGGTGAAGAAGCTCCTAGTCATTATTGGATAGATTATGACTATGGTAATGAGAATTCTATAAATACGTATTGGCATTCATATAGTTCTGGTATTATTACCACTCTTGAACTTGAGCAAACTCGTGATTGTGCTCTTTTTGAACCAGGAACAATTAGTGGCACTGTGTTCGAAGACTTGAATAGAAATGGTATAAAAGATTTGGGAGAATTGCCTTTAGAAGGAGCAGAAGTTCGATTGTATTGGGATAAGACTTACAACAAGCAAATAGATGTTGATGACGAATTAATTGAAACCTTTATAACAAAAGCTCCTGGTTCTTTTGGTTATCCAGAAGGACTTGGCAATTTTATTTTTAGTCCGGAAATAGGTAAGGAATATCTTGTTGAGGTACGATTCGGTTCTAATTTAATAACAGGAGAGAACCCTCGTTCTTATACTATGTATTCTGTTGGAACTGAATATTTCGATCAGTTTTTTGGAGTTGCTTATTTAGCTAAGGTCTCTTTAATGGTTTCTGAAAGTATAATCCAGGAGGATAATCAAAGCTCTGTTATCAATGCCGAGTTAGATTATCCAACATTATTACCTGTTACAATAACCTTGGCCTATGGTGGAACTTCAGATTTGACTGATTATAGCTTAATACCTGGTCTTAATGCTACAAATTCAACTACAATTGAGATTCCTGTTGGAGAAACAAGTGGATCTATAACATTAACTTCAATTGGAGATGATTTGTTTGATGGTGACGAAACGGTTGAAATAAGTATAGCATCTTTATCTAACTCTGTAGAAAATGGAGTTCAGGACAAACTAATAACAATAATAGATGGCGATCATGCCATTACAAATCTTTTAGATACTGATTCTGCCGATAATTTAATAAGTGAGAATGCAGTAATTAATGATTTGGTTCATATAACAGCTTTGGCAACCGATGAAGATGGTGATGTGATTAGTTACCATTTGCTTGATGATGCTGGAGGGCGATTCAAGATTGCTAATTCATCAGGAATCGTTACTGTTGGAGAAGCTAGTTTAATAGATTTCGAATTGGATGAGTTTCATGTAATTAGAATTGAAGCGCGTAGCTCAGATGGTTCGATGATTGCGGCTGATTTTACCATTAGCATTAGCGATGTGGATTCAACAGAAGGTGATACTGATCATGCTATTACCAATTTAATTGATAATGATCCAGCAGATAATTTAATAAGTGAAAATGCAGTAAATAATGATTTAGTTCATATCACAGCTTTGGCAACAGATGAGGATGGTGATAAGATCGGCTATATCTTGCTTGATGATGCAGGCGGTCGTTTTAAGATAGAGAAATACACTGGCGTTGTTTCTGTAAAAGATGCTTCATTAATTGATTTCGAAGAAAGTGAATTTCACACCATTCGAATTGAAGCATGTAGTTCCGATGGATCGATGATTGCGGCTGATTTTACCATTAGCATCAGCGATGCAGATTCGATAGAAGGCGATACCGATCATGCTATTACCAATTTAATTGATAATGATCCAGCAGATAATTTGATTAGCGAAAATGCAGTAAATAATGATTTGGTTCATATCACAGCTTTGGCAACCGATGAGGATGGTGATGAAATCGGCTATATTTTGCTTGATGATGCAGGCGGTCGTTTTAAGATAGATAAATACACTGGCGTTGTTTCTGTAAAAGATGCTTCATTAATTGATTTCGAAGAAAATGAATTTCACACCATTCGAATTGAAGCATGTAGTTCCGATGGTTCGATGATTGCGGCTGATTTTACCATTACCATTAGCGATGTGGATTCAACAGTAGGTGATACCGATCATGCTATTACGAACCTCATAGATAATGATCCAATTGATAATGCAATAAGCGAAAATGCCGTAAATGATGATTTGGTTCATATCACAGCTTTGGCAACCGATGAAGATGGTGATAAGATCGGCTATATTTTGCTTGATGATGCAGGCGGTCGTTTTAAGATAGATAAATACACTGGCGTTGTTTCTGTAAAAGATGCTTCATTAATTGATTTCGAAGAAAATGAATTTCACACCATTCGAATTG
>Ga0209379_10001474_pt1 | contig 15442 bp, 13 predicted proteins | sample tdDd001_FD_187124 | JGI IMG/M metagenome (GOLD analysis project Ga0209379, IMG submission 187124) | Marine sediment microbial communities from the Atlantic coast under amendment with organic carbon and nitrate - tdDd00.1 (SPAdes)... | ecosystem: Environmental > Aquatic > Marine > Coastal >...
TATAAAACTATTGGCCTGTGAAGCAGGTATAGCAGCTCTAAAAGCTCCTAACATCATGGTCCCGTCGATAATAGCCTGGGGATTAAACCAGGTAACTACACATGCTGCTATGGCAACTTTTTTTATAGGAAGGTCGATTCCGGCATCAGATTTCAGACCTTCCTTTGAACGAATAAGAGAGATCCCAATATATATTATGATAAGACTTCCCAAAAGAAGGATGAAAAGCTCAAGTATCATAAAACGCTCCATTACTGCCCCGATACCATAAAAACATGCCAGAGCCAGGGTTATGTCAAAGAATATAACTATAAAGGCAGTGAGATAGGACCGCCATCTGCTTTGTGTAAGTGCTGTGTTGATAACGAAAAGGTTTTGCAGTCCGATGGGAGCCACATAAGCCAACCCCATTATAAATCCTTGTAAAAAAATACTGTTCATTGTACCTCCCCAGAGTAGTTGTTTTGAAATAAAAACAATAGATTAATTAACGTCTACCATACCATATACTATGGAGTTAAAGTTTTGTCAAATAAAAAGAGGTCTGAGAATTTTGGGAGTCTCAGACCTCTAGTGGGGTGGATATGTTTACCTGTCACTGGGGGTGGCAGACATATCCTGTCTTTATGGTTAATGCGATTGGATAACTTAGATTTTAGCTTGTGCAGTAACAGAAGAACTTCTTGCTTTTTTCATGAATAGTCCTATACAAACCACTGCAGCAAGAATACCAACTGGGTATCCGATAGAAGTAGACATCTTTAGTCCTTCTGGTGCAATGATGATGTAAGTAGTAACAACTGCTGTCATAAATGTAGCAGGTATAGAAGCAATCCAGTGGAACTTAGCATTTTCAGCAAGGTAAACTGCACCAGCCCAAAGAGCTATAGTTGCAAGAGTCTGGTTTGACCATGCAAAGTATCTCCAGATGATACCAAAGTCCATGAAACAAAGTCCGATACCAACAGCAAATAGCGGAAGAGCTACAATAAGTCTATTCTTAACAGGTCCCTGGTTATACTTTGCTGCATCAGCAAGAGCTAGTCTAGCTGATCTGAAAGCTGTATCTCCTGAAGTGATAGGACAAGCTACAACTCCAAGAAGTGCAAGGAATCCTCCAACTTTACCTAACATAGAACTAGAGATAGTATTAACAACAACACCGGCAGGTCCTGCAACAGCAAGTCCTTCTACTCCACCATCAAAGAATGTCATAGCGGCAGCAGCCCAGATAAGAGCAATAATACCTTCTGCGATCATAGAACCGTAGAATACTCTTCTACCCTCTTTTTCATTTTTAAGACATCTCGCCATAAGAGGTGCCTGAGTAGCGTGGAAACCACTGATTGCTCCACATGCTATTGTTATGAACAGGAATGGATAAACTCCAGTTCCCTTAGGGTGAATATTTGTTAGTGACAGCTCAGGAATATTTACTGCATATCCCTTAACAAACATCATAACTGCGATACCAATACCCATGAAGATAAGAGCAGCTCCGAAAAGCGGATAGATCTTACCTATTAGCTTATCCACAGGAACAAGAGTAGCTATTATGTAGTAAACCATAATGATACCAACCCACTGAAGAGTAGGAACACTAGGCATTAAGCTGTTTAATATTCCAGCAGGACCATTTACAAACACAACACCAACAAGTACAAGAAGTACTACTGAAAATACGATCATAATCTTTCTGGCACCTTCACCAAGGTATTTTCCAACTACCTCTGCAATAGTAGCACCATCGTGTCTAACTGACAGCATACCAGCCAGGTAATCATGGGTAGCACCTGCAAAGATACATCCAAATACGATCCACATAAATGCAGCTGGTCCCCACAGGGCTCCTGCTACGGCTCCGAAGATAGGTCCAAGACCTGCAATGTTAAGGAACTGAATCAAAAAGGCTTTCTTCCAGTCCATCTCCACATAGTCAACTCCGTCAGCGAGTCTTTTAGCCGGAGTTTCATTTGCTTCATTTACTCCGAAAATTCTTTCAACAATTGTACCATAGATAAAGTATCCACCAATAAGAGCTATCAATGAGATAATAAAAGTAATCATTTTTTTCCTCCCAATATTCTATATATTTTTGTTTTACTGTATGGGAAGAGTATATCTTATATATGAAAGTAGTGTTAGGAAGTTGGCATAAGTGGTCCTCACAATTACATCAAGTGCATAATGATGACATTAAATGCAAAATCTTTAGACAACTCCATACGTAATGGATGTATATGGTGTGAAAACAGCTTTTAAAAGCCGTTTTTAATACACCTAATACCAAAATATTATTGTGAAAATTTTACTTAAAGTTTTTGTAGGGAATGTAAAGGAACTTAAAACCTGTAATAAAAGATCAAAAATAAACACACAATACTCTTTTTAAGAACTGAAAAATATAGGTTTTCATTGTGAGTTTTTAGAAATAACAATTTCAACCACTCATTTTGTGAAAAAATTACTCAATCTAAAAATAAATTTTATTTTTTTCAACGAGTATATCAAAGATACTCTGAAAATCTTCCAATTAGAGTTTGTGAAAAAAATACTAATTATTGCAATTAAAGTTTTAAGGAAATAATATGGTCTTGAAAACAAAGGGGAAAAATTTTGTTACCTATTGAGAAAAGGGATAAAGAAAATTAAAAATATTTTTTAAGGGGAAAAGATGAATATTAAAGATGAGATTTTAAGGTTGAAAAAGGAAAGAAATGCAGTAGTTTTGGCACACTACTATCAGAGAGCTGACGTCCAGGCTATAGCTGACTATGTGGGGGACTCTTTTTATCTGGCTCAGATAGCAAGAGATGTAGAAGCAGAGGTAATAGTGTTTTGTGGAGTCAGGTTTATGGCTGAAAGTGCTAAGATACTGGCGCCAAATAAAAGGGTATTGTTTCCAGTATATACTGAAGCACCTTGCTGTATGGAATATATGGCAACTCCAGAGGGGATATTAGAGGAAAAGGCAAAGTATGAGGATGTCAAGGTAGTAACTTATGTCAACTCCTCAAGTGCAGTAAAGGCAGTGAGTGATGTATGCTGCACATCTTCTAGTGTGGAAAAGATAGTGAATAATCTGGACTGTAAAAATATACTTTTTGTACCAGACAGAAACCTGGGATCCTATGTGGCAGAGCAGATCACAGATAAAAATATCATCCCGTGGGACGGGTGCTGTAATATCCACGATGTGGTAAAACCGTCAGATATAAGGGAAGCTATAGAGGAGCATGGAGATGATCTTCTTATTGCAGCACATCCAGAATGCACCAAGGAAGTAAGGGATATGTCTCACTATGTGGGAAGCACAAGCGGAATACTAAAATATGTACAGGAAAATGAGCATACAAGGTTTCTTATTGTAACTGAGGCAGGAATAAAGTATCAGATGAAGAAGGATAATCCAGAAAAGGAGCTTTTCTTCCTTCCGATGATCTGTAAAGCTATGAAAAAGGTATTTCCTGAAACAATACTGGAATCTCTCACTGACAACAGGGGAGAGGTATTTGTAGATGAAGAGATAATGAAGGGAGCAAAGAGAGCTCTTGATAATATGCTGGACGTATCCAGAAAGGGGTAGTATATGGACACAGAAGTACTCGTTGTAGGAAGTGGTCTGGCAGGTCTCTACACAGCTCTTACCCTGGGAAGAGACACAGGGGTAGTGGTAATAACAAACTCTCAAGTAAGAGACTGCAACTCATATCTGGCTCAGGGAGGCATAACTACAGTAGAAGCTCACGACAGAGATCTCTTTGCTGTAGATACGATGAAAGCAGGGGGAGGGCTCAGTGATCCAGGGGTAATAGATGTAATAAGCAGGGAGAGTCTAAAGTATCTTCAGACACTTCTTGATATGGGCGTTGACTTTGAAAGGGATGCCAAGGGGAGGCTGAAATATACAAGAGAAGCGGCTCATAGTGTCCATAGAATAGCCTATAGGGGATCTGAAACCGGAAAGGTGATAATGGAAACCCTGATAGAAGAAGCAGAAAAAAGAAGGAATATAAAAATACTGGAAAAGACTTCCCTTGTGGATCTGAAAATAGAGGATAATACTGCAACGGGAGCCTATATAAAGCAGGGAGAAGTTATTAAGAGTATCTCCTTTAAAAAGGTCGTTCTGGCAACAGGGGGTATAGGAGGACTCTTTAAGAGCACAACCAATAACCTGAATATCGACGGGATAGCTCTGGCTCTTGCAAAAAAACACAGGATAAAAACAAGGGACCTGGGTTATATTCAGTTTCATCCTACAGCTCTTGATGATGGAAAGGGAAAAAGATTTCTCCTCTCTGAAGCCCTGAGAGGAGAAGGGGCTGTGTTAAGGGATGAAGCCGGAAGAAGGTTTGTAGATGAACTCCAGGCAAGAGATGTGGTAAGCCGGGAGATAATGGAAAAACTTCAGGAGGGGAAGGTGTTTTTAGATGCCACAGGTCTTGGCGGGGAATATCTGAAAAAAAGATTTACAGGTATATATGAGGAGTGTCTGAAAAGAGGTCTTGATATAACAAGGGATATGCTCCCGGTAAGGCCGGCACAGCACTACTACATGGGAGGACTGGCAGTGGATAGCCATGGAAGAACCAGCTGTACCAACCTCTATGCTGTGGGAGAGGTGAGCTGTACAGGACTTCACGGGAAAAACAGGCTGGCTAGTAACTCCCTCCTTGAAGCGATGGTATATAGTGGAAGAGCTGCTAAGGATATCGAGGGTAGGCTGAAAAGACTGCCTGAAGAATTATACTTTGAGGAAAAGGGAAGTACTGATATAAGTGAACCTGCCTGGGATTACAGGGAAGTAGCAAGGAATATAATAATGAAGGAAAGAGGAGACTTAAGGGATGAATTATCTATTGGTTGATAAACTTATTAAAAATGCTCTTGAAGAGGACAGGGTATATGAAGATGTAACTACTCTTAGCATAGTGGATAATAAAAGCAGAGCTCAGGTGGAGCTCATAGCAAAGGAAGAGGGGATTCTCTGTGGAATGGATGTATTTTCAAGAACCTTTGAGATATTAGGGGATGTAACTATAACTCGTTATAGAGATGAGGGAGATCATGTAAAGGCAGGGGAGCTCGTGGCACTGCTAGAGGGAGAGACCAGGGTAGTTTTAAGCGGAGAAAGGGTAGCGCTAAACTTCCTTCAGAGGATGTCCGGAGTAGCTACTATGGCTAATAAAGCTGCCGGCATGTTAAAGGACTATGGAATAAGAGTCATGGACACAAGAAAGACGACTCCAGGACTGAGATACCTTGAGAAGTACTCTGTATTTGTAGGAGGAGGAAACAATCACAGGTTTGATCTGTCAGATATGTCTATGATAAAGGATAACCATATATTAGCAGCAGGGGGCATAAAAAAAGCTATTGATGCTGTGAGAAGCAGGTATCCCTTTATAAAGAAGATAGAGGTAGAGGTGGAAAACTTAGATGGCGTAATGGAGGCTATTGAAGGTAAAGCTGATATCATAATGCTGGATAATATGGATACAGAAACAATAAGAAGAGCTGTGGACTTCATAGATAGCAGAGCTATAGTAGAGGTATCTGGTAATATGACCATAGAAAGGTTAGAAGAGATGAGGGGAATAAAGATAGACTATGTCTCTATGGGAAAGCTGACTCATTCAGTGGATGCCCTTGACCTTAGTATGAAAAATCTTGAAATTTTAGTATAGAGGCGAGACCATATCATTATAGTTAAGGTGATATGGTCTTTTATACTTTAAGAAACTATAAAATTTATAGTCATTGATTTCTTACAATGCAGCGTCACGCTTCTTTTTATAATAAAAGGTAATGGTAAAGATCCTTGTAAAGTTAAGGTACAGATAATACTAATAATAAGTATTATATGATATAATTTTAAGAAAACAAGGAGTAAGAATATGAAAAAGAATTTTCATTCACACACTATCTACTGTAATCATTCAGATCTTACAGTGGAAGAGAGTATAAGGCTGCACAGGGAAGCCGGATACACAGTTCTTGGAATAAGCGAACATGCTCCTATACCGGGATATCCTGACAGGTTCAGACTACAGGAGGATGAGGTAGACGAGTACATAGAAAGAGTAAAAAAAGCAGCTCTTGAGGCAGAGGGGATAGAGGTTCTCTGCGGGATAGAGGCTGAATATATTATAGGGGATAAAAAACACCTGGAATACCTCAGAGAACTAAGGGAGAAAGCAGATTATCTTATCTTAGCTAACCATATTGTGGGAGATCTAAAGGGAGAGGATTATATACACTTTTCAAGGCATGATCCCAAGCCAAAACATCTGGATATTAATGTAGAATTAATAAGGGAAGGGTGGAAGACGGGCCTCTTTGCCTTTATAGCACACCCGGATTCAGTGTTGAAAAGATATACATGGGATGAACATGCAGAAAAGATGGCTCACTCTATAGGGAAGTTTGCACAGGAAAGCGGAGCTATACTGGAGATGAATACCAATGGTATAAGGTATGGAAGGAATAGAAGTAAGGACGAAGGAACCCATGCATATACTAATCTCAACTTCTGGAAGATACTGGGAGAATACAGGGTCAATGTAATAATTTCAGGGGATACTCACTATGAGGTGGATATTACAGATCCCTTTGAGGATGAAGCCAGAGACCTGGCCAGGTCTCTCAATCTGAATATAATAGATGATTTTAGAGATATTTAACAGAGGAATTTCAGAAACCTTTAATAAGTTAAACAGGAAAAATTTTAAAAAGAACCCTTTCTAATAAAAGGGTTCTTTTGTTTTTTAAAGGGGAAGATCGGATCAGGAGTTGTCATGGCTCTTTTCAAGAAGAAGGTTTCCAGCTATGGCAACCCTTCTTGCAAGTTCCCTGGCAATATTTAATATTAGGATTCCAAAGACCTCCTTGTCATTTTCAAAGAGCTGCATGAGTTTTTTTTTGGAGATGACAAGAAGCTCGGCATCTGCTGTGGCCACAGCATCGACTACCTGGGTCTGGATCCCTATAAGGGCAGCTTCAGCAAAACTAAAGCCCACAGATGACTCCATAATAGTTTTATCCTCCAGATAAAAGGCTATGCTTCCTGAAATGATAATATATATCTCCCTGGGAGAATCCCCACGTTTAAAGAGATACTCCCCTTTATCTACCTTTATAAGATCTGAGTGATCCATGATGATATTCATCTGCTTTTTTCCAAGACCTCCAAAAAGGGAAAACTTAGACGCCATACCAAGGATCCTTTCTATATCTTCAAACTGAATGTTATTTTTTTCCACTCTATACCTCCTCTCTACACCTTTCTAATTAATATTTACTTACTTTGAGAATGACTTCCTTCTTTCTCTTATTCTTCCAGGGATAAAGTATGAGGATAATTTTATTTTTCTAAACAGGGAAACTCTGATATAATATGAGGAAGTTTTTTTAGGAAATGAAAAAACAGGATATTAGTTTATAGAGAAGTGACTCTTATAAAGAGAGGATTATGAGAAAAAGATACAGGAGGAAGATAGATGGCTATAAATCTTGTCTGCTATGGAGTCAGAGATGTGGAAACTGAATATTTTGACAGACTGAATAAATATAACTATAAAACTACCTATGTAAAGGATGTACTAAGTATAGACAACCTTCATATGACCGAGGGACATGAAGCAGTAATGCTCAGAGGAAACTGTCATGCCAGCAAGGAAAATATAAAGCAGATGGCAGACTATGGAGTGAAATATCTCCTTACAAGAACAGTGGGATATAATCATATAGATATGGAAGCAGCAAGGGACTATGGAATGAAGGTAGCCAGAGTTCCAGGTTATTCTCCAAATGCCATAGCAGAGTTAGCCCTTACTCTGGCTATGATGCTCCTTAGAAATACAGCATATACAGTGCATAAAACAAGAAAGCAGGATTTTACAGCAGATGCCCAGATGTTTAGTCCGGAGATAAGAAACTGTACAGTGGGAATAATAGGTACAGGAAGGATAGGACTCACAGCGGCAAGATTATTTAAGGGACTGGGAGCAAGGGTAATAGCTTTTGATCTGTATCCAACTAAAGAGGGTACAGATGTGGTGGAATACCTTCCTATGGATGAGCTCCTTGCTCAGTCGGATATAGTGTCCCTTCACTGCCCCTATATAAAGGATAGTAATTACTATATGGTAGATGATGATTTTATAGCTAAGATGAAGAAAAATGCCATCCTTATAAATACAGCCAGAGGTGAGCTCCAGGATGTGGAGGCAGTAATCAGAGGTCTGGAATCCGGAAAGATAGGAGGGTTTGGTACCGATGTCTTAGAGGGAGAGAAGGAGATATTCTTTAAAGATCTGAGAGATCAGAAGTTAGAGGATAAAAACGTAGAAAAGCTTACAAGGATGTTTCCCAAGGTGATAATAACTCCCCATATAGGATCTTATACAGATGAAGCTCTGGTAAATATGGTAGAGATATCATATGACAACCTAAATGCCTTCCTTACTACGGGGATAAGTGGGAATCAGCTATAGAAAATAATATTGTAACCTTTAGTAAAGCAAGCCTGTGAAGTAGAGACAGGCTTGCTTTTTATTTACAGAGGGACTTATTTATACTTTACATTGACAAAGTCTAAGAAGCAGGAAATTTAAAGTGGTATAATATTTTTTAGGGGATAATTAGGCAGGTCTTTTATACAAAAATAGAACTTGCAAGGTTTAGGGGGAGAGATGGAAAAGGTTAAAAGGGTGAATGAGTTATACGAGGAATTAGACAGGGAACTGGATGAAAAGCTAAAGATAATAGATGAGTGTATGGATAGGATGGCAGAATGCCCGTGTGATATGATGAACTGTGAGGTTGATTTTAAAAAGGCAGAGGTCTTAAACAGAGAGTATGATGAATATTTTGAAAAAAAGAATATAATCTTAAAGGAAGAAGTATTAAAAAAAATCAGTTAAGCATAGATAATGTAGGAGAGATACTTGAAACTATACATTGGAATTTAATAAAAAATAATAGGGTAGATGATATCAAAAAAGCAAGAGTTCAATAAAAGTGGGGTAAAAAAATATAATAAGTAAAATAAGGTTGCTTCAGAAATGTTAAAAGGTATAAGTTGGAGCAAAAGAAAAAGCCGGTGGATACCGGCTTTTTCTTTTGGCATATAAAATCCCGGGGAAAGATTTTATAAAGCCACTGACTTAAAAACCATAAATAATAAAAGGGGTTATGTATAATTCTTATGAATAATGGGAATATTTCCTCTAAATTAAAAGCAATATTTTAATAGAAAATGTTACTTTAAAATATGAGGAAAAAGAAAACCTTTATTACAGCCAGATTTTAAATGGGTGCAGATATTTATTAGAAAAAATTAATAAAAATTGTGGTGAAAAAATTAGGTATAGCAGACCAATAAAGTATCTGATATAAAAAAGACCCCCTGAGTATAGCTGAGGAGGTCTTATTATTTTAAGTATAGGTATAAGCTGCACCTACTTTATAGTGTAACTATTCTGGTACTCAAGTAAAGAACTTTACATTAATGATTGGAAAACTGCATATCAAGGTGGGGAATTCCGTCTTCTTCATATACATCGGATATATCTACAAAACCTAGTTTTCTGTAGAATTCTGTAAGATACTCCTGAGCCCCTATGGTGATCTTCTTTTCACCAAGTTTTTCAGTAATATATGTGATCCCCTCTAAGATGATCTTTTTAGCAAGTCCTCTTCCTCTGGCTTCCCTTGCCACAACAACTCTTCCAATGGAAGCTTCATCATAGGAGATTCCCTTATCTACTACTCTCATATAGGCAACTATCCTACCCTTTTCCTCTATCCACATATGCATAGAGCTTTTATCCTTGCCATCCACATCATTATATATACAATTTTGCTCCACAACAAAGATCTCAGACCTAAGAGCCATAATGGAATAGAGTTCATCCAAGGATAGTTTACTGAATTTTTTTATCTTTATCATACGCTTCACTCCTTTGAAGTTCACTATAACTGAAGTTTACCACCAAATAAATGGATATTACAAATAAAAAAATATGTTATAATGGAACCTGAAAAAAAAATTGTTTTCGTTCATGGTTGATAGCTGGGAATGGGGGAGAAGTTATTGAAATTTCACTCTTAAAATGGTATTATTTTATTAGAGAATGTACATTATGTAGAATAAATAGACATTTGAGAAAAAAGGAGAAGTATAGTGGATAAAATCAATGTTTCAGAGATAAGGAAAACAGCAGAAGATTACTATGAAAATGGTGATTTTTATTGCTCTGAATCTATAATAAAGACTCTTAAGGATGTTTTTAAACCTGAGGTGGGAGATGAGGTAGTAGCTCTTGCATCTGGATTCCCTGTGGGAATGGGGAAAGCAGGGTGTACCTGTGGAGCTGTAGTTGGTGCCCAGATGTCTTTAGGTCTTATATTCGGAAGGCAAAAAGCAAAGGGTAAAGAAGTGGAAAGAACGATGGCGCTCTCTAAAGAAGTACACGATATATTCAGAAGTGAAAATAAGACTCTTTGCTGCAGGATCCTTACAAAGGATATGAAGCTTGGGTCCAAGGTGCATATGAAGCAGTGTGTAAGATTTACGGGGGATATGGCAGAGGCAACGGCTAAGATTATAGCAAGAGAGCTGTCTCTTGAAACTGAAGAGGGAGTAATAGAACCGGTAAAGAAAAAGGATCTCCTCAGTAAGATACTGGGAAGGTAGTAAGGGTTCTTTAGAGGTTAAGTTGAGAAGGAATATTTTTCAGGTAAATATGAAAGATATATTTTAATATAAAAGGCGCAGAAAAAACTGTGTCTGGAGAGGAGATTAGGTAAAATGGATAACAAAATTAAGAAGATTAACTTAAGTACTTGTTCAGTTGGAGGCTGAGCGGGGAAAGTAGGGCCGGAGGCTCTAAGTGGTCTACTCTCAAACCTTCCAAGTGTGGAAGATAAAAATTTGATAGTAGGTTTTGAAAAATCAGATGATGCAGCAGTATATAGGATATCGGAGGATCTGGCTCTTATTCAGACACTGGATTTCTTTATGCCTATGGTGGAGGATCCCTATGTTTTTGGTCAGATAGCGGCATCAAACTCGCTTAGTGACGTATATGCTATGGGAGGAGAACCTAAAACAGCTATGAATATAGTGTGTTTTCCTGAAAAACTGGACATGGAGATACTTGGTGAGATATTAAGAGGCGGAGCTGAAAAGATAGCTGAAGCAGGAGCTGTATTAAGTGGAGGGCACACTGTCCACGATGAAGTAATCAAATACGGCCTATCGGTGACAGGTTTTATAGATCCTAAAAAGGTAATGAAAAACTACGGTTCCAAGGTAGGAGATGTGTTAATTCTTACAAAGCCGCTTGGTACCGGTATCATTTCTACAGCTCACAAGATAGGTGAAGCCAGTGACAGAGCTATGGATGAAGTAAAGCTAAATATGACAACATTAAATAAATATTCTATGGATATAATAAAAAAGTACCCGGTAACAGCCTGTACAGATATAACTGGTTTTGGATTCTTAGGACACGCCTATGAGATGGCTGATGCCAGCGAGATAACCTTTGACCTTCATAGAGAATTAATTCCCTATATAAGAGAGGCCAAGGAGTATGCCAAGGAGTTTTATATAACTGGCGGGGGCCAAAAAAACAGAATTTTTGCTGAAAAATATGTGGATATGGGAGATACTCCATTCTGGATGCAGGAGATATTATTTGATCCTCAGACTTCTGGAGGACTTATGTTTTCTGTGGGAGAGGAACACGCTGGAAAACTTATCACTGAATTAAATGAACTGGAGATAAAGTCAGCAATAGTAGGAACAGTGGAACCAAGGGGCGAAAAAATAATAAACGTGGGGTAATGACTATGAAAAAAGAATTGTTCAAGAAACTTCCAAAGGTAGACGATGTAATAAAGATACCAGAGATGAAGGAACTGGCTAAAAATATAGATTATTTCAGCTTCACAGAGGGTATAAGAGAGGGTATAGCCCACTACAGACAAGGAATAGTAGATGGGAATATAACCCAGTTTCAACTGGAAGATATAATAGGTGATATTGTAAAGATACTGGAAAGAAAAGGAAGAATGAACCTGAAAAATGTAATAAATGCCACAGGAACTGTGGTACATACAAATCTGGGAAGATCTCTTATATCTGAAAAGGCAGCTAAGAATGTAGTTGACGTAATCACATCATATAATAACCTTGAATATAACCTGGAAAAAGGCGGCAGAGGAAGCAGATACGATCATATAGAGGAGCTCATCTGCAGGGTCACAGGAGCGGAAGCAGCAGTTCTTACAAATAACAATGCAGCGGCAGTAATGCTGGCTTTAAATGAGTTTGCAAGAGATGGAGAAGCTGTGGTGTCAAGGGGTGAGCTGGTAGAGATCGGGGGATCCTTCAGAGTACCGGATATAATGGAGATGTCGGGAACAAGGCTTGTGGAAGTGGGAACTACAAACAGAACCCATCCCAAGGACTATAAAGAGGCTATAACGGAAGATACTTCTATGCTTCTTAAGATCCATACATCAAACTATAAGATTATAGGTTTTACCAAGGAAGTGACCAATGAGGAGTTAGCTGAGATCGGAAGAGAAAGCGGGGTTCTCACAATGGAAGATCTAGGAAGCGGAGTACTGGTAGATTTTAGTAAATACGGAGTAAAGAAGGAACCTACAGTACAGGAAAGTATAGCTTCGGGGATAGATATTGTAACCTTTAGCGGGGATAAGCTCCTTGGTGGACCTCAGGCAGGAATAATAGTAGGAAAGAAAAAGTATATAGACAGACTGAAGAAAAATCAGCTTCTGAGAGCTCTGAGAGTAAGTAAGATGACTCTGGCAGCCCTAGAACCAACTCTCAGGTACTACCTGGATGAGAGAGAAGCTGTAGCCGAGATACCTACTCTTAAGATGATCCTTGAAGATGCAGACAGAGTGAGGGAAAGAGCAGTGAAGCTGTGTGAGCTCCTCAAGGAAAAGGGAGTAGAAGGGGTACTTATGGATACTGAGGCTACCATAGGTGGAGGATCTATGCCCGGGGAGACTGTAAAGAGCTATGGTGTATCTGTAGAGGGAAATCCTGTGGATCTTGAAAGAGAATTCAGACTGGGGACACCTCATATAGTGGGTATGATAAGAAATGACAGGTTTATCCTGGATACCAAGGCGATAATGGACAGCGAACTGGATATAGTAGCAGTAAGAGCAGCAGACATAGTAAAAGGATAGAAGATCTTATTAAAAATAGCTTGTTTAAAGAGGGGAATATATGAGAAATATTGTAATAGGAACAGCGGGACATATAGACCATGGTAAGACTACCCTTATAAGAAACCTTACCGGGGTGGATACAGACACCCTTCCAGAGGAAAAAAAGAGGGGAATGACTATTAACCTTGGATTTACATACCTTAATCTGGAGTCAGGTAAAAGGGTAGGTTTAGTAGATGTACCAGGGCATGAGAAGTTTATAAAAAATATGGTGGCCGGAATAAGCGGAATCGACTTTATGATGCTTGTGGTAGCGGCAGATGACGGGGTAATGCCCCAGACAAGGGAACACCTTAATGTAATAAAGCTCCTTGGAATAAAAAGAGGGGTAGTGGTAGTAACTAAAACCGACCTTGTAGCAAGAGAAAGGGTCGCTGAGGTAAAAGAGGAGATCAGGGAAGAGTTTAAGGGAAGTTTTGTAGACAGATGCGAGATATTAGAGGTAAACTCAGGTGATATAAAAAGCTATGATCCTCTGAAAAAGCTTCTAAACAGTGAAGTAGAGAAGATAGAGGATGAGGATAGTGGTAAAAACAACTTCAGACTATCTGTAGACAGAGTATTCAATGTAAAGGGATTTGGAACGGTGGTAACGGGTACCTCTATGGGATCTGTGATACACGAGGGAGAAAACCTCACAATCTATCCTCAGATGAAAAATGTAAGGGTAAGAGGAATACAAAACCACGGTGAAAGTGTGGCAAGTCTTGAACCAGGTAACAGATGTGCACTAAACCTGGGGGGAGTAGAGGTAAAGGATATAAAAAGAGGAGATATCTTAGGAACTCCTGAAAGTCTCTCTATCTCAGACAGGATAGATGTAAATCTGAATATCCTTGAGGGTAAAAAGAAGATAAAAAATAACCACAGGATCAGACTGCATCTGGGAACGACAGAAGTAATCGGAAGGATAAGGCTGTTTGGTATAGATGAACTGGCTGCAGGAGAGGGGAGTCTGGCTCAGCTGCTGTTAGAAGACTCTATAGTGGGATTACCAGGAGATATAGGAGTAGTGAGAAACTACTCCCCTATGGATACCATCGGTAGTGTAAGGATCCTCAGCATGAAGGGTGAAAAGGTAAAGAGAAAAAACTCTGAGTATATAGAGTCTCTTACAAACCTGCTAAATGGTGGTTCAGACTATAAAGTAGAAAAATGGATAATAGAAAACAGTGCAGGTTTCCCTACACTAAAGGATATAGCCCTTGCTACAGGAAGCGAAATAGCAGGAGAGGTAGTGGAGAAGCTCCTTGAAGAGGAAAAGGTATTCTGTCTAAAGGGAATGGAGCTCAGAAGGTATTTTCATGTAAACTATCTGGTAAAGGTAGAGGGTGAAGTATCTGCTTTCCTGAGAGACTACCATGAAAGATACCCCCTGAAATCAGGAGCTAATAAATCAGAGGTAAAAAATAAGTATTTTGCCAAGAAATTAAAGGTTAAAAACTATAATGAGATCTTTGACCTTATGGAGGAGAGAGGAAGTATCAAGGGAAGTGAAAACCTTGTACACCTTGCAGACTTTAAGGTAAAGCTTAATAAGAAACAGAAGAAGATAAAGGATATAATCCTTGTAAAATATAAGGAACTGGGATTCAAACCTCCTAAATACAGTGAACTGGAGGAACTGGTGGATGACAGAGAAGCTTTAAATGAAATCCATACTCTTTTAATAGATAACGGTCTTCTTGTACCCATCGAAAAAGATATCTGTTTTATGAAGGGATTCTTTAACGAGGGAGAAAAGCTCATAAGAGAAAAGGCAGAGGTTACAGGAAAGATAACCCTTGCTGAAACAAGGGAGGCTCTGGGGACAAGCAGAAAGTTTGCCTTAGCATTCCTTGAAAAGCTGGATTCTCTGGGAGTGACCAAGAGAGTAGAGGACTACAGAGTCATAAAGAACGGTTAATCTAAAAGAGCGGCTGGAATATAAGGAGAGTACTATGATAAAAGTGGATGCTACAGGGCTTACTTGTCCTATGCCTATAATAAAGACTAAAAAAGCCCTGAAGGGAATAGAAAGTGGAAGGGTAGAAGTAATTATAGATAACGAGACTTCCAAGGAAAACCTTGAAAAGATGGCAAAGGAGATGGGGTTTGCCTCTAAAACTGTAAGGGAAGAAAGTATCTGGAAGGTAACTATAGATAAAGTGGAGTCTCTTTCTAA
>Ga0209379_10001480_pt1 | contig 15397 bp, 13 predicted proteins | sample tdDd001_FD_187124 | JGI IMG/M metagenome (GOLD analysis project Ga0209379, IMG submission 187124) | Marine sediment microbial communities from the Atlantic coast under amendment with organic carbon and nitrate - tdDd00.1 (SPAdes)... | ecosystem: Environmental > Aquatic > Marine > Coastal >...
CAGTCTCACATTGTAACCATGGATTCTTTTAGAAAACAAGGGCTTGCAACAGTTGCTGTAGCTGAGTTTGTTAAAGAAGCAAATAGTGATTCATTAGGCTTGTACTGGGACTGTATGGAGAAGAATACAGGTTCGAGAGCCTTAGCTGAAAAACTCGGGTATGAAAAAGCATACGAATATAAACTATTTGAATTTGATTTTTAATGAAAGATACCAGGGTGTTAAACGCTCTGGTATTTCTTATTGTACAAGTACAACTTAACTTTATTACATGTTTGTTTACTTTGTGAATTGGAGGACGTAAAACACCTATAGAATTTTGATTTATACTAAAAGTATGATATAGTTATGTAGACGTTAAAAATATTTTAATGAGGTGAAGACATGAAAAAGAAAATGAAAAAATGTCAATGTGTTGCTGTTATTGATGGAAAACAACTTGTGCAGAATGCATCAGGAAAGTTAGGCCAACATGATCCACTGGTTCGGTCGGGTACAGGAACTCATAAAAACAAAAAACGTTATGACAGAAAAGGTAAAAACAATCAACGGATGAAACAGTCTTTAAAAGGATATGGGGCATCCGTTTAATTGTTTTTTGGACTTGTCTTGCCTTCAATTAGTCGTCATTTCTGATTCGCAAAGTCGAAATCTCCAGACATTATGTCGCTTAAGTGTGTATTATAGAGCACAAACTCTAAAAAAGTACACATTTATTAAAATATTCTCCCTAGTCAGTAAGTGCTGAAAGTACTTAAAACACTTGGATACGTCAGAAATAGTACAGAAATTGAGAAAAATTAATAAAAAAATGAAAACGTTTCTCGTATAATATAATGACCAAATGCGCAATATATGGTATCATACGTCTAGGAGGTGCGTTATGTCTAAAAAAATGAATGCTTTAGTAAAAAAATATGCGAAGCCGGGTCTATGGTTAGAGGAAGTTGATGTTCCTACAATCGGCGAGCAAGATGTACTTATAAAGATGAAGAAAACTGCAATCTGTGGTACTGATGTTCATATTTACAACTGGGATGAGTGGTCACAAGCTACAATTCCAGTACCTATGACTGTTGGTCACGAGTTTGTTGGTGAAATCGTTGAAATCGGTTCAGGTGTTAAAGACTTCAAAGTTGGAGATCTAGTATCTGGTGAAGGTCACATTGTTTGTGGTCACTGCCGTAACTGTCTTGCAGGTAGAAGACACCTTTGTAAGAACACAATGGGTGTTGGTGTAAACAGAACAGGTATTTTTGCTGAATACGCTTCAATTCCTATGCAAAATGTATGGTTATGCGACCCTGAAATCTCAGAAGATGTACTAAGTATCATGGATCCACTTGGAAATGCTGTTCATACAGCGCTTTCATTTGACCTACTTGGTGAAGATGTACTGATTACTGGTGCAGGTCCAATTGGTATTATGGCTGCAGCGATTGCAAGACATGCTGGTGCACGTCATATCGTTGTTACTGACGTAAACGATTACAGACTTGGTCTTGCTAAAAAGATGGGTGCTGATCGTGTTGTTAACCCAATGAAGGAAAAACTTTCTGATGTTATGAAAGAACTTGGCATGAAAGAAGGTTTTGATGTTGGTCTTGAAATGTCAGGTAATGCGTCAGCATTTGGTGACATGGTAGACAACATGTTCCACGGTGGTAAGATTGCTATGCTTGGAATTCAAGGTCCAGATACTCCAGTAGACTGGAATAAAGTCGTGTTTAATGGTCTATTCATTAAAGGTATTTATGGTCGTGAAATGTTCGAAACATGGTACAAGATGACTGCTATGCTTCAGTCTGGTCTTGATGTTTCTGAAGTAATCACGCACAAGATGCACTACACGAAGTTTGAAGAAGGTTTTGAAATTATGAAGAGTGGTCAGTCTGGTAAAATAATTCTAGAATGGGACTAATTCATTAAACATTTAGCGCTAGTCGAAATTTGTCGATTAGCGCTATTTTTATGTAAAAATGGGTACAAATTTACTATGAATATTCTCTGTGGGGGAGGGTGAGATGATGTGGTTTATTGAAATGTTAGATCCCAGAACGCTGTCGATAGTCAGCGTTGTTATTCATGTAAATATGATAGTCATGTTTGCACTTATATCTTCAAATCACCGTAGGTCATATATAAAATATTTCGTATGGAGTTTAGTTGCGTCTGGTCTTGGGTTTGCTCTCCTCTCATTAAGAGATGTGGTTGATATATTTGTTTCTATAATTATTGCAAATTTTTGTATAATATCAGGACCGGTCTTGTTCGCTTTAGGGATAGAAAAGTTACTTGAACGGGAAAGTAAACTAAAGTTCCTAGTGGGATTGGTATTTGTTCATACCTTATTGTTTTACTATCTTACCTATATAGACGTAAACATAATGCTGAGAATTGTCTTAATATCATACGAACTATTTATCCTGTTTTTATACATGTCATTTATGTTTATGAAAGCTCATGCAAAAATGCCAAATTTGGTAAGATTGTTTGTATCGGCTGCATATTTTGTTAATGCAATATTTTATTTAATGCGCATATTATATACAGTCTTTGATTTGCCATCAGGTAGCCTATTTACAGATGTTTCATACCTTCCATTTACACTACTTGTATCTATTATTTTTCTAATCAGTAGAACCGTTGGGGTCCTGCTGTGTATTATGATTAAGTATGATGAAAAGTTAATGGGTGCTAATAAGGTGCTCGCTGAGCTATCAACAACAGATCATTTGACCAAAATAAAAAATCATAGGGCATTGTTATCTGGTCTAGATCGTGAAATTGAACGTGTTAGGAGATATGGAAGACATTTCTCTGTTGTTATGGTAGACATAGATCATTTTAAAAGGGTAAATGACACCTATGGACATACAATAGGGGATGAGGTTTTAATTGGACTCGCTAAGGTGTTTAAAGAAGAGTTAAGAAAAGTGGATGTTCTTGGACGATATGGTGGTGAAGAGTTTATGCTTGTATTACCTGAGTCCAACTGTTATGATTCAGTTCAACTTCTGAAACGGATTCAGGACCGTGTGCGTGAGTATGAATGGTGTGTTCCTCAACTGGTGATTACATTTAGCGCAGGTATATTCTTAGTTGATAGAAGCAATTGTGAAATAGGCTTAAAAGAGATCATTCAAAATGCTGACGAACTAATGTACGAGGCCAAAAGAAATGGCAGAGACCGTATAGAATACACCTGTAAATTTTGAGACTGAGCAGTAATTGTATAACAAACCATGAAGCTTAAACTATAAAGAATAAACCATGAAGCCGAAATCAAAGAGGCTTCTTTTTTTGTATATAGAAAATTAGTTAAACACTTTGGTGAATAGATATTTGACCGATTTTTAGTGTGTGAGAGTTAGAATCGGGATAAGCAGACACTGAGCTTTTGATATGAACCTCAATTAAGTGTTTCACAAAAACTAATTTACAAAATTAGACATTGACCATGGGAAATGACTATAGTATAGTGTAAATATAAAATAGGTAAACAAGTTACCAGATTAATTAGGAAGTGGTTCAATGTCAGTAAGACTAGGGCTTTTAGGACTTATCAGTCAAAAACCTCGACACGGCTATGATCTTCACAATTCTTTTACAGCCTTAGTTGGTGGACAAAAAAATTGGGAAGTTAAAAAGGCGCAAATATATACAACATTAAATCGATTAGAAAAAAACGAGCTTATTTCAGTGGATGCGTCTGTTAAAAGTGGAGGACCAGAAAAGACGGTTTATTCCATAACTGAAAAAGGTGAAGGGGTTCTTTCAAAGTGGCTTAATGAAGCAACACCATCAGAACACCAACGAGATGAATTTTATCTAAAACTTATGATCTGTTTATCGACATCTTATGTTGATCCATATGCACTTTTATATCTACAAAGAGATAATTTGTTTAAAGAACTTCATAGAATAAATGTAGACAAACTCAAAAAAGATAAATCCAAAGAACTGGCATTACATCTTTTGATGGAACAAGCCAGTATGCGAATAGAAGCAGATTTAAGGTGGCTCGACATGGTTGAGATTCGCCTGGATGAAATTCGGTCACAACCAATGCCTCAACCCGAAGTGAAACACAGAGGTCGACCATCCGGAAAAAGAATTGAGGAGGAAAAAGATGAGTAAAATACTGATTAGCCAATTAAAGAAAACATACGGCCAAGGAGAAAGTCTTGTTCAAGCTTTAAGGGGAATAAACCTTAAAATTGAAGAGGGGGAGTTTGTTGCTATTATGGGTCCAAGTGGATGTGGTAAATCGACTTTGCTACATTTAATGGGAGTGTTGCAGGCGCCAACAGAGGGCAACATTGAAATTGATGGAAAGTCTATAAAAGGCCTGTCCGATGATGAGTGTACACGCATTAGAAGACAGGAAATTGGATTCATCTTTCAATTTTTTAACTTGATTCCAATATTAAGTGCCCTTGAAAATGTTGCATTGCCACTGGTACTTGATGGTGTTTCCCAAGATGAAGCAAATGAGAAAGCCAAGCAGTGGTTAGACCGTGTTGGACTAAGTGACCGTATGAGTCATTTACCGGGTCAGCTTTCTGGAGGCCAGCAACAACGTGTTGCTGTAGCAAGAGCTTTGGCGCATGATCCAGCATTTATTCTAGCTGACGAACCTACAGGAAACTTAGATTCGAAGTCAGCGGAGGAGATTACAACACTTCTAAGGGAAGTTTCAGAGAAATGGGAAAAAACCATAGTCATGGTAACCCATGATCCGAGAATGTCATCTTATGCAAATAGAATTATTCACTTAAAAGATGGCATTATAGTTAACGACAATAAACTGGCTTAATAGGAGGTGGTCATATGACACTGAAACTAGCCATACGTTACCTTAAAGGACGTAAACTAAGGACAGCACTTACAACGTTATCAATCGTATTTGGCGTTATGATTGTGTTTGGAATGAACGGATTAATACCTGCACTAAGCGCTGCATTTGACGAAAGTATGAACGAATCTGTACATCAGGTAGATATCTTGTTGACCCATGAGTTGGGACTTGTATTTGATGACCAGACACTTGATATTTTAAGAGAACAAGAAGATATATTGGTTGTATCTCCTGTTTTAGAGCAAACTCTGTCATTAGGTGATAATTACTCTATGACAACAGTCGAAGGGGACAAGATAGAAAAAATCATCGTAAATGGCTGGGACCCTAATACTTCAAAACAAGCATTACCATTAAATTTAGAGGGTGGAAGATGGATTACTGGTGATGATGAACAAGTCCTGTTAGCTAGACGTTCCTTTTTAGAAAAAGTTGGTCTTGAAATTGGGGACTCTATCTTATTGCCAACGGCATACGGTCCAACCCAGTTTGAAATTATCGGCATGCTTCCTAAGGCTCCTGCACTTGGGAAAGAAGAAGTCTACATGCCATTAGACGAAGCACAAAAATTGTTTAATCTCCAAGGTAAAATCAGTGCTGCCATTGCACAGTTTGACCCAACTGTTGAAAATGAAGACCAAAGAAGACATGAACTCAAAGCCCATTTTGAAGAGGGATTTGCATTTGGTGCAATTGATGCTGGTGGGAATGAATGGACTGCAATCATTGAAATGGGTAATGTTATTTTTACGGTATTTGGTGTTGTAGCTCTTGCCATGGGTGGATTCATTATGTATAACACTTTCAAAGTTTCAATTCATGAGCGCACCAAAGATATTGGAATGTTAAGAACACTTGGCGCACGCAAGGCAGATATCATGAAAATTGTTCTATTCGAGGGTGCCCTACAAGGTATTGTGGGAACTATAATTGGCATGGTTTGTGGATATTTACTGCTTTTGTTCACAATACCTGCAATTCAGCCCATTTGGAAAGAACTCTTTAACGTTGAGTTGGGGCAAGCTCAGTTTCCCTTCTATCTTTATATACTTTCCTCAGTATTAGGTGTAGGAATTCCAGTTGCAAGTGTCATCGTTCCAGCACGTAGGGCTGTTGCAATTGAACCCCTTGATGCCATACGTCCAACAGTTAAAGGCCTTAATATTATGGTGTATGGAAAGCCATTATGGATTGGTCTTGGTTTGATTGTAATGTCAATTGTTTTGTTGGTAAGTGGTAGTGCATATATGACAGCATTTAGTTCTATACTATTTTTAGTAGGTATGATTATAATAAGTCCATTTGTAGTCAGACTCTTACTCAACATACTGCAGTTATCTAATGGAAATCAAAGCCTTCTAATGGCTAGAGAAAATACGCTTAGAGAGTCAAAAAGGTCTGCAAACACTGCTGTTACAATGTTGGTGAGTGTAACTTTTATAATTGCAGTGACTGGTATGGCAGCAACTTTTACAAACGGACTCATGGGATATATGCAAAAAAGTATGAGCTCGGATTATTTGATTTTGCAAGATGCAATGATATTAGGGAGCGAAGGCAGTGTTGGTGCTGGGGCAGACCTGAGTCAAAAAATTCTTAGTATCCCTGGTGTTGATGAGATTACAGAGTTACGTCAAAGTGATGCAAAGGCAGGTGATGTGCCTTTAAGCATGATAGGAATAGACGTGGATTCTTATCAGAACCTATCGGGATTAACCTTCTTGTCAGATAATGAACAAGAAGCCTACAAGGCCTTAAAAACAGGAAAAAACGTAATAATCAATGGCGCCCTATCTGTTCAGGGTGGATATGATGTAGGAGATGTAATTGTACTTACAACTGTGAATGGAAAAGTTGCATACAAAGTTGTGGGTATTGGCCTAGATTATTTAAACTCAAAATCTGCAACGGCCTATATGAGTCATGAGAATATAGAGACAGATTACAACGTCTACAATAACGCTTTAATAATGGTTAATAGAGAAGGAGCTGTCAATTCCAAAAAGGTAGAATCAGATCTTGTTGAGGTAATGATGTCTTATCCGACTTTTTCTGTCCTGTCTTATGAGGTGTGGTTAGAGTTTCAGGAAGATGGTAACAGCACAAGAAACATGTTCATGTACTTTATGACCGCTTTTCTTGCAGTTCCTGCATTAATAGCACTTATGAATACCCTGAGTATGAATATTATTGAACGTACCCGTGAGATTGGCATGTTACGTGCCATTGGTATGACAGTAAAACATGTTAGAGACATGATTGTGTATGAAAGTCTAATAATATCGATGATGGGTGTTGTATTGGGTACACTTGTTGGAATTTGGATGGGATATGGTTTTGTTCAACTTATGAATGTGTCAGGCTTTGTACTTCAATATTACTTCCCAACAACTGGAATACTGGTGTCAGCTTTTGTTGGTATTTCATTTGGATTAATTGCATCTATAGCGCCTATTCGACGGGCTAGTCGTTTGGATATTGTTGATGCGATCAAATATGAGTAATCTTTATAAAACTAAATCATTTGAATAGAAGTTCTATAATTATTGAAACGACTGCTATATGCAGTCGTTTTGTTTTGATTATAAGTCCAATGGTGTCAAGTAAGTGACAAATCGTGGTAATACGTGAATAATGAGCGGTGATTTTGGTAAAAGGGTGTTAGATCATCTAACTGTTAGGAGGTACAACATGTTGAGATCCAATTGTACAATTCTCATAGTAGACGATACAGAAGAAAACATAGATATATTAGTTGAATCATTAGCAGATATATACGATATCAGAATTGCAACCAGTGGCAAACGTGCACTGAAAATTATTGAAACAGTAAAGCCGGATTTATTTTTACTGGACGTTATGATGCCTGAAATGGATGGGTACGAGCTTTGTGAAATATTAAAAGCGGACCCTAAAACCAAAGATATTCCCGTCATTTTTTTGACTGCCTTGTCTGAATCCCGTGATGAAGCCAAAGGTTTAGGTTTAGGTGCGGTAGATTATATTGTGAAGCCGTTTAATATTGAATTAGTTAAAGCTCGAGTCCATAATCATTTACAACTTAGAATTCATAGAACAGAGTTAGAACGACTTGTTAAAGAACGCACAATGGAACTTGAAGTGACTCAAGACGTGACCATTAAAAGTATGGCACTTCTAGCAGAATACCGTGACAATGAAACGGGTAAACACATTAAACGTACGCAGAAGTTCACCCGACTTCTTGCAAATAAACTGAAAGACCATCCTAAGTTCAAACATTATTTATCTCAAAATGCTATTGACCTATTAGAAAAGTCAGCCCCCCTTCATGATATAGGTAAAGTTGGTGTGCAAGACGAAGTCTTGTTAAAACCAGGACTTTTTACAAAAGAAGAGTTTGAGCTCATGAAAAAACACACATTATACGGTGGTGAAATCATTGAACGTGCACAAAAGGAGTTGGGTGAAGAATCCTTCCTTAATATGGCTTGGGAAATTACCATGACCCATCATGAAAAGTGGGATGGAAGTGGATATCCGAGAGGATTAAGTGGAGAAGAAATCCCAATTTCAGGCCGTATCATTGCTTTAGCTGATGTTTACGATGCGCTAAGGAGTAAACGTGTGTACAAACCTGAAATGAGTCATGAAGCTTCGGTTGAGATTATACTACAAGGTAGAGGACGTCATTTCGATCCTGATGTTGTGGATGCCTTCATGGAACTTAATGAAAAGTTTCATTATATTTCAATGAAAGAAGCAGACACATATGCTGAGTTGTATGAGAAGGAATCCCGTTCTAAAGTTCAGTGAGGTGTAATATGGTTAAGAAACCCGTAAAATTGAAAGGATTACTTATGGTAATCCTTTTTCTACTATATATGAACATCTTGGCAATTGCTGATTCAAACAATGATCTGACCCGTTTTACAAGAGTTGGTACAGCATTTGCAGCTCCTAAAGAAGTTAAAGTCGAGTTGACAGAGTCTGAAAGAAAATTTATCGAGTCACATCCAGAAATACGAATTGGGTATGATTCCAAGTTCGTACCATTTGAGTTTAAAGATAAAGATGGAACATTTAAGGGAATCTGTGCAGATTACGTTGAAATTCTGAATGATAGACTAGAAATAAATATGGTTCCAGTGGATGTTGGCTCATGGGACGAGACAATTGAACTGGCAAAAGAAAAAGAAATTGATGTCTTACCAGGTGTGAGTATGACTCGTAATCGTGAAGATTATTTTTTGTTCACTGAACCGTACATAGTCTTTCAGCGTGCACTTTATACAAGAAATGATAATGATAGAAGCGTGATGGTGGAAGATTTACCAGACCTAGCTGTTGCAGTACAAGTTAATAGCTCACATCATGAGTTTTTATCATTAAACACAGAAGTTACACCTGTCTTGTTTGATACTGCTGAGGAAGCCTTGTTAGCAGTAGCATCTAATAGAGCGGAAGTGTATGTTGGTAATTTAACTACAACCAACCATATAGTCAAAGAACTTGGTATTAGCAATGTACGTGTGGCAAGTACATTTGAAGCGGGAAGTGGCTTATCTTTTGCAGTGCGTAATGACTGGCCTCAGCTGAAAGGTATCATTGAAAAAGGCCTTAGTTCCATATCAGAAGAAGAACGAATTGCAATCACAAATAAGTGGAGTGGTGTAGAGGTTAAACAAGATTTAAGTCGTATTTATATGATCTTCTTCCAAGCGACCCTGGTGGTTCTTTTAGTTATGGGAATAACACTTTACTGGATGCGTATGTTAAGAAAAGAAAATGATGAAAGACTAAAAGCACAAGTACGTCTTAACAGAACAGTACATCAACTTGAAAACTTGTACAATGCTTCGCTTGCATTAAATAGTATGTTGTCTTTAGATCAAGTGTTAGAAATGATTGTGTCTAAACTTGAAGAAGTCATAGCCTTTGATTATGCGACCATACAAGTTGCTGTGGATGACGGTTTTGAGGTAATCTACGCATCTGGATTCGAAGAGGATAAGAGGCCATCGGGTCATATTTTCAGCCTTGAATCGAATCCACTAACCAGTCATGTTTTACTGTCTAGAAAACCTTTTGTTATTCATGATAACCAGTTCCATACACCGGCGTACAATGATAATAGTCTAGACATACGTTCTAGATTACTGCTCCCTTTAACTTTTGACGGAGAAGTTATTGGTGTTTTAACTGTAGACCATCATAAAACAAATTATTTCAGCAAAGAACATATCAAGTCTGGCATGGCATTTGCTATACAAGCTGCGCTTGCAATACACAATGCTAGAATGTTTGAAGCGGTGAACGAAGCTAGAGAAGTTGCTGAAGAGGCAACACGTGCAAAAGCTTCATTTTTAGCTAATATGAGTCATGAAATTAGAACGCCTATGAATGCAATTATTGGTCTGACAAACTTGACACTTAAAACAGAACTGACAGATATACAAAGGAGTTACCTTTCAAAAGTCGAAAGTGCTTCAAAAAACTTACTACTAATTATTAATGACATCCTTGATTTCTCTAAAATTGAAGCTGGTAAATTGAAAATTGAACACATAAAGTTTGACTTAAACAAAGTAATGCACGACCTAGCAAATCTTATTTCAGTCAAAGCATATGAAAAAGAGTTAGAGATTATATTTGATTTAGATCCAAACTTACCAGATGAACTTGTAGGTGACTCTTTGAGGTTAGGGCAAGTGTTACTTAATTTGACGAGTAATGCCATAAAATTTACTGATGAAGGTGAGATTACAGTCCGGGTTCTACTTGAGTCAGAAGTGGGTAGTACAATCCTTCTTAAGTTTATTGTCGAAGATACAGGCATTGGCATGACCGAAGACCAAGGACGAGATTTGTTTAAATCATTTGAACAAGCAGATGTCTCTACAACAAGAAAATATGGTGGCACAGGCCTTGGATTAACGATCAGTAAAAACTTAGTTGAGTTATTGGGTGGGGATATTGGTTTTGAAAGTACTCGTGGTAAAGGAAGTGTGTTTTATTTTACTGCGTCATTTGAAAAAAGTGAGACTAAGACTAACCACATTGAAGGCATACCTCATAAGCTGGCTAAATATAATATTTTAGTGGTAGATGACAACGAAAACTTCCTTACCGTAGTTGAGTCTTATTTTAATAGATTAGGCATTGATGCAGATTATACCTTACGTGCATCGAGAGCCATTGAAATTTTCAAAGAAAAAGGCAAGATGAGGAACTTTTACGACCTAGTGCTTGTCGATTGGAATTTAGGAGATATAACAGGAATTGAATTATGTAATCAATTAAGAACCTTTAACTTTGGCACACCAAAATTTGTGTTAGCTACAGGGTATGGTCGTGAAGAAGTGCTTGACCAAGTTAAATCAAATAATTTAGATGGGTATATGATAAAGCCAATCACGCAGTCTATTTTACTTGACGTACTTATGAACGTTCTGGGCACTGAAATGTCTCACACTGCTATTCGTACCTTAAAAACACCTGTTACTGAAAGCGTTGTTGGACTAGAAAAGGTCAAAGGTCGTAAAATACTACTTGTTGAAGACAATGAAATTAATCAATTGGTGGCAAGAGATCTACTCGAGAGCGAGGGATTTCTAGTTGAAAGTGTGATTAATGGTCTAGAGGCAGTAAATAGATTAGAAGGTCAATGTGATGTGGATTTGATTCTAATGGACTTACAAATGCCAGTAATGGACGGGTATGAAGCAACACGAAGACTAAGGTCCAATGTGTCACCAGTTTGTGAAATACCAATTGTGGCAATGACCGCTGACGCAATGGATGATGTTAAAGATAAGGTACTGGCGAGTGGTTTTAATGCTTACCTAACAAAGCCGATTGTACCCCAGGATTTGTTTGAACTTTTAACAATGCAACTTGGTAGAGGCATTAATCCTAAAAGTGATAACAATTTGGTTCATGATTTGCATGTAGAGGAGCAAAAGATGTACAGCTTAAAATATATAGATGTTGAAGACGGATTAATGCGGGTTACAGGTAACAGAGATTTATACCACCGCATACTTGTGAAGTTTTATGAAAACCATAAGACCATTGCAGATGAAATAGAAAATAGTATTCAATCGAAAACTTTAGAAGAAACAAGAATGATAGTACACACTGTTAAAGGCGTATCTGGCAACATCGGTGCACATGGACTGAAAGATGCGTCAGAACACTTGGAATATGCAATTCGTGATAATGATAAAGAAAAAACAACAGATCATTTACTTGAGTTTAGAAATGCACTGGAAGACGTTTTAAGTGACATTTCACATACTGTTTTAGAAGATCATAGGGTTCATGAAATGGAACCTACTGAATTACCTCGAGCTAATCATCAGTCTTTAAAGCTTGAAATTCAAAACATGTTGCCAAGTGTTTTAATAGGTGATGTAAAACAATGTAGGATTAGTGTAGAAAACCTAAAAAGTAAAAAGTGGCCCCATGAACATTCCAGTGACATAGAGGAGTTGATAGGTGCACTAGCGAAATATAAGTATGAAAAGGCAGAATCGATAGCAGTTAGGATTATAGATAAACTGTCTTCTTAAAAGAGTTAAGAATATGAATAGGAGTCATCAATGCGCATAGAACACATAGCAGTATATACAACACAACTAGAAGATATGAAATCCTTTTACATGACCTACTTCAAAGCTATTAGTAATGAAAAATATATAAACCGAACAAAAGGATTTGAATCTTATTTTCTACATTTTGAAAGTGGCTGTCGTTTGGAGCTTATGCAAAAAACAGGTATAGATGAAAAAATAGATAACCCATATCAAACAGGTTTACATCATCTGGCTATCTCTGTTGGGAGTCGTAAAAACGTAGATCTTTTAACACAAGTATTAAAATCGGATGGGTATATTGTTGAAGGAGCTCCGAGAACAACCGGAGATGGTTATTATGAAAGTGTAGTGTTAGATCCAGATGGCAATAAAATTGAAATAACCATATAAATATGGGTATGAATTATTCGAGGAGGGATGAATATGGATCATGATCATGGTGGAAATCCTTATCACTTGAATGACAGAGTTAAACATGAAAAAGAAGTAAGGGAAGAAGCAACGCTCAACCATATTTACTCTGTATTAGATGAAATTCTGATAGAGCTAAAAGCCATCCATAAAAAGTTCGATTCTATTTCAAAAGATAGCGAATGAACGTTCGTTAAAAATAGTTGAACGCCTCCTTGTTATCTGATATGATGAGAAAAAGGGGGCGTTATTATGTTAAAAATTATTGGCACGAAGGTGGCTGAAATATAGGAACAACGTTTTTATTAATGATATGTATATGAATTTGGAGGGACGAATGAAGACAGCATTATTGATTATTGACATGCAAAATGGGTGTTATGATTATACTGAAGAAAAAAGATTATTTGAAGACGCCGCTGAATACATAAATGATGTTTCAGCTATGTACCGCGAAAAAGGTTTACCGGTCATAGTTATTCAAGATGTTGAAGTTGGTGAAGGTGAAGGTTCAAAGGCTTTTGAAGTACATGAATCAGTAAAGGTTGAACCAACGGATATCCTTGTAAAGAAAGAATTTTCAAATTCCTTTTGGCAAACAAACTTAGAAGAAGTTTTAAAAGAACATAATGTTGAATTACTTGTTATTTCAGGATTTGCGGCAGAATATTGTATTACCTTTACTTTAGGGGGTGCCCAGGAGAGAGGATATGAGCCCGTACTTCTTCAGCACGGTATTGCTGGTATTGAGAAGTCTGCAGTTTATGATACGCAACGTATTCGACCGGTTATTTCACATCGGATTCTGGGTTATTTATTAGATAATATGTAAATTACATTGTTGGTGAACAACAAGGGTATTGTGTGAATTTTAGGATGACACAATACCCTTTTTTGACTTTTGATGCCTTATGATGGGTATAAGGAAAAGTGTACCTATAGTTAAAGGGGGAGTTTTGAATGAAGAAGATCGTTGTTGCACTAGGTGGTAATGCGTTAGGTAAAACGCCAACGGAACAGTTGGAGTTGGTTAAAAATACAGCCAAACCTATTGTAGATTTAGTTGAAGCGGGCAATGAAGTTATATTAGCTCATGGAAATGGTCCTCAAGTTGGAATGATAAACCTCGCTATGCAAACGGCTTCTGAATCTGAAGCTAATACACCAGATATGCCATTCCCTGAATGTGGTGCTATGAGTCAGGGGTACATAGGGTATCATCTTCAAAATGCCATTCGTGAAGAGTTGGCAGTACGTCAAATTAAGAGACCTGTTAGCACGATCATCACACAAGTAATTGTTGATAAAAATGACCCTGCATTTGAACATCCAACTAAACCGATTGGAAATTTTTATGACTTCGAACATGCAGAATCACTTATGGATCAAAAGGGTTGGCATATGGTAGAAGACGCAGGACGAGGATATAGACGGGTTGTGGCATCTCCAAAGCCAATTGATGTGGTAGAAAAGGAAACCATACTGAAGCTAATTGAACAAGAGCAAATTGTAATCACAGTTGGTGGTGGAGGTATTCCAGTTGTACAAGAAGGATATGCTCTTGTAGGTGTACCAGCTGTAATTGATAAAGATTTTGCCAGTGCAAAATTAGCAGAAATTGTAGAAGCGGACTACTTAATCATACTAACGGCAGTTGATCAAGTTGCAATTAATTTTGGAAAAGAAAATGAAGAGTGGCTAGATAAGTTAAGTCCAGAAATAGCTAAAAAATATATTGACCAAGGACATTTTGCACCTGGATCAATGTTGCCTAAAGTTCAAGCAGCGCTTCAATTCGCGACGTCAGGGTCTAACCGAAAAGCCTTAATTACCTCACTTGAAAAAGCTAAAGAAGGTATAGAAGGTAAGACGGGTACTTTGATAGTCGATGAAGGGTAGTTTACGATATTGGAGTAAAAATGATAGATCAAAGAGATAAATTAAAAGAATCCCCTTTTGATTATGAAGTAACAAAAGCAGGGAAAGTGTTTATATACTGGAATGGGAGTGGGAGTAGATCCCGTATCAAAATCTTAAGTGGTGTGACTGCATCCAAGTTCCTTAAAAAAGTTGAAAACAAGTCAGACTTTGATGTTCAAATGGCTTTGGCAAAGGCAACAGGACATTTTAAACATGGAAACGAAAGGTAGTTTAGTAATTGAGTTAAGTTATCTAAAGGAGCAAAAACATTAGCAGTGATGAGAGTAAAGAGGTGAAAGCATATGCCCATGACATTTATACAACCTGACAAACAGGTGTTTGACTGGCTATTAGCTGGTGACCCAGCTATAGTTTACCAAGTCCATAGAGATCTTCTTGACCAATCTTCACCTAAGGAGTTAAAAACTTTGCAAAATGAGATAGTACACTCTGGATGGGGGAAAGAACTCTTAGATAGACAAGGTGAGAATGGTTTGTGGGCAAACGCAATTTACTCTCCAAAATGGATATCAACCCATTATAGTCTTCAACTCTTAATGCGTTTGGGATTTCCGCACGATCATCCAGTACCACAAAAAGCTATTAAGACTTATTTGGATAAATCCTT